>Ga0075469_10001035_pt1 | contig 12566 bp, 28 predicted proteins | sample DEB08_DNA_13_FD_77577 | JGI IMG/M metagenome (GOLD analysis project Ga0075469, IMG submission 77577) | Aqueous microbial communities from the Delaware River and Bay under freshwater to marine salinity gradient to study organic matter... | ecosystem: Environmental > Aquatic > Marine > Coastal ...
GGACTGCTCTTTAGTGAGGATCTTAGATGTTCAAGATCAGGAAGAGCTGGATTTTGTCAACTCTTTAAACTTACCTGATGACCCTGTAGCTGGGTTGATTATGTTGGACATTCATAAGACACAGAGCACAACTTTGATCATTAGGGATGATGAGTCACTACTACATTGAATAGGAAATTCTATGGGAATCTTTTTAGATAGTTCGGCAACTATGTTTGTAACGTTCTTCGGTCTTGCCGTATTTTTTATGATCGTAGATAGCATGAGGAAGTAATCATGGCAGTTAAAGTATTCTTTGAAAGCAAACAACACAGTGAGTTAGTTGCTGTGTTTGATAGTGAGGATTTATACAATGTATGTGTAAAACCTCTTGAAAAGTTAGCCAAGGAATGGCGTATGGAACTTAGCGAAAGTGTCCACTCTGAGGACATGGAAATTAAACCAGATAAGTTTAGGGAAGCAGTGATTAAAGCAGCTAAGGATAGCCTAGATGATAGGTACTTGAGCATAGCTGCACCTGCGGATTCACTTGATGAATTCAAAGGGATGGATGCTGGTAGTATCTTCCGAAAGTTATGGGAGAGTAGTCAGTTAAATAAAATATAGGAGTTTAGTGATGCTAAAAATAAACAATCACTTTTTTTCAGAAGCCAAGTATCACCTTGGTGAAAGAAAACATAGCGACAAGTGCTCAGCAATAGGCGCTTACATAAAGAACCAAGCAGCGCGGGAACAGAGGAGGAATGCTAAGGCAACCCTTCAATGGGAAATGTCCTGCATTGAAGACTCTGAAACTATTTTTGATAACGAGTTACGTTATCCTTTTATGAAGGAGGTTTTATGACCCCATTCAAGACCGTAGTTATTGGGAGCTATTGGTTGAGTGCGATCTTCAACGATGACACTACTGCCCTAGATGATGGGCAAGAAGCCATGCTAGAAGAATGGATGAAGCCCTACCCCCAAGATCGTTTCACTATGGAGTACGTCACCATCGACCATGATGTTTACGGCAACATAGTTAAAGAGATGGAGATTGAGTTCTCTCAATGCCAGATCTCTAATAAGTGGGCTGACTGTTGCACCCTAAATATATACCGCCATCGTGTGCCTAGTGCATGAACAACTCGGGTTCAACCCGACTTTGTATGGGAGAAAATAATATGAAGTACAGTAACTACAGGTCAAATGTTTTTGGCCCAAACACTGCGGAGAGTGACCTTGAGCCAAAGGTTTGGCATGAGGTTCACTACATGGACTGTGATGTTAGTTGCACTGTAATGGTCTGGGCTACAGACCCGATAGATGCAATCTCCATCATGCGAGAACAACACCGCAAAGAATCACCCATAAGCCAGCAAGATGCTGGTTTTTTTATACCTAAAAGAAAAGAGGACAGTAACCATGATGATATTAACTAAAGATATTGAACAGAAGATGAGGGCAAACCATGCCCTTCTATTGAAGAAGCAGCGAGAGGATGATGAGGAATCATTTGTGTCGATGCCTGTCGTTAAACTCTTTGGAGGTGGAGCCTGTACATGGCTTCTATCAGATCTGGACGATGATGATATAGCTTTCGGGCTATGTGATCTTGGTTTCGGAACACCCGAACTGGGATATGTTCCGATGCAAGACCTCTATGATATGAAGTTCCCTCCTTTCGGTCTACCTATTGAACGTGATAGGAACTGGAAGCCTAATAAAACCCTAGTCGAATATGCTGATGAAGCCCGTGAGAACGGAAGAATTATAGCTTAACTAATCGGAGAGTAACTATGTTTGATAAGCAACCCAACCAAGAGCAAAGCATGAGGATTCAATCTATCGTCAATCGCTTTGTCCGATCAGCCAGAAACAGCATGAAAGAAACAGCATGGCAGGATTCTGAGCGGAAAGGAATGGATGCGGTCACTAAGTATTGCCACGAACAAGGACTTGCTTTGCTTGGTGATCACATGATCAGAGCATCAAATCAATTAAGTAATTACGGAGAGTAACTATGACCGCTACAATTTTTATTGCAGGAGTTGTCACAGGATATGTAATCCATGTCTTGTTAGCGAGGTGGGCAAGACGATTGCGTGCCCAGAGTCTAATAATGAAATCAACATGGAGGGGTTAACTTGGATAAGTTATCTGTATCACCTAAGTTTGATGAAACAAAAACCATCAGTGAGGCATTGGATTGCTGCAACATGATGATAGGTACGATTACAGACACGCATGACCAAGCTGCTATGCGGCTTGTGGTCAAGTGTCTATATAGTTCAATGGCTGTTGCCATTAATAAACTAATAGATGACAAGGCGCATGAGTTATGCGACCTTGAAAGGAGTAACTCATGATAAGTTATTGGGATAAGTATACTCAAGTAGTAGTGGCTCAGACCTTGAGAGAGGAAGAAGGCCGCGACTACCCTGATGAGGAGAGGTTTAATCACCTGTCTTACTTAATGATGGTGAAATCTACAATCGCACATGTAGATTACGTTCTGTTAGTTAATGAACATAATGTAGATGAACGCGGAGTTGCATCCGAGATTCATTGGTCATCGAGTACACTGCCAGACGTTTCCGCATCTGAAAAACCTTTGACCTCATGGGTGAGGGATGAGGACTTGATCATAGATAAACGAGGAATGGTTGGAGCATTTTTCAACCATGGAACAACCGATGAACCCTCATGGGGTTCTCATTCATAGGAGAAATCATGTCAATAACTTTCAAATCTAAGATACCAAGCAGCTGGCACTTTGGTTCTGGTAAAAATTCCATGACCAAGGTAAGAAGAATCAGACCAAACACTGTGTACTGGTCAACAGTTGAGCTAAGTATTCTTATCAAGCTGCGTGCACTTGGCCTTAGTTATAAAGACTGCGGCATCCAGATGAATAGAACACAAGGGTCTTGTGTGTCTGCTGTAGATAGCAACAACCTTTACTCTGAGGTTGATAAGAAACGTAAAGCTTTAATCAAGGAGGCTTTAAATGAAGACAAGTCGGGTTGAACCCGAGTTCAAAGAACTAAGCCTCGATCAGTCGGGGCTTTTTATTGCGTGTAATACAGACAAGTATTATACCCCATCTCATATCGTGCTTTTCATAAGGGGTACGATTTCTAATGCCAATACCGAGGAGCACACGGTGTATATGGCAAGGAGTTTTTAATGAAGCCGCTAGTAATAACGCACAACAAAGCAAAACAGTCTGATGAATTTCGTCAGACAGTACAAGACTCAGTGATGGATGACAAGGTGAATCAGTACCTCGACTCTATCAATGGGCCAGCCCAATCCTACGCCATCACAACTCGAGAAGAGTTAATCAGAGTGTGTCATCGCATTGAGGCAAACCTGATTCTAAAAGGAGTAAAGAAGAAGAACATTGTCGGAACAGAAGTAACGTATCAATCAAGCGGCAGAGGCAGAGGTAACACCCCAGTTACCCAAGTGAAGATAAAAAAGACAGGCTCAGGATGGAGGTTGATAGAGGCTAGTAAATGTTATGTGAGTGACTACCAGACTTATACCTTAATGAACCTTACTGTTGAAGCAGAGCAGGACATATTTTCTATGGCCTATGAGGACATTGCAATCCAAACACCAAGCTTAAAAATTGGAGCTATCTATGCTAACAAATAGAGAATGCAGGAAAATAAGTAGGAACCTAAGACACGACTATCACATGAGTGACAGTTGCGAGCGACACTCGTACGTCTTATGCGACACCCCTGTGGTCACAAAACGTACGGATTTAAAGAGTGGTGTTTCTTTATTCACTTTAGAAACCGGAGGATGGAAGACTCAGCTTACAAAAAGAGTGATGTACGAAGTTATCAGAAAATGTATGACACACAGCGTTTATATTTCCATGAGTGATGGTGACTTGTGGTTTCATGACCCCAAAGGATATATGTTTTGGGTAGGCGACTCACTAACTGTAAACAAGTATGGCTATGTCAATGACTATGATTATGCTTAACGCCTCACGTTTACCAAGGCACTATGGTTGTACAACTAATGGTGCGAGAACGAGTATGAGAGTATGCGAAATGATAGACCCTGATTCTTTAAGGCTAGACCCTAGCTTGGAGATTAATAACGACAACCATTTAGAGATACATGACTTAGTGCCTGACATGGCTCTGTTAAATGATGTGTCAATGAGAGAGCTTATGCCTGTTGAAGCATCGACTGCGTTATTCAATAGGTATGGAGAAGAGGAAGACCCGTGGGAAGAAGATCAAATAGCATAGTGAACAACACCTGCTGCGATCCGCTCTTTGGGTTTAAAACATTAACCATTAAGAGAGGTACGATATGAGTACAGTAAAAGATAATACCATTACCGAAGGCTACTACATCTTAAAGTGCGGTGCTGTTTCCGCATGGTTCGAGAATGATATGCACCCAGAGGCTACCAAGGTATGCCAAAGCGATTCCGAACTGGTGCTGGTGTCGGTGTATGAGTATGAGGAATCATGTATACAGTTCCAAAGTGTACTGCCATTTGAAACTCAGATTTTATTTTAGGAGGACGTATGAGTATAAGCTTTAGTATCTTGGGATGGACGTATGAGGTGGAGGTTTCTGATGTTATACCCTCTACCCCACAGACCATGTTAGAACCAGCCGATGATGGTGATACTCCATATAAGTTGTTAAGCATTAGCAACAATGGTCATGCCGATGTAGATGACATTGAACTTGATCTAGGTTGCCAAGTGGACGAGGCTATAGAAGGTCAACGTCAAGAGGCTGCGGTTGAGGCTTACCTTGATTACATGGAAGCAAGCTAGCTTTCTTGTGCTTTCTATAGGGTACATAATATTATAAACTATCACATAGGAGATTAAGAAGTTGTATATGTCAGTACCTTTTTTATAAAGATCATTCTGATCTATAACTTATGCCCACTAAGGGCTAATAATTTTTAGGAGATTTACCAATGCCAAAATATACAGAAGTTTTCGAGTATGCCCAAACGTGCATTCAAGCACATGTCCCTTGTTTAATCCGAGGTGCGCCGGGAGTGGGTAAGAGTTCACTCATCAAACAGCTGGCCTCTGAGATGGGAATTGGGTTCGTAGATATACGAGCCGCCATGCTCGACCCAGTAGACATACTTGGTATCCCAGTACCCAATAGGGAGGAACGCACAGTCGAGTGGTTAACACCTGACTTCTGGCAACAAGAGGGTGCAGGCATTTTCTGTTTGGATGAGCTGGCGCAGGCAAGTCCAGCCACACAAAAAGCACTGTCTCAACCCGTACTAGATCACATGGTTGGTCAGTACAAACTCAACCCTAACTGGCACATCATTGCCGCTTCAAACCTAACGACCGACCGAGCAGGTGTTGGTCAACTCTTGAGCCATTTCAAGAATCGCTTTACTCATATTATCTATGACATAGACATAGAGGATTGGGTTCGTTGGGCGTTGAAGGCTGATGTTATGACAGAGGTGATCGCTTTCATTCGGTGGCGTGGGGAATTACTCGCACCAGAAATAGATCACGATTCGGACGCTTACCCTACCCCTAGAAGTTGGGAGTTCATTAGTGACTTACTGAAGACAAACCCACCAAAGCACCTTGAGTACCAGCTAATGCAAGGGACGATTGGAGAAGGTGCTGCTGCGGAGTTCAAAGGATTCCTGAATGTGTATAGGGATTTACCCGACCCTGATCACGTCATTATGAATCCTGACACTGCGCGTGTTCCAGATGATACCAGCACCCTATATGCCCTGACAGGTGCACTTGCTCAACGAGCAACTGTAGCTACGATAGGCCGCATCATTCAGTACGGACGAAGGATTCAACCAGAGTTCAACGTCATCATGATGCGTGACGCTATGAATAAATCAGAAGAGATCACAAGCACACGCGAATTTATTACGTGGGCTTCTGATAATCAGCACATCATTCTTTAATAAAACTAATAAGGAGAAAGCTTATGTCATTACATGACAAGGCAATACTCATTGACGCTACCTTGCGTCAGTGGAACGCGAGGAAAGCAGACAAGGCCGTATCAGGGGAGGTCAATGCACAAAAAGGTGCGGCTGCTGATGCGAGTAAGGTTATAAAGCGATTGATCTCGAAGGAGATGACGGATCCAATCTCGCAAAACATTACAGCCCTTCGTCAATTCTACTATCTGAGAACCCTACCTTGGTTGAATGGGGGATTCAGGATACTTCCCAGCAATCAACTGATGACTTTCCGCGAAGGATGGAAAGAGTTAGAGGGTCAGACCCAGAAAAAGATTGATGAACTTATCCTTAACTACGACACAGCTATGAAGAGAGCAGAGTTTGATCTAGGCAAACTGTTTAATCCATCTGACTATCCGAGTGCTGATGAGTTACGCGGAAAGTTTGAGATTACCTTAGACATTATGCCTGTTCCTTTTACTAAGGACTTTAGAGCAGACGCTTCTGATGCAGAGATAAAGGAACTCAAAGCTAGGATACAGGAGACCGAGACTAAGGCTATGCAGCGTTGTGCTGACGAGCCGTGGTTACGGATGGAGAAGTTAGTGGATGAGCTTTCGCAAGCGTTAAGCCACCCTTCTAATTCTACTGAGGGTCGTATCTTTAAAAGCAAGATAGATAACTTAGAGAAGTTAATCAATCTCATACCCCAGATCAATGCCTTTCAAGACCCTAATCTTACTGATGTAAGTGAGAGTGCAAGAGCATTGTTGATGGATGCTGATGTACTAAGGGGTAATGATGCAGCCCGAAGGTCAACCAAAACAACTGCCGATGACATACTCAGAAAGATGAGTGGGTTCATGGGTCAACCACCAGCAACAGTATAGGAGAATATACTATGCAAATGACAGCGGAAGATAAAGTAAGAAAGGCTAGGACTCAGTTAGTTTTAGATGAACCATTCTTCGGTTCGTTAGCTTTGAAGCTAAAGATTCTAGAAGATCAATCGTGCAGTACAGCATGGGTAGATGGGACTACCCTTGGATATAACCCTGACTTTATTAATGACCTACCCTACAAACATTTAGTGGGGCTAATTGCACATGAGGTGATGCACTGTGTAGGTTGCCATCATGCTAGGCGTGGAGATAGAGATCATGGACGATGGAATGAGGCTGCTGATCATGCCATCAATCATATCCTTCACGATGCTGGCTTTGAGTTACCCGAAGGTGGACTCATGGATGATCAGTACAAAGGTATGGATGCTGACTCAATCTATAACATGATGCCAACTCCACCTCCTCCACCACCTAAACCTCAAGGTGGCTCAGGCTCATGCTCAGGCTCAGAAGGTGATGGTGATCAGGATGTCCCCCCAGCTCCAGAGCTGGACGATAATGAGGGTCAGCCAGATAGTACGAATGGTAAGGGGGGTAACTACGGGGGGTGTGGAGAGTTCCGCGATGCTCCTTCCGAACTTGGTGGTCAAGCTTCCCCTGCTGAGTTAAAAGAGAAGGAAGAAGATTGGAAAGTGGCTGCAACACAGGCCGCCCAAGTTGCCAAGGCCATGGGTAATTTAGCAGGAAGTATAGAGAGATTAGTTCTTGATACTATAAAACCAAAGGTTGATTGGAAAGCAGTGCTTCAAAGATTCATGACTTCCTTTGCCAAGAACGATTTCTCATGGAAGAGACCCAACCGAAGGTTCCTTGCTGATGATCTTATCCTACCCTCACTACACAGTGAAACGATTGATGATGTAGTCATTGGCGTGGACACTTCTTGTTCCATTGGGCAAAAAGAGATGGACGTATTTAGTGCCGAGGTTAATGGGGTGCTTCAAGCGTACGATGTGACAGTGCATGTTGTCTATTGTGACACCCGTATAAATCACACCGATACCTACACTTCACCTGATGATCTACCCATTAAGCTTTCGCCTTATGGTGGTGGTGGTACTAGCTTTGACCCTGTGTTTGATTGGGCCAATGACCTTGTATACAAGGGTACAGATATAAGCTGCCTTATCTATCTCACTGATCTCGAATGCTATATGCCACCGCAACCTGATTACCCTGTGCTGTGGGCATGTACGACTGATCTGGTAGCAGATTGGGGCGAGACTTTAAAAATTCAAATGAACTAGGAGAATACGTCATGAAAGCAATACATTATTCAATAATTAAGTTGGAATTTAATATTGATGGGGATGGAACTAATTTACTCATACCACCGCCAAATAAAGCACTAAGTATGATGCCAGATTCTTGGAAGGATCATTTTCATCACAATATAAATTCCTATCTGAATAGCCTAAGCAAAGACGATCTCATTAATTTAATTTTTAGAAACAAGGCTAAAAGATTTTGGGTTCGGAACGATAGGATAGGAAAGAGCATGATCTACTTTTCCTCCAAAGAAAAAGGTAAGTCTGGATATATGGTAGGTGATAGTGAAGAACTTGAATCATTGGTAGGGAAAGGTGTTGCAGCAGCAGAAACTATTGATCAAATGATTGGCGGAACCATGTTGATATATGGTTCAAGGTCAGCTAAGTGGGTGTCTCATATCCTAGAATCCTTTAGCCATGCTCAACTCAACATCATAAGTAGATCTCTAGGCAGGCCAGTCACATACAAAGATTACAAGTTAATCAGGAGTAACTTATCCCCTGCTTCTGGTAGGCCTTATCTTTTGCGTGATGAAAAGTACGGGAGAGATAAGGATCATGCTATGGAAGATTTCAGATTTGCAATAACCAATGCTCTGATGAAAAGTCTAAGTGAAACAAAAGAATTTAAAGATGCCGCTTAATAGGAGAAGTATATGAGAGCTAACCCAAAGTACTACCACGACAACCTTGACGGACTTAGTGATGTAGCTAAGGAGTTGGGTGTAAAATTCTTTAAAGAGTTTATGACCTCATACAAGAATATGGAGAATGAATCAGTCAGCTATAATTGTGGTGATTTAATAAGTTTTTTGTTAGGTCAGTCTGTGCGCCAAGAGGATAGTGGGTTTACTCCGATTAAGTCTAAGAGTTTGCTATCAATAAGATCAACTAGCCTGATACTAGAGGCGGTTCTGGCAGATCGTGATGAAGTTATACAACAAAGAAGGAGGATTGAATTTAAACAAAAACAATTTAAAGATGGGCATATCAACCAAATGCTTGGAGAAACACCAAACATAAAAGATAGGCAAGTTAAAAGAACGATGAAGGGGCTTGAAGACTTGCTTAGAGACTCATCACTAAACACCCCAAAGAACGGAGCTATTAGGGTAGAAAGTTTAAAGTTAGTTCCCTCTAACCAATGGGACGATGTGAAAGCAGACAGCAGAAGTCAGGAGTCTTATGATACTTTAGATCAAGTAATAGAGTTAACATTGCCATTTGATTTTTTAAATAAGATTGTCAAGAATGACCTTAATAATTTTCGAGATAGGTTTGTGCTAGATATAAGAGAAAAGAAATCCATTGGTGGTGAGTGGGTTCAAGCTAAATGCTTATGGCTGCAAGCCTCAGTCGGATTTACTTACAAGGTAGTTCAAGGGATGATTGCGTATCACGAAGTTTTAAAATGGGACGGGCCATTTTCTACAGCAGCCCAGCCAAGAAAGTTAATTCAAAGACTGAATAAAGATGTAGCACTTACATTAAAAAATGGTAGGCCAAGTGAAAGTTATATTCCTAACAGGGAAGACTTTGCAAAGATCGCAATCGACAGACTTGGTGATGATCTAAGTTATATAGATTATCCCAATGTTGACATAGCTGTATGTCAGTCCGATAAGTTTAGATTTGAAGTTGCGTTAGCCAGTGCGACCAAGCACTTAATCCAAGACAAAGAAGTTGCTTAGGAGAGTTTATGTTAAAGCCAAAGATAAAGCCCAGTAATGTAGCGTTCATTCACTCAAGCCTTACGGAAGATGTTATCCCTTTGCTTGAAGAGATTGGCTACGAGAATCCTAATATTAATTTCTTTCAGACTCCAGATGAGGAGATCGCTACTCATTACAAGAAGAGTTTAAAGTTTAGCATCATTGACAAGGGGGCAAAGAAGTCCAAGGTGAATAAAGATGCCAAGACTTAAGTATGTATCTGATGAAGTAAGGGTATGGTTAGCTGAGAATGCACAAAAGTATTCTGATTCTCTAGTTACGCGATGCGGAATCGTGTTTGATATTGATAGGCGTACTGCATACTACCATCTGAGAAGGCTCATAGATAACGGGGCGATAAGAACTGAAGGTTCAGGCAGATGGATGCGGTATGAGTTGGTGGACATGTCGAAGGTAGACATTGACCGAAAGATTAAAAGTAAAAAAGTAAGGAACACTGAGACAAGTGATCAACTAATTTCTTTAATGAATGTTAATGATCTAAGTGTCAGTGATGTGTCTAGGTTAACTGGATTCAATGAGCGTTCCGTTTATGTTTGGTTGAAGCCGCCTGATGATAAGCTATGGATTCCAGCCCATGTTTGTGCGGTCAGACTGCTTCAAGCCTACAGTGAAATGGGTAAACTAAAATAACAGGAGAATGATATGAGCATAGAAGAATTTCAAGAGGATTACTTCACATACTTAGATGAACTTCAAAAGAGTGGCGTGACCAACATGCTAGGTGCGGCAAGCTATATTGAAGATAAGTTTTGGATTGAGCCGAAGGAAGCTAAGGAAGTTTTAAAACTCTGGATGAAATCTAAGGAGGAGGCATGAACAAAATAGATAACATCTCATTTACTAAGGAAGAGCATGGTGTTGAATTCACATACACTGAGGTCTTCAATAAAAACAAAAAATCTACAGCAGGGTGGCAGTCAGTCATCCACCCTTTCCCTAGCTTCCGTCACATCAATGATGTTGAAGTAGTGAAATGGGGGTCTGATGAAGAGGTTTCAGTAATGATTCAGTTGATAGGGTATTACTTCTCACAGGAGGTAGCATGACCACATACCAGCTAGACATTATCATTCGCCGCCTTAATCATGCTGACAAGGCATATAGGGATTGCGTTCAAGCAGCCAACATCATTGAGATGCGACAGAGTTCATCCTTCACATGGGAAGATGATGAACAAGAACCACTGTCTCGTAACAATGCAATTCACTTGGCAGAAAAGGAGATGCAAGATTATCCTGATGTCAAAGATTTTCTTTACTACGAGATCACAGAAAAGTTTCAGCAAGATGAGGAGGATTACGATGAGTGAAGCAATAGTTAAAGACGCATGGCGTTTGGTTAACGATAAGAATCAACCCGTAAACAAAGGAGATAGGTTCGATGGTCGTGATGGATTTAAGTTCATTGTGAATGGAGGACAGCCACCACATAAACCTAGTTCGTCAGGTCGGGTCAATGGTAATTGGGAGTCAGGTCAGAGTGGTGAATACTTTCCACATGTATTTGATCTCAGTTGGATTAAGCCATGAAGCCCACTAATGATTACGAAGCCTTGTGTCTCGCATTGTACTTAGCAGCTACTGCAAGCACTGATAAAAAGGCTGATGAATGTCTCGCTATGGCTAAGGAATTTGCCAGCAAACTAAGTGAGATAGAAGTCGAGCGTGCTAAGCGTGAGATAGAAGTTAAACTAAGTAAGGAGAACTTATGAGTGAAACAATAAAAGTTGGGCCTGAGTATTTAGAGAAGATGGCAGAAGCACTATCAAAATATCCACAGCAAAATCCATCGTCATTGGTAGTGGATAATAGACCGCGAAAAGATATCATTCATTTCAAAACTTTTATTAATGATGAAGGTGAAGAGGATGAGTATGACTATGACCAAAACTTTGAGCATGATGTTGAATTAGACCTACAACAAATAGGTGTAATCATTTGTGCGCTTGATGAACAGTACGATAGAACATTTCAAAAGATAGTCGTTGATCCTATCATGCGTAACTTAATGGAAATAGTTACTAGAGAGGGCGGCCATATGCCATTCATCGAATGGGTAGACCCACTAACTATAGTGGCAGATGAAGAAGAGACAGAGGAAGACACTTGTGAGGAGTGTGGAGTTGTCTTGGAAGAGGATAGAGCATCACAAGATCTATGTGACTCCTGCGAATCAGAACTTAATGAAGAGGAGGAAGATGATGAATGAGTTCGTCAAGGTTCCTAACACGACTCCTCCCTTCAGTCAGTGGGTAGTTAACTACATTAACTCAGAGGCACTAGCATTGTACGATACTAAACCATCTAAAGAGCAGATGGATATGATCATCGACCCTGAAAGTGACCGCTATCAACCTTTAAGATCTTTATGGGAAGCCACTATGGAGGAGGATGTACGCAAGAACGACACCTACCGAGTGTATATTGATTGGGACAGTGGTGCACATGGGGGCATTACTCCGAATGAAGAGATAAAGGTTGTTCATCTGAGCATTAAGAGGCTGGATCGGGATATAATCGTAGACTACAGAGAGTTCATGGATATAAAAGATCAGTTAGTTGGAGAGGAATACGAAGCAATTATGCTATTCCCTGCGCGAGACCGAGAGCACGATACATCTAACCAGTATCATTTGTGGATAGCAATGAACAAAGCTGATGACATTCCAGTTCAAGTTCCATTTGGATGGGACAATGGTAGACATGTATGGGATGAA
>Ga0075469_10001040_pt1 | contig 12550 bp, 7 predicted proteins | sample DEB08_DNA_13_FD_77577 | JGI IMG/M metagenome (GOLD analysis project Ga0075469, IMG submission 77577) | Aqueous microbial communities from the Delaware River and Bay under freshwater to marine salinity gradient to study organic matter... | ecosystem: Environmental > Aquatic > Marine > Coastal ...
AGGAAGTCGTGCAGTTGTACACCAGCGACCTGGTGGCGAGTATTTCGCCAGCCGTAAAGCAACTGCGCCGGTTTGCGAAAATTGCCCTGGCTCCGGGTGCCAGCCAGGAGGTCCGGTTTAGCCTTGCGGCCAAAGACCTTGCTTTTGTGAACCAGCACAACCAGTGGGTAACCGAACCCGGTGCCTTCACCGTGACCATTGGTCCTTTAAAAAAGACCTTCGTCTGGCAACCTTAACCGGCCAGCCAAAGCACATACCCCCACAGCAAAAGAAACGCGTACCTTTACCCGCTAACTTTTTAAAGCCACCAGGCTTTCTGAACTATTAATTGCTTACCCTTCCGACATGCTCAATTCTCCGTGGCGAAAAACCGCCGCTACCATTTACCAAAAGCCCCGGGACTCCAAAATTATTGGTTCCGTGGAGCTGGACATCACCGTTCTGAACGCCTTTATCCAGCAGCAACGCCAAGCCGGACTGAAGGTGACCCTCACGCATGTCATCACCCTGGCTACTGCCCGGGCCATGGCCACGGAGCTACCCGCCTTGAATACCTATATTCGTCGGGGAAACGTGGTGTCGCATCCTCAGATTGACGCGACCATCAGTGTGTTGCTGAAAAATGCCCAAATGGGAACCATTCGCCTGGAGCACGCCGACCAACTGACTCTGGCCGAAGCGGTGGCGGCGATGACCGATAAAGTGAAAATTGCCCGTACCACCAAGGATGGTAGCCAGGAACTGAAAACCATGTTGGCCCGTATTCCCTGGCCCTTCCGGCAGTGGATGTACCAGTTGCTGTATACCCTCACCGTGCGCTGGGGCTTCAATTTGCCCGGGCTGACGGCACACCGCTTTGGTTCTTTTGTGGTGTCCAATATCGGCAGCCTGGGCCTGGACATCGGCTATCCGGCGCTGCTGCCAGCAGCAAACATCTCCTTCGTACTCATCCTCGGTGGGCACCAGGAGAAGCCCTGCGTTGTCGATGGACAAATTGTACCCCGTACGCTCCTGAAGCTGGGCATCGCCATGGATCACCGGCTGTTGGATGCTGCCCAGGGTGGTGAATTGTTTCGCTACCTGAAGCAAGTCGTTCGCTGGCCGGAGGTGCTCCTCGAACAATTACCGGCCAAGGCCCCGTCAGCCAGCAGCAGTTAGCGCAAAAAATAGGCTATCTTTGTGGCTATTATTCGCAAATAGTTATCGCCACTTTATATGTTATTCTCAATAGGAACCAAGGTAAGACTCATCCACACCAATGATGTGGGCGTAGTGCAGGAGTGGTTGGAACACGACCTGATCGCCATTCGCTTGTCCGATGGGGATGTGATTCCTGTCCGACAGGATGCCCTGGAGCGCATCTCCACCGAGCAGGCGACCTCGGTTAAGGCCAAGATTGTGCCGGGTAAGAAAAAACCGGAACCGCTGCCGATTCAGCTGGCTACGGTCGACAGCCAGTACATGGTACTCAAGCCGCAGGGCCTCCAACTGGCCTTTGATCCGGTTTTGCGGGCCGATGATACGCCTGAACACTATCGGCTATTCCTGATCAATGATACCCAGCACCATTTTCTTTACCAGTTAACCTTGAACCTGGCTAAAGAAAAAGTATGGACAACCCAGGGGCGCCTGGGGCCACGCACCATGGTGGAAGCTGGTAGCCTGAAATACGCAGAATTGAACGACAATGCGGCCGTACATCTGGAAAACTGGCGCTTGTTGCCCGATGGCAAAGGCACGGGGCGGCGACTGGTCAAAGAAGTTAAATTGCGCCCCACCCAGTTCTTTAATAAAATAACAACGGCTCCCTACCTCAACCGGCCGGTATACCTCTATCAGCTGTTTTCGGAAAAGGAACTGACGGCCCTGCCTGTGCCCGCTAAACCGATACCGCCGCCGGAATCGCTGCAAGCTTATACCTCGCGCAAGGTGAAAACGGCCACCAAGTCCTGGTTTAACTTGCAGGAACTGCCCCACGAAGTCTGGGAGATGGCGACGTTTGCCAATGAAATTGATTTGCACATTGAGAAAATCGTCGCTGACCCAGCCAAGATTCCCGCCAACCAAATCTTGAGTACCCAGCTGAAAGCCTTCGACGCCTATTTAGACCGTGCCATCCGCCTGGGCGTCGACCGGGTATTCGTCATCCACGGCCTGGGCGCCGGCACCCTCAAAGCAAAGATCGCCGAACGCCTCCGGGCCTCGCCGGCGGTTGTTTCCTTTACCAACGAGTACCACCACCGCTACGGTTACGGCGCTACGGAAGTGATTTTCTGACTTCCATCCTTTATTGCCGGCAGCTTATTGGCTTAGAAACTGTAATAAAAACAGCCTGTTGCTGAACACAAAAAGGGCGTTGGCGACAAATGGATTAAAAATCTGGACAAAAAATAAAATTAACATTTGCTATTATTTTAATTTTTTCTATTGTTTTTTGCGTATATTAAGGAATAATATTTTATATTTTTTACTTATGCCCAGTGCGCCGAATGGTGTTCCTTCCTTCGTGATACGGCCGTAAAGCTTGTAATTCCAGCGGGGATTGAATGGCTGGAATCCTGATATTTCTCTAGCTCCGCTGTATATTTATCATTCTAATAAAAGGAAGATTTTCCTTTTGCCTACAACCAACATAAGGCCGGAAATACGAAATCGTTTATGCAAGAACTGAATAACGACCAATTGGATTTGACCGACCAGTCAAGCCCGCAAACGGGCTTGTACTGCCCCAGTATGGAATCTGATGCCTGCGGTACGGGGTTGATCGCCAATTTGAGCGGGGAACCTACCCACGAGTTGGTGAAGGACGCCCTCACGATGCTCATGAATATGGAGCACCGGGGTGCCTGTGGCTGCGAACCGAATTCTGGTGATGGCGCTGGCATCCTCATTCAATTACCCCACGACTTCCTGGTGGATAAGTGCCGGGAGAATGGCTTCGAATTACCTGCTTTCGGTGAATACGGAGTGGGCATGATCTTCTTTCCCGCAGACAAACAGCTCAGTGAGCAATGTCGCTTTCTGTTCGATGACTACATCGATGAATTGGGGCTGGTCCGCCTGGGCTACCGCAAGGTGACCACGGATCACGAGGAAATCGGGCCTACTTCCCGCTCGACGGAGCCCCGCATGGAACAGGTTTTTGTGCGGCCTAAAACACCGCTCGAACCCGCCGACCTGGAGCGTCGCCTGTACGTGTTGCGCAAGTATGCGGTACACAATATTCACGCTACCTTCCCGGCAACCAAGGACCATTTTTACATGGCTTCCTTTTCCTACAAAACCATCATCTACAAAGGCCAACTGACCACCTGGCAATTGCGGCCTTATTTCCCGGATCTCCAGGATAGCCGTTGCAAGTCGGCGGTTGCCCTCATCCACTCCCGTTTCTCGACCAATACCCTGCCCAAGTGGAAGCTGGCCCAACCTTTTCGGATGATCGCCCACAATGGAGAGATCAATACCATCAAGGGGAACCTCAATTGGTGGAAGAGTAAGGAAAGCTTGCTGGAATCCACGCAGTTTTCCCGCGAGGAGCTGGAAAAACTCCTGCCCATCTGCGGCGATCAGTTGTCGGATTCCGGAAATTTTGACAACGTCCTGGAATTTTTAGTGCTCAACGGATTCAGCTTGCCCCACGCCCTGATGATGATGATTCCCGAGGCCTGGCAAAACGACGAACTGATGCCCGACCACAAGCGGGCTTTCTACGAATACCACCGCACGCTGATGGAACCCTGGGACGGGCCCGCCAGTATGTGCTTCACCGACGGTATTCTCGTAGGCGCTACCCTGGATCGCAACGGCTTGCGCCCCTCTCGCTACTGTGTTACCAAGGATAACCGCCTGATCGTTGCTTCCGAAGCGGGCGCGCTGCCCATTGACCAGTCGACCATTGTCCTCAAAGGACGGCTCCAACCCGGCCGTATCCTCATCGCCGACTTACAGGAGCACCGCGTTATCGGCGATCAGGAGCTCAAAGATGCCATCTGCCGCCGTTTGCCCTACCGCGAATGGTTGGACGCTAACCGGATTACGCTGGCTGACCTGCCACTGGAAAACAAACCCGGCGTTTCCCTCGACTCAAAAACCCTTTTCCGCCTGCAGCAACTGCACGGTTTTACCAAAGAAGATCTCAAGATCATCATCCAACCGATGATCGCCAGGGGCATGGATCCGATCGGTTCCATGGGGGCGGATATTCCCCTGGCTTGCCTGTCCCAGCAATCGCAGCACCTGAGTAACTACTTCAAGCAACTGTTTGCCCAGGTAACCAATCCGCCGATCGACCCCATCCGGGAGCGCAGCGTGATGTCGTTGTACGCCATGTTGGGTGGCGAAGACAATGTGCTGGACATCAAACCGGAACGCGCACGTTATATCCACCTGAAACATCCGTTGTTATCCAATAGCGACCTGGCACGGATCAAACAAATGAACCATACGCACTACCGTGCGGGTATCGTCAACGCCATTTTCAAGGTAGGCGGCCAGGCTGGCCGGCTCAAAGCGGCGGTGGCTCATATCTGTGCGATTGCCGAAGACCTGGTGCGCAACGGCCACAATATACTGATCATCAGTGATCGGCAGACCAATGCCTTCCATGCCCCCATCCCCAGCCTGCTGGCAGTGGGCGCCATCCACCACCACCTGGTGCGTACCGGGCTGCGGGCCCAGACCTCCCTCGTGGTGGAAACGGGCGACGCGCGCGAAACCCACCATTTCGCAACCCTCATCGGTTATGGCGCCAGCGCCATCAACCCCTACCTGACTTACGCTTCCATTTCCGACCTCTACCAAAAAGGCTTGTTTGATCAGGAAAAACTGCGCGACTACTACATCGACGTCTACAACAAGGCCGTCGGGAAGGGCTTGCTCAAGATCATGTCCAAGATTGGTATTTCTACCCTGCAATCCTACCAGGGCGCCCAGATCTTTGAAGCCCTGGGGGTCAACCGCGAAGTCGTGGACCAGTGCTTTGTCGGCACGGTCAGCCGCATTCAGGGTATCGGTTTCGACGGCATTGCCCGCGAAAGCCTGGTGCGCCACGCACTGGCTTTCCCCGAGTTGTCGGTCCCCAATCCGCAGTTGGAGGTTGGCGGGGTATACCAGTGGAAACGCCGCGGCGAAGAACATTTGTTCAACCCCAAAAGTATCCACTATTTACAAATCGCTGCCCGTACGAATGATTACGACGCTTACCGCGAATACGCGAAAGTCATCAACAACCAAACCCAAAAAGCATTGACATTGCGGGGCTTGTTGGCTTTCCGCAAAGGACAACCCGTCCCCCTGGAAGAAGTAGAACCGATCGAGGCTATTCTGCCGCGTTTTGCGACGGGGGCCATGTCTTTTGGTTCCATTTCCTGGGAAGCCCACACCACGCTGGCTATTGCGATGAACCGCATTGGTGGCCGCAGCAATTCCGGGGAGGGTGGGGAAGACGAAATCCGCTACCAGCTGGACGAAAATGGCGACAACCGCAGCTCCGCTACCAAGCAGGTGGCTTCGGGTCGGTTTGGTGTCACCAGCCACTACCTCAGCCAGGCTTCGGAGTTGCAGATAAAAATGGCGCAGGGTGCCAAACCTGGTGAAGGCGGGCAGCTGCCCGGCGATAAAGTCGATGACTGGATCGGCCGCGTTCGCCACTCGACTCCGGGCGTAGGGTTGATCTCCCCGCCGCCGCACCACGATATTTATTCGATCGAAGACCTGGCACAGTTGATTTTTGACCTCAAGAACGCCAACCGGGACGCCCGTATCAACGTCAAGCTGGTCTCGAAAGCGGGCGTCGGTATCATCGCCAGTGGGGTTGCTAAAGCGAAAGCTGATGTCATCCTCATTGCGGGGCATGATGGCGGTACAGGGGCTTCGCCTTTGTCGTCCATTCACCACGCCGGGATGCCCTGGGAGTTGGGCCTGGCCGAAAGCCATCAGACCCTGGTCAGGAATAAGCTTCGTGACCGGGTCACCCTGCAAACCGACGGGCAGTTGCGCACCGGCCGGGATTTGGCCATTGCTACTCTTCTGGGTGCTGAAGAGTGGGGCGTAGCCACCGCTGCGCTGGTGGTCGAGGGGTGTATTATGATGCGTAAATGCCACGCCAATACCTGCCCTGTCGGTATTGCTACGCAGGATCCAGAATTGCGCAAGCGCTTTACGGGTGATCCCGAACACGTCATCAATTTTTTCCGCTTTCTGGCCCAGGACCTGCGCGAGATTATGGCGGAATTGGGTTTCCGCACCATCAATGAGATGGTGGGGCACGTAGAACTGCTCAAGGTCAACAAGGACATCAGCTACTGGAAATACCGGGAGATCGACCTCAAGCCCATCCTCTACAAAGAACCAGTGGGTGAAGAAGTGGGGCAGTACAAGCAGGTACCTCAGGACCACGGTATTGAACACATCCTGGACCGTAAACTCATCGTCCACGCTCAGCCAGCGCTGCGGGCGGCCCAGGTGGTAACGGGTTCTTTTACCATCAAAAATACCGACCGGGCGGTAGGCACCATGCTGTCTTATGAGATCAGTAAGCAGTGGCTCGGTGAAGGGTTGCCCGACGGCAGCATCCAGTACCGCTTCCGGGGTTCTGCGGGGCAGAGCTTTGGCGCCTTCGGTGCATCCGGTCTTGCTTTCACCCTGGAAGGGGAAGCCAACGATTATTTTGGCAAGGGGCTTTCCGGTGGCCGGCTCATTGTCGTGCCGGATCGGGAGGCTACTTTCAATCCTGCTGAAAATATTATTATCGGCAACGTGGCTTTTTACGGTGCTACGGCAGGTGAAGCCTACATCAAAGGAATGGCTGGGGAGCGTTTTGCCGTCCGAAACTCCGGCGTGAAAACCGTCGTAGAGGGCATCGGTGACCATGGTTGCGAATACATGACGGGTGGGCTGGTGGTTGTCCTGGGGGAAACCGGCAAGAATTTTGCCGCAGGCATGAGTGGGGGAATGGCTTTTGTTTACAATCCACGCCAGGATTTTGCCCAGCGCTTAAACCCGGAAATGGTTGACCTCGAGGAATTGGATGCCGACGACCAGGAGCTCCTGCGGCAAATGCTGCGGAATCATTTCGCTTATACCAGCAGCAAAACGGCTCTGGAGATGCTCAACAACTGGGAGACGACGTTGGCCTGCTTTACCAAAGTAATGCCCCGCGATTACAAAGCGGTATTGGAACGCAAACAGCAGAAACCCGATTTGGGGGTCAAGGCTGCAGCAGTAAATTTTTAGAAATTTTCAGGTAGACCATAAAACAGGAAAGTAGCGTACCTGAACGTCAGCTTTCCTCAAAGCAATAACCATGGCAGATCCAAAAGGATTTCTCACTTATAACCGGGAATTGCCCCAGGTGCGCCCTGCTCAACAGCGCGTCAAGGATTACAAGGAATTGTACGAAGTGTTTCCGGTGGAAGGCACCATCAAGCAGGCGGCCCGGTGTATGGATTGTGGCGTTCCTTTTTGCCACAATGGTTGCCCACTGGGTAACATCATCCCCGAATTTAACGATGCGGTCTACGAGGAGGATTGGCGACAAGCCTACAAAATCCTGAACAGCACCAATAATTTTCCGGAATTTACGGGTCGCATCTGCCCGGCGCCGTGCGAATCGGCCTGTGTGTTGGGGATCAACCAGCCGCCCGTTGCGATTGAACACATCGAGAAAAGTATCGCCGAAATAGCTTTCGAACGGGGCTATGTGCGCCCCACACCACCGAGTAGCCGTACCGGTAAAAAAGTGGCCATTGTGGGCAGTGGCCCGGCAGGACTGGCCGCTGCCGACCAGCTCAACCGCGCTGGGCATACGGTGACGGTACTGGAACGCGATGACGCAATTGGTGGACTGTTGCGCTACGGCATTCCCGATTTCAAGCTGGAAAAGCACGTTATCGATCGCCGGTTGGCCGTGATGGAAGCTGCGGGTGTCCGTTTTAAAACCAATGCCAACGTAGGGGAGAACATCCCCGTTGGCCACCTGCTCACCGATTACGATGCCGTGGTGCTCAGTGGAGGATCTACCGTTCCCCGTGATTTACCTATTCCTGGCCGGGAATTGAAGGGGGTACACTTCGCCATGGAGTTCCTTAAGCAAAACAACATGCGGGTAGCCAGCCAGGATCTAAGTAGTGAAACGCCCATCCTGGCTACCGGTAAACATGTTGTTGTCATCGGGGGAGGAGATACGGGGGCCGATTGTGTGGGTACCTCCAATCGACACGGCGCCAAATCGGTCACCCAAATTGAGATCATGGGCAAACCACCCGTGGAACGCGCTGCCAACAACTGGCCCAACTGGCCGATGGTGTTGCGCACCTCCACGAGCCACGAAGAAGGTTGTGACCGGGAATGGGCCTTGCTGACCAAAAAAATCATTGACAACGGCCAGGGTCAGATCAAGGCCCTGCAAACGGTGCAGGTGCTGTGGGAGAAGAACCCGGCAACCGGCCGCCTGGAGATGACGGAACAAAAAGGTACCGAACGGGACATTCCCTGCGAACTGTTGCTGCTCGCAGCCGGTTTTTTACACCCACAAAAGCAAGGAATGATCGAACAACTGGGCGTCGGACTCGACGCCCGCGGCAACGTGGAAGCCAAGGATTACCAAACCACAGTGCCCAAGATCTTCGTGGCGGGGGATATGCGGCGGGGCCAGAGCCTCGTCGTCTGGGCCATCAGTGAGGGGCGGGAAGCTGCTCGCGCGGTCGATGCTTACCTCCAGGAGGGGGCCACGGCGCTGGAAGCCAAGGACCAGGGCCGAATGGAGGTACGGGTGAATGGGTAATCGTACCCATCAACCAGAATTAACACGGGCTGCCCAGTCCACCGCCAGCTAGACAAGACCACAAAATTAGGCACCGATTACCACGGGTTATTCTTATCTTTGCGGCACTTTTTTCAGGAATCAAAGTTGCGGCATGAGTTTACCTAAGCATTATACCCCCCAGACAACGGAAGATAAGTGGTACAGCCACTGGCTGGCCCAAAATTACTTCCACAGTGAGCCCGACGAACGGGAAGCTTTCTCGATCGTCATTCCGCCACCCAATGTGACGGGCGTCCTCCACATGGGGCACATGCTCAACAATACCATTCAGGATATTCTCATCCGTAAAGCACGACTGGAAGGCAAAAATGCCTGCTGGGTTCCCGGCACCGACCACGCCTCCATCGCCACGGAGGCCAAGGTGGTGAAACTGCTGCGCACCCAGGGCATCAAGAAAAGTGACCTCACCCGCGATGAATTCATGGAACACGCCTGGGCCTGGAAGGAGGAATACGGCGGTATCATCCTGGATCAACTCAAGAAACTCGGCGCCAGTTGCGATTGGGAACGCACCCGCTTCACCCTGGAAGAATCCCTGAGCAAGGCCGTGGTCCAGGTTTTCGTTGACCTCTACGAGAAGGGGCGCCTCTACCGGGGCCTGCGGATGACCAATTGGGACACCGAAGCCCTCACGGTTTTGTCTAACGAGGAAGTGCTCTACGAAGACGAAAATTCCCGCCTTTTTCACGTGCGCTACCAGGTGGAAGGTACCCCTGAATATGTCGTTATCGCCACCCAACGCCCCGAGACCATCATGGCCGATACGGGGTTGGCCGTTCACCCCGATGATCCCCGCTACCAGCACCTGCACGGCAAACGGGTGATCGTGCCATTGGTCAATCGGTCGGTACCCATCATTACCGATACTTACGTCGATCTGGAATTTGGCACCGGCGCCCTCAAAGTGACGCCCGCTCACGATCCCAACGACTACGACCTGGGGCAGAAGTATGGCCTGGAAGTTATTGATATCATCAACCTGGATGGTACGCTCAACGAATTGGCGGAGTTCTGCGTTGGACAAGACCGCTTCGAAGCCCGTAAAAATGTGGGCAAGCTGCTGGAAGAAGCCGGCGCATTGGTGAAGATCGAAGACTACCGCACCCGCGTGGGTCGCTCCGAGCGCACCAACGCAGTTGTGGAGCCCAAGCTCACCCTGCAGTGGTTCCTGAAAATGGACGAGTTTGCGGCATCCGCACTGGAGGCGGTTACTTCGGGTGAGGTTCGTTTTTTTCCGGAGAACATGAGCAACATGTACAACAGCTGGCTCAAACCCGAAAATGTCCGCGACTGGTGCATCAGCCGGCAACTGTGGTGGGGGCAGCGGATTCCCGCCTGGTACCACGACGGGGAGGTTTTTGTGGCCCGGACTGCGGAGGAAGCTTTGGCCAAAGCCCAACAAAAGCTGGCTAAACCGCACCTGACCCTGGCCGACCTCCAACAGGAAGAAGATGTGGTGGACACCTGGTTCTCGTCCTGGTTATGGCCGATCACCGTTTTCGATGGTTTTGAAAACCAGGAGGAATTAAAATACTATTACCCCACCAGCACCCTGGTGACGGGCTGGGATATTATGTTCTTCTGGGTGGCCCGCATGATCATGGCCGGCTACGAATGGGCACCGGAACTACTGGGCAAAGACCACCCGCCGATGCCTTTCCGCGATGTCTACTTCACGGGGATGGTGCGGGACAGCAAGCGCCGCAAGATGTCGAAATCGCTGGGCAATTCGCCCGACGCCCTGAACCTGATCGAAATCTACGGAGCCGATGGCGTTCGTTTCGGGATGTTGTCTTGTTCTTCGGCCGGTAACGATATCATTTTCGATGCCCCCATCGACCCGGTGACGGGCAATGCCCTCGACGAGAGTAAACTCTGCGAACAAGGCCGCAACTTCTGTAATAAGATGTGGAACGCCCTGCGCCTCATCGACGGTTGGGAGGTGAGCGCGGACAAGGCTGTTGACCCCGTTAGTGAAATTGCGTGCAGTTGGATGGAAGCCCGCCTGGCCCAGGTGATTGCTACCACCACGGCACAAATCCAGGAATACCGCCTGGGTGATGCGCTCATGGAACTGTACAAATTTATCTGGGGCGATTTTTGCTCCTGGTACCTGGAGATGATCAAGCCCGCCGACGGTGTCATTGCAGCTGCTACCCACGCGCGCACCATCGCCGTCTACGAACAGATGATGACCTTGTTGCACCCCTTTATGCCTTTCGTCACCGAAGAGATTTGGCACGGACTTAAAGCGCGCACCCTCGGCGACGACTGCTGCGTGAGCACCTGGCCCATTGCTACAGACTTTGATGCGGACCTCATCCAGCGGGTAGAACTCGCCCAGGAGGCCGTGGTGAAAGTTCGGGAAACCCGCAACGTCAAGAAAATCAAAGCCCGCGAGTTGCTTCGCCTGTCGACCCTGGCGGGGAGCAAGACTGAAGCCCTGGTCAATGACGCTGGCTTGCAGGCAGCGGTCCGGAAAATGGCCTACCTGGAATCCCTCACCCTGGTCACGGAGGAGCCCGCCAACGCGGTTTCCTTCCTGGTAGGCAATGACACGTTTTACCTGGAAATTGAAGAAGAAATTGATGCGGATGCCGAACGCGACCGCTTGCAAAAAGAACTGGAATATTTCCAGGGATTCGTGCAGACCGTCTCGAAAAAGCTCAGCAACGAGCGTTTCGTTGCCGGTGCTCCCGACGATGTCGTCGACCGCGAACGCCAGAAACTAGCCGATGGCCAGGCCAAAATCCAGAACCTGGAAGAGGCACTGAAGAATTTGAATTGAGGGAGTTCAGCAGGAGCTGATGACCATTATTAAAATTAACGCCAGCAAATACGCGGAACTCATCGGCGGCGCTTTCTACGGGGATGCGCTGGCTGAGCTCGTAGTTGAGGTCGGCGAGTAAGAGGAGTTCTTCGCGGTAGCGGTAGCGGCGTTGGCCGCAGGTTCAGCGTCATTTATGGCGCCGCATTTTGTTTGCCTACCTGGGCCTGTTTTGGCCACGCTAAAGCATGAGCCTGCCAAGCTTTAGCATGAGCCTGCCAAGCTTTAGCATGGGCGAACCAGCGTGCAGGCCTGCGGTGGGTTCCTAAATTCCGTAAGATTCAAAGCTATTGCTGCTGCGTAGCGGGGTGGTGGTGATGTCTACCGCCCGATTGATCAACCCCAACCGGGTCCGGATTGATGCGGTGGAGGAGATGCTGGCTGCGCAGAAACGCGTGAACACCCAATTCCTGGCTGCCAAGGCCCGGAATGATGAAAGCCAGTATGGGATTTATGAGTTTATTCCTGTTTAAGAAGGCTGTTGCGTAGCAGGGCCACAAAAAACCAAGCGGAACCCGCAACCGCGCTAAGGCGCGGCTTCGCCCACTGGGTGTTATACGTCTATCCGCGTGACGCGGCCAGCGCATAGCTAGCCAGTGGGCACCTAAATTGCATCAATTGCTAAACCTGATAAAATCAGGGGATTCAAATTCACTGATTTTTAAGTCTAGCTCCTCAACTTTTATTGCTTCTGCAACCCAAGTGAATATTCCATTATCAATACTGTACTTGAGCGGAAGGGCTCCTTTAGTTAGTAGTAAGTAGCTATTCCAATGACCAAGGTTATGTTTTTGATAAGGAACTGATCTCCCCCCAATTATTAGGACAGCGAAATTGAATATTTTAGTGAAACCCAAGTCGGTGTTTTCCACAAATTAATGGCTTCCATTTGGCCCCTT
>Ga0075469_10001047_pt1 | contig 12481 bp, 9 predicted proteins | sample DEB08_DNA_13_FD_77577 | JGI IMG/M metagenome (GOLD analysis project Ga0075469, IMG submission 77577) | Aqueous microbial communities from the Delaware River and Bay under freshwater to marine salinity gradient to study organic matter... | ecosystem: Environmental > Aquatic > Marine > Coastal ...
CTAACTTTTGTGATAGGGGTTTGAGGTGGTCTCGCCTCAGATAAAGTAAGGCACTGCGTAGGTAAAAATGCTGGCACAGATAAAGATACCGGTGGACACATAGTAGATTTTTCGTGAGCGCTGCCTGGTCTTTAAGCAGGCGCGACCCAGTTCAGGATCAGCGGGACAGGGCATTCTGGCGGTTTTATAGTTGACCACTCCGGCGACCGCAATCATCACCAGAGCAAATAGGCTGATGGCTATTTTGTACTGGGACAGCACAATCAAAAACGGGAATACTCCCAGTAAGCTGGCAAAGCTGGCCCCCGCACCCAGAGTGACAAAAATAGCCGGCAGGGCGCAACATATCAATGTGGATGTAGAGGCAAAAAGGGAAAAGAAATTGGCCGCTCTGTCTTGCATGTTACTTTTCTACCACCTGAATCGCTGTGGTATTAAGGCCGTTATTGAGAATGTTTTTCTCAATACTAGCGCGGTCTATTTCTGTGTCTGGAGAATAGGATAGCAACACTTTTCCCGAGGCTAGATCCACGTCTATTTTGGTTACGGAACTATCTTTGCCAAAGGTCTTTTCAATGCCGCGGGCGCAAAAGTCGCAGACCATGCCCTGGACACTGATCACCACAATTTGATCTCCGGGCACAGCGCTGACAAAATTATCGAAACGCTCGGCATCAACACTGAGCTTTTGACCATCTACCATGGTGTCGTGCACATGGCCCTCGTGTGAGTGCATATGCCCCATCTCATGGTGAGCAGCCTGAGATGCTGTCGCTGCTAGTAGTAATGCTGCCAGTAAGAATTTTTTCATAGTAGTCTCATTTTTGTTATTAATTAGAATCTATACATCAGATGAACATCCCAGTCGGTTTTTTTGTGGTAGCCGACCTCAATTAAGGCACCACCTTTAAAAAACCGCAGTACCGGGTAGGTGATGCGTCTGTCGTCCAAATTATCTTTTTTGCTCTCTATCATCAACCAGGTGTGGAGATCGCCGTAGGCACCCAGATAGGGGGCGATGCCCAGTTTTACAGACTGCTCAAAAAGCTCATAACCCATGCCAGAGACCTGTTTGGCAGAGAAGCCGGCAAATAGGCGCCTGGTCTCCCAGTCTCCGGCCAAGGTATAAAAGTGATTTGTGCTATTGTCTAGTCCAATACCGGTTTTAAGATACAGATTGCGCTGGGAGGTAGTGGTGTTCTTGCGATTGATCAGATAGGTCAGTCTGGCCGAGGGAAATGCCTCTCCACTGATTTTATCTCTCTGGTAATCCAAGCCCAGTGAGTAGTTGATATTGGGTGTGTAGTGCCAGTAGATATTATCTGTCTGGGCTCCAGAGTTAGCCATCAGCGTATGGCCGCCTACATAGGAGATTGGCCGGCTCATTGAGTTTGAGGCGAGCAATAGAGAACAGATAAATATAATGGCCTTCATATACCCCCGTAGGGTATAGAATATTGGACCACTGTCAACTTATTTCTAGCGGTTACATCTGGGCATAAAAAAGGGGCGCCTATAGGCACCCCTTTTTTGTACTTCTTACTACTTACAACTAATGTCTCATAAAATGAGTGATGCTTAGAAGTTGTAACCAGCTTTAACATACCAGTATGAACCTTCGATACCATATGGAGAGGTCTCGTAGAAGATTGCACCCAGAACGTTACCTGGAACGCCTTCGGCAACTGCACCTGCAGAACCGTCGATGCGCAGGGCATCTTGGTCAAACATGTTCTGTGCACCCAGAGTCAGGTCAAAGTTATCACTGAAGCTGTAAGTCATTTCCATATCTACAGTCATCTCTGAGCTTGAGTCAGTACCAAACCAGTCAGCATGTACTGCATAGTAGCTGCCGAAGTAGTTGGCGCGAACAAATGCGCTCAGATTTTCAGTGGCACCGAAACCTGACTGAGACATGGTGAATGTAGCACGCTCGTTAGGCAGGCCTTCTTCAAGACGCTTAACTTTGCTATCGCTTGTAACACTACCCTGATCTGATACTTCAGTATCAGTCATGTTGAAGGCTGCACTAAATGCAGTCGACCCACCAAAAAGCTCAGTGTCGTATGTAGCAACGATATCCAGGCCCTGGGTGTCAGTGTTGAAGTCGTTAGTAAAGTAGTTAACCTGACCGATCAGCTCTGGGTTAGGAATACCAGCAGCAGCCATAGCAACACGCTGTGCAGCTGTGGTGTCGGCATTACTAGTTAGAGCAACACGGTTTTCAACTTCGATCTTGAACCAGTCAGCAGTAACATCTACATCACCGATTGACATAACAATACCGAAGGCATAGTTAGTAGACTCTTCTGGCTGCAGTTGACCTGCGCCCAGCTTAAAGCTTGGCAGAGTCTGCGCCTGAGTCAGCTGACCGCCAACGAGAGTAGTCTGAGTGTTAACAACGTTAGCCTGACCCTGAGTTGGAGCACGGAAACCAGTGCTGTGTGAACCACGAATAGACAGGCTGTCTGACATCTGCTTGTTAAAGGTAACCTTGTAGTTAGCAGTGTCACCGAAGCTTGTGTAGTCCTCATAACGCAGAGCACCACCAACCAACAATGTATCAGAAACCTGAGATTCAACGTCCATATACAGCGCGTAGTTGCGACGAGAGAATGCACCAGCTGAGTCTGGAGAGAATCCAGCGAAGCCGTGAGAGCCAATGTTAAAGCCCTGTGCAGCATACTCACCTACTTTCCAAGAAGCTTCTTCACCAGAAACAACTTCAAAAGTGGTTTCACGCCACTCGGCACCACCAGCGATGCTAGTGTCGCCATACTGCTTCTGCAGATCCAGGTTAAAGGTCTTTTCTAACTGAATGTAGCTACCAGTATAGAAATCGCGCTTTGAATCAGGACCCATAGATGGGTTGAACGTGTTGTTCAGACCAAAGTCAGCTTCGTTGCGACCAACAGAACCGCTTACGTCATAGCGAACGCCGTCCATGTTTCCGCCAGTGATTTCGCCACGAGTACCAGCTGTGAAAGAGGTATCAGTGATGTTACCGGTGAAACGAGGAGTGTAGCCGCCAGGAGCCTGTTCGTTGTGAATATAGCAGTTAGGGTTAGCCATAATCGCATCGCGCAGAGCGTAGTCAGCAGGATCTACGTCAGTTGGGCAGTTACCGGACATATCGCCAGTTACGTCTGCAATCAGACGGTTGCCGTCACCATTTGTAAATACTCCGCCACGGCTGTCTGGATTACGGTAGTAGAAACCACCATCCACATCGCGCTCAGAGTAGTTACCAAACATGTAAGCTTCAGCGCCATTGCCCAGGTCAAGACCTGAGTTGAAGAAGAAAGTTACATCGTCGTCAATTTTTGGGGCACCCCAGATTTGGGCCGGATCTGTCACTGAAGTGTTGCCTAAGTCGATCAGAGCCTGTGCGTCTGGACGCTGCACGGAACGTGAAGTGTCATCAGCTTGCTTCACCTGGAAACTCAGGTTAACAAAACCAGCATCAGTCAGAGGTAAACCAACGTTACCTGCAACTGTAGTAGTGGTGCCGTCGCCTTCGCTGAACTCACCCTGCTTAACAGTTAGGCTACCGCCTTCAGAAGCGTCATTCAGTACAAAGTTCAAAACACCGGCAATAGCATCAGAACCATACTGAGCTGCTGCGCCATCACGCAGTACTTCAACCTGCTTCAGAGCAATGCTTGGAATTACAGAGATATCAGCACCCTGAGAACCATCGTTTACACCACCGCCCTGGAAGGCGATAACTGATGCACGGTGACGACGCTTGCCGTTAACCAAGATCAGGGTGCTGTCTGCAGAGAGACCACGCAGGTTAGCTGGACGGATCATAGATGCCGCGTCACTGATAGGCTGCAGGTGAACGTTCAGTGAAGGAATAGCACCCTGAAGCTGCATAAGCAGGTCAGAGCTACCAGCTGAGTTCAACTCATCTGCACTGAGAACGTCGACAGGGACTGGTGATTCAGTAACGGTGCGAGGTGCACCACGTGAACCAACTACAACAACTTCTTCAAGTGCTGCTTCTGCTGCAAATGCAACTGTAGGAAGCGCAGTGCTTCCTGCAATTACTGCTGCCGCAATAGTATTCATTTTCCAAAAGGTATTAGATTTCATAAATCTCCCCCGAGATGTTTGTGGATAAAGCTTTGGGTTACTGTGCCTATAATGGACTTTTTTATAAATTCCGTATTGTTAACCGAGCCAGATGGGATCTGTTTCTGTTACTGCATTGGTATAACGAAGGTAATACGCAAACCCTCATCTGCAAGTTTACTCTAATTGCAATCTCTTTTCGATAGTCGTTTTTAGGTAATTGAAAGTCGTAAAAGGCTTAGAGTTAAGACTAATTGTTAACTTGACCCATCAATGTCTTGGATTTTTTGCCAGGAATTTCTCGCACCAGCTTTGGTACCAAGAAACCGGGCAGTTCAGCCTGTAGTTGATGAAATATATGTTCAGCACGCTGCTGAGAAATATCAAAATGGCTAGCGCCCTCGATTGGGTCCAATAGATGTAGGTAGTATGGCAGCACCCCTACATCGTAGACTGTTTCGCTCAGCTCGGATAATACTTGCGCATCGTCATTGATACCTTTTAGCAGTACAGTTTGGTTAAGGATTAATATGCCTCGGCTTAATAGTCGCTGGATCATATTTTGTACGCTGGAGTCGATCTCGTTGCTATGGTTAATATGCAGCACTATTATCGGCTTGAGTCTGGTGGCAGTTATCCAGCTAAGAAATGGCTCATCAATGCGTGATGGGATCACCACTGGCAATCTACTATGAATGCGCAGACGCTTGATATGAGGGATATCTGCAATCTGCTTAGTTAGCCAGCTAAGAAAATTATCATTGGCGGCCAGTGGATCGCCACCACTAAAAATCACTTCATTAATTTCTTTTGACCTACTTATATAGGCGATGGCCTGTTGCCACTGCTCTTTACTCTGGCGATTTTCTTGATAGGGGAAGTGCCGGCGGAAGCAGTAGCGACAGTTAATCGCGCAACTGGGACTGACTATTAATAGCAGGCGATTGCGGTATTTATGCACAATGCCCGGCACTGGATTATGCTGAGTTTCTTCCAGTGGGTCTGCGCTGTAGCCCACCGCGGACTGAGTTTCTTGGATCACAGGCAGAACCTGAGCCAACAATGGGTCATTGGGGTCGCCAATTTTCATACGCTCAACAAATGGCCTTGGCACTCTCAGGGGGAAATCTGTGGCGGCCTGATGGCTTGGAGAGAGTTGCTCCGGTTTGAGTTGCAAGCGGCCCAGCAGTTCATCAATTGAGCTGATGCATTGACTAAACTCAGTTTTCCAGCTCGGTTGAATATCAATGGTCTGGGAGGTGATAATGGACGGCATAGGACAGCGGCTTTGGTTGCAAAGTTAACTCCAGCGATTTTACGCTATTTCTTCAGCATTAGTGGCCCTGAGTAATAATCTATTGAAGACCGACAAATTTTACATGACAAGAGCCCTTGAGCTCGCGGCTCAGGCTGGCGCTGCTGGTGAAGTCCCTGTGGGCGCTCTGGTGGTGCGAGATGGGCAGGTGATTGGCGAAGGTTACAATCAGCCTATCAGCGCCATTGATCCCACAGCTCACGCCGAGATTGTAGCCATGCGCAATGCGGCCGCCCATATAGGTAACTATCGTTTAATCGACTGTGATCTCTATGTGACTATCGAGCCCTGCACCATGTGTGTTGGTGCCATGATTCACGCCCGTGTGCAGAGGGTGATTTTTGGTGCCAAGGAGCCTCGGGCTGGTGCCCTGGCCAGCCAGCTGCAACTGATGGAAAACAAGCACTTCAATCATGTAATCGAATGGCGGGGCGGATTGATGGAAAAAGACTGTGGCGATCTTATCAGTGATTTTTTTCGCCGCAAGAGAGGCAAATAGCGGTTTTAAATGGTTGGTACGCCGTTAATTTCCCAGTCTACCGATTCAGCTGGCTCTTCGGTGTCCGGTTCGAAGTCCTGCTGAGACAGTGCATGAAGCTGCAGATAGGTTTTGTAGTACTGAATATTTTTCACATAGAGAACTGGCTCGTTGCCGCGGGCATAACCATGTTTGACTGTTGAGTAAAATTTCTTTTTGCTCAATAGGGGCAGATGCAGGCTAACATCGTCCCAGCTATCTGGGTTTTTACCATTGCGCACCGTTAAGATACGCGCATCTTCCAAATGACCAAAGCCCACGTTATAAGCGGCAAGTGCAAATAGAGTGCGATCAGGGTCTTCAATACGATCGGGCAGGCGAGCCTTTAGTTTAAGGAAGTAAGCTGCACCCCCTCTCAAGCTCTGGGCCGCATCAAGGCGGTTGTCGACTTTCATCTCGCTGGCTGTACTCAGTGTCAGCATCATCAGTCCGCGCACACCTGTGGGTGATCTGGCCATTGGGTTCCAATGGGATTCCTGATAGGCCACCGCTGCCAGTAACTGCCAGTCCATGCCAAATTCAGCGGCTGTTTCCCGGAACATTGCCTCGTACTTTGGCAGTCGGTTGGCAACCAGCTTTCCCAGCTGCTGCGAATTGGACACCGAAAAATTCTCGGTCTGAGCCAGCAGTTCACTGGTCATGGAGTCGAGCTCGCCAGACTTAATATAGTGCTGCAAAAACGTATTAGCGGCATCGAGCAGGGAGCCGTCATGATGGGAGGGAAAGGCCCAAGCCATGGGCTGGGGGTCAGATATATCCATCGCCTTGCGCGCTTTTGGGTAAATGTGGCGATTGATCAGATAGGCCAGTGAGTCCACCACTGCGTAGGTGATCTCGCCTTCATGGACTCGGCGAATAAGATCGCTCATCTCCGCATAATCTTGCTCTATCCAAGTGAGTTTTGGTCGTTCAGTCTTGAGCAGTTCCAGGTGTTCACTGTGAGAAGAATCTGCAATAACCACAAGTTCGCCGTCGAGATTCTCCAGAGATCTCGGGCGCCTGGTGCCGCCGCGGTAAATAAGCTGTTGGGTGACTTCAAGATATGGGGTGGCAAAAACCAGTGACTGGTTGCGCTCTGCGGTTTTGACTAGGTTGGCGGCGGCGAAGTCTCCCTGGGGTCCGCCCACCGAGTAGAGAAGCTGGCGCAGAGTCGGTTTAGTTTTGACCAGTAATTCAACGTCCAGGCTATCAGCAAAGGCTTTGGCCAGCAGATAATCAAAGCCATTTTTACCATAGCCGTCTTCAAAATAGGTGGTTGGGCCCTGAAGGGTGAGCATAACCAGCTGCCCCCTGGCTTTGACTTTAGCGAGATCGTTAAGGTGGGCGCTGGCAGAGATCAGAGAGACAAAGGGGAGCATAAAAAGGACTAAAATAATCCTATTGCGCCATTTTCTTTCTCTGTTGGAGAGTTCTCGCATTATTTTTCGAGATACCTAAAGGGCTATAAACTTAGCTTTAGACTACTGCAGTTCAATAAAATTGAATTGTACATGGTTTAGTCAATTCTATCTGCCTATGACTTAATTTTTCCGCTAGAATAACCGCCTTTCCCTAATCATGATTTAGAGACCAGCCTTGATGATAGTTCTCAGCGGTGCACCTGCTCTTTCCGCCTTTCGACGCCGAAAATTACTCGCCAACCTGCAACAAGCTGTGCCCTCTGTTACCTCGGTAACTGCGGAGTATGTGCACTTTGCCGAAGCCAGCAAGCCACTGTCTGAGTCGGACAGTGCAACCCTAAAGGCACTGATGACCTATGGGCCCAGCGAAGAGTCGCTCGACAATGAGGGCAGTCTACTATTGGTGGTGCCGCGGCCAGGTACAATTTCGCCCTGGGCCAGCAAGGCAACGGATATAGCCCACAACTGTGGTCTCGACAGTATTCTGCGGGTTGAGCGAGGCACTGCCTATTATATTGCCGCCAGTACAGCGTTAACCGCTGGGCAGCTGCAGTCTCTGGGCGAGCTGGTCAGTGACCGTATGGTTGAGGCTGTAATGACCGACTTGCAGCAGGCTGAAGCTCTGTTTGTCCATCATCAGCCACAGCCTCTCACTGAGGTGGATATCTTGGCCGGTGGTGTGGGCGCGCTCAAATTGGCCAATGTAGAGTTGGGTCTGGCCTTGGCAGAGGACGAGATCGATTATTTGGTGGCCAGCTTCGAGGAACTGCAACGCAACCCCTCGGATACTGAACTGATGATGTTTGCTCAGGCTAACTCCGAGCACTGTCGCCACAAAATTTTTAATGCCAGCTGGACCATCGACGGTGTAGATCAGCCCAACTCGCTGTTTGGCATGATCCGCAACACCAATAATGTCGGCGGCGAAAATGTGCTCTCGGCCTACTCGGATAATGCCGCCGTAGTGGTGGGCTCAGAGGGTGGGCGCTTCTACCCGGACCCTGTTAGCAAAGTCTATGGCTACAGCCAGGAACCTGTGCATCTTTTAATGAAGGTGGAGACCCATAATCATCCCACAGCTATATCCCCCTACTCAGGTGCAGGTACAGGCTCCGGTGGCGAGATACGCGATGAAGGTGCTGTGGGAAGAGGCTCCAAACCCAAGGTAGGGCTTGTGGGCTTCACCGTATCAAATCTGCAGATTCCCGACTATGTGCAGCCTTGGGAGCAGGATTATGGCAAGCCAGACCGCATTGTGTCTGCCCTGGATATTATGACTGAGGGTCCCATTGGTGGCGCCGCCTTTAATAACGAATTTGGCCGCCCCAATATCTGTGGCTACTTTAGAACTTTCGAGGCAGATTTCGCCGGTGAGCGCCGCGGTTATCACAAGCCGATTATGATTGCTGGCGGCTATGGCAATATCCGCGAAGAGCATGTGGACAAGCCGGAGTTTAAGCCTGGTGCCAAGTTGGTGGTGCTAGGTGGTCCGGCAATGTTGATTGGTCTGGGTGGTGGCGCGGCCTCATCTATGACCACAGGCAGCAGCTCTGCTGATTTGGACTTTGCCTCGGTACAGCGACAGAACCCTGAGATTGAGCGCCGCTGTCAGGAAGTTATTGACCAGTGCTGGCAGCTGGGCGACAACAATCCCATTGCCTTTATTCATGATGTGGGCGCTGGCGGTCTCTCCAATGCCTTGCCCGAGCTGGTTAAAGATGGCGGCACTGGTGGCCGTTTTGATCTGCGTTCTGTACCCAATGATGAGCCTGGCATGTCTCCGGTTGAAATCTGGTGCAACGAAGCTCAAGAGCGCTACGTGCTGGCGATAAACCCGGTTGATGTGGAGCGTTTTAAAGCTATCTGTGAGCGCGAGCGCTGTCCCTATGCGCTGGTAGGTGAGGCCACCGAAGAGAAACATATAATGGTCAGCGATGATCACTTCGGCAATAATCCGGTCGATCTGCCAATGTCAGTGCTGTTTGGCAAGGCGCCAAAGATGCATCGCACCGCGACCAAGCTAGATATTGCAGGTGGCTCTTTCGCAGCAGAAAGCCTGGATATTAATGATTCGGTTTTCCGCACTCTGCGCCACCCAGCGGTGGCCAGTAAAAGCTTTCTAATTACTATTGGCGACAGATCTGTCAGCGGCATGGTAGCGCGGGACCAGATGGTTGGCCCCTGGCAAATTCCGGTGGCCGACTGTGCTGTCACCACTGTGACCTATGACAGCCTAGCTGGTGAAGCCATGGCTATGGGTGAACGCACGCCTCTGGCTCTTATTGATGGTCCAGCCTCTGGGCGTATGGCCATTGGTGAGGCGATCACCAATATCAGTGCTTCGCGTATCGGCTCTATGGTTGATATTAAGCTCTCCGCCAACTGGATGTGTGCCGCAGGCTCTCCCGGTGAAGATGAAAAGCTCTATCGCACGGTTGAGGCTGTGGGCATGGATCTCTGCCCCCAGCTGGGCATCACCATTCCTGTGGGCAAAGACAGCATGTCGATGCGGACCGCCTGGCAGGAAGAGGGCGAAGATAGGTCTGTTACCGCGCCTATGTCTCTTATTATCACCGCCTTTGCGCCTGTGCTGGATGTGCGTAAGACAGTCACTCCTCAGCTGCGCACTGATCAGGGCGATACAGAGTTACTGCTACTTGATTTGGGTGCCGGTGCCAACCGCATGGGTGGCTCTATTTTGGCTCAGGTGTTCTCGCAATTTGGCGACACTGCCCCTGATATTGATAAGCCTGAGGCTCTGGTAGGCTTTTTTAACAGCATGCAGGCGCTGCTGGAGCAGGGAGATATTCTTGCCTATCACGATCGTTCTGACGGTGGCCTTATGGCTACGCTGGCGGAGATGAGTTTTGCAGGCCATGTGGGTATTGATCTGTGTTTGGATGCTCTGGATAACAACTGGATGGCAGCGCTGTTTAACGAAGAGCTGGGCGCAGTTATTCAGGTGCGTGCAGAGCAGGCGGATAGTATTCTCAAACAGTTTGCCAGTGCCGAGGTAGCGGGCCACCGGATTGGTCGGTTGAACGAGAGGGATACTATTGAGATCAAGCGCGACAATAAAACTCTGTTTGCTCAGACCCGCGCCAATCTGCAGCGCTCCTGGAGTGAAACCTCCTATCACCTGGCCTCTCTGCGTGACAATGCAGACTGTGTAGCTGAAGAGTTTGAACGTGTTTCCTATGTGGACGAAGGTCTCTCGGCAAAGCTGAGCTTTGATCCCAGCGAAGATATCAGTGCTCCCTATATAAACTCTGGCGTGAAGCCCAGTGTGGCTATTGTTCGCGAGCAGGGAGTTAACAGTCATTTGGAAATGGCAGCTGCCTTTGATCGCGCTGGGTTCACCGCTGTGGATGTGCATATGAGTGATCTATTGGCTGGCCGTCGCTCGCTGACCGATTTCTCCGGCATGGTTGCCTGTGGCGGTTTCTCTTACGGCGATGTGCTGGGTGCAGGTGAGGGATGGGCCAAGACTGTGCTGTTTAATGAGCAGATTCGTGATCAGTTTCAGACTTTCTTCCATCGCCCCGAGACCTTTAGTCTGGGCGTTTGCAATGGCTGCCAGATGCTGAGTAACCTCAAGCCTCTTATTCCCGGTGCCGAGCTCTGGCCGCGCTTTGTGCGCAATCTATCTGAGCAGTTTGAGGCGCGTTTTTCTCTGGTCAGAATTGATGAGTCGCCCTCGGTATTCCTTCGTGGTATGGCGGGCACCCATATGCCGATCGCTGTGTCTCACGGTGAGGGGCGGGCGGAGTTTGCCAACGCTGAAGCTCTGGCTGAGTTGCAGCAGACTGACCAGATAGCGATGCGCTTTTTGGAGAATGATCTGTCGGTGGCTTCACGCTATCCGGCGAACCCCAATGGCTCCCCTGAGGGCATTACTGGCGTTACCAGTGCTGACGGTCGTGCTACATTAATGATGCCTCACCCGGAGCGCGTGTATCGCACTGTGCAGAATTCTTGGCACCCGGAGGACTGGGGTGAAGATAGTGGTTGGATGCGTATCTTCCGCAATGCACGTACTTTTATTGACTAACTATTAACTGCTGATAACCGCTGAGGATCTGACTGATGAATAAGATTGCCAATGAAGACGAGTTGGTTAAAAAGGCCCTCCAGATTGGCGCTGTGTATGCCAAGAAGAGAGCCTATGGTGAGATCGAGGTTCAGGATTCGGTGAAGTTGAAGGTGGAGTTTATCTATAAGGTGCTGGTTGAAGACAAGCTAATTCAGCCTTTGGCTAAAGACCAGATCAGTGATCCCAATATGCGTCACAAACTAGCGCTGTGGATTTCTCGGCAGCTACCAGCAGACCACCCTTTATTAACTGAGTCAAAATGATTTCCCCTGCGTCTAGTGTCATCCTGAGCCTAGTGAAGGGGCTACCCGAACACTTCCCCCACCTCACTTCAACCTATGCTATCCTCCGCTCCGAGTTGACTAGACAGTCGCTGTGTTGATTTCTCGCTTATTCGCTTGCGTTTAAAAGGGTGCGCCACAGAGGAAAGTCCGGGCTCCACAGGGTAGAGTGCCAGGTAACGCCTGGGGGGCGAAAGCCTACGGCCAGTGCAGCAGAGAGTAGACCGCCGATGGTTCGTTCGCGAACACAGGTAAGGGTGAAAGGGTGCGGTAAGAGCGCACCGCGCTGCTGGTAACAGCAGTGGCATGGTAAACCCCACTCGGAGCAAGACCAAATAGGTTCCCATATGGCGCGACCCGCGTTGGGGACGGGTAGGTTGCTTGAGGCAAGCGGCGACGTTTGTCCCAGATGAATGACTGTCCACGACAGAACCCGGCTTATCGGTCAACTCACCTATTAAAATTCAAAAAGGGCCAGCGGTCTCTCGCTGGTCCTTTTTGTTACCCCTAATTACCCCTACTTATATTCTTTTCTGATCTAAAAAATAAATAAAATCAAAATAAACGTTCTTAAAAGCCCGCAAAGCTAGAAGTTACTTTAACTTGTAGCCTTACTGTCATGTTTTATATTGGTAAATATTTTGCGCATTTTGAGTGCTCCAGCACAAACTGGGGAAAATACCGGAACTTACTGATTTTACTCACTTTTTTAGTAATCCCTTGGCCTTGACATTGACCTGAGCTACCCATAACCTGCACAGATGGGTAAAAGTGGCA
>Ga0075469_10001050_pt1 | contig 12476 bp, 10 predicted proteins | sample DEB08_DNA_13_FD_77577 | JGI IMG/M metagenome (GOLD analysis project Ga0075469, IMG submission 77577) | Aqueous microbial communities from the Delaware River and Bay under freshwater to marine salinity gradient to study organic matter... | ecosystem: Environmental > Aquatic > Marine > Coastal ...
AGCAGCCGGTTCAGGACAAGCTGCAATTCTTTTTCCTTGTTGCCCAACAGCAGGCGGTAATACCACTTGACAAAAAAGTAGAACAGCACCCCGAGTACCGCCAACAGCGGCAGCACGACGGCCCAAAACTTAACGGTCAGCAAACTGCTGAAATCCTGGTCTGCACCGATCCCAAATCCGGTAAAAAATCCGATTAGCAACGAAAAGGGCAACAGCACAATCGACAGCTGCAGCAGTCGCCGCCGGTAGTCGCCCACGTGTTGGAGATAAGCGCAGGTAGCCGCAATGATATTCAGGGTAGGTACCGCCAGGATTTTTTCCTGAAAATTGCGGTAATAGGCGTACGTGATGTAGAGGATGGCCCCAAAAAAACCAATGATCGCGGCAATCAGCAGCGGGTGAAAATCGCGCACGTAATAAAGCAGGCCGACCAGGATCAGCACCCCGACCACCATTTCCGCTGCCACCATCCGCTGGATGCGTTGCAGCACCGAGTCGTTTTTGCGCTGCGCCAGGGCTACCAGCTCCGGCCGCAAACGCTGGTACCAGTCTTCCGCACTCTTGTCGGTCTGGTTCCAGAGTGATTCTAGATCAAACTCCTGCATACCCTTTGGCGATTAATAGTTTTTGCAATCGTTGCCTGACCCGCAGCAAGCGAACCCCGATATTTGATACCGTCATCCCCAGGATGTCGGCCATCTCCTCGTAAGAATTTCCTTCCAGGTGGAGCAGGATAACTGCGCGGTCTTCCTGTTTCAATTTGTTGATGCACTGGTACAGCAAATTGACCTGCTGCTCCCGCTGGCGTTCCACATCGGATTCGGCTGCGCTGGAATCGGGCAGGTGGTACAACTGCTCCTCCAGGGGCAAGGCAGCACCCCGTCGGCGGGCCTTGCGCTGGTGGGTAAGCGCCGTGTTCAGCGCCACGCGATAGATGAACGTCGACAGCTTGGACGCCCCCTGAAACCGTGGAAAAGACTGCCACAACTGGATCAACATCTCCTGGTACAGGTCCTCAAAATCGGCCTGATCCTGGGTATAGGCCCGCCCGATCTTGTAGAGGATCCCGTAGTGCTGGTCGATGATATGTTGGAACTGGTTTTTCAAACGGAGGCCAATTCAACTATCGCCGTCAACTCCGCATCAAATGAAGTCGGTGCAGGAAGGCAAAGGATGTTTTTCTGCTTTTTAAAATTCAGCTTTTTGAACAAGGGTGTCATAGCGGGGTCTGGTTGATAGTTAGTAGCCATTAACCGAATTTTCTTACACTTCAGCTTTAAGTATGGTTCGCTGACAATTTTTGTGATTAAAGTCAAGCAAAAACAAAAATAACGCTCCTTGTCAGTCGCTTACTATTTTAGCTTTAGCTTGACCACAAAAATGGTCAGCGAAGGGTCAACATTTGCGCCAGCATACCTTCTTTCATCGAAAATGAAGAAACCGTCAACTGGTTGATTTGGGCTTTTTCCAGGACCAGCTGAATCAGGATAAAGGCCACCACAATCATATCGGCCCGGTCAGTGGGAATATTGGGCATGACCAGTCGTTCTGCGTAGGTAGACCGGAGTAGGCGATCGTAAAGGGCGGCGAAACCATCCAGGTCAACCGCAGCACTGTGGGGCGTGGGCCGCAATTTGCCCAGCAGATTAGCGATGATGTCGAAGGTACCGGCGGCACCCACCAGGTGTTGCGTAGGAAAACGGGCCAGGGCCAGTTGTAAATCTACCAACTGGCTATTGAGGAACAACCGCGTCTGCTCCACCTCGGCGGCACTGATGGGTTCCGTGTGGTGGAATTGTTTGTAGAGGACTGCCACGCCGATCGGAAAGCTTTCGAACCAACGCACGCCTTCTTCGTCGACGATAATAAATTCTACGCTCCCCCCACCGATGTCCATCACCAGCCAGCGACCAACCTGGGGCCCGATGGCATCCCGTACGCCCCGGTAAATGAGTTGTGCCTCCTCCTTGCCGGGAATAATGCTGATCGCCAGGCCCGTTCGGGCCGCAACTTCTTCCACCAACTGCTGGCCATTGGTAGCTGTACGCAGGGCGGCGGTACCAGAAACCCGGGTAGCCACCACCTCGTGTTGGGCAATGACCTTGCTGTAATCCTCCAGGGTCTGGAGGGCTCGCTGGAAGGCTGCTTCCCCAATTTTTCCAATACCTTCTTCCGCCAACTTTACGAAGCGGCTCTCCCGGTACACTTCCGTAAAGCTGCCGTCGGCCGCCGGAGCAGCGATCAGCAGGTGAAAAGTATTGGTACCACAATCAACAACGGCATAGTTTGGCATAAATAAAGTGGGTTGCGAGCAACAAACATACGCAATTTGCGGGGGTTGCAGTTTCCCGTTTGAAGCAGAAAACGCAATAATCCAGTCGGTTAATTAGGCTTTCGCCGCCAGGGCCCTTATTTTTGTACCTAACCATAACCTCCCTGATTTGACCACCAACCATCCTCCTGCGGTGACATCCATGATCGACGACAGCATCCACCTGCTGGAGCAATTGATTCGTACGCCCTCCTTCTCGCGGGAAGAAGATGCTACGGCGACCCTAATCTTCGGGTTCCTGCAAAACCAACAACTCCTTCCCCAGCGCCAGGGCAACAACGTCTGGGTCAGGCATCCGCACTGGCGGGCAGGCTTGCCCGTGGTGCTGCTCAACTCGCACCACGACACGGTACGCCCGGCAGCCAGCTGGCAACGCGACCCCTTCGGCGCGCACTGGGAGGCCGATCAACTGTTCGGTCTGGGCAGCAACGATGCCGGCGGGCCCCTGGTCAGTTTGATCGCTACCTTTTTGGCCCTTCAACAACGCCAGGACCTGCCCTACAACCTCCTCCTGGCCGCTACCGCCGAAGAAGAGATCAGCGGTGCCGGTGGAGTAGCCAGCATTTTAGCAGAACTGGGCCCCATAGCCTGCGGCATCGTGGGCGAACCGACTTCTCTGGACGTGGCTTTCGCCGAGCGGGGCCTCGTCGTGATCGATGGCAAAGCAACCGGCGTGGCGGGCCACGCCGCGCGGGCAGAAGGGGTCAATGCGCTGTATCTGGCGTTGGAAGATATCGACCGCCTGCGCCATTACCGCTTCCCCCTGGATTCGCCCTTGCTGGGCCCCGTGCAGGTATCCGTCACCCAGATCGAGGCGGGCACCCAACACAATGTGGTTCCCGACCGCTGCCGCTTCGTCGTAGATGTCCGCGTCAATGAGCGGTACACCAACGAGGAAGTGGTCGGGCAGTTGCAACGCATTTGCCAATCCCAGCTGACGGCCCGTTCCTTGCGCCTGCAATCTTCGAGCATCGCCGCCGACCATCCGCTGGCGCAAGCAGCCCTGGCGGCAGGATTGCGGCCCTACGGCTCGCCGACACTGAGCGACCAGGCACTGCTGCCCTTCCCGACCATCAAATTGGGGCCCGGCGACAGCGCGCGTTCGCATACCGCCGAGGAGTACATCCGCCGTACCGAGATCGAAGCCGGGGTGGCTACTTATTTAAACGTCCTACTTTCACTCTTCAATTGACCAAAAACATGGCTACTCCCCGCAAGGTGATCCTCTACATCGCAACCAGCCTCGACGGCTACATCGCCCAACCGAATGACGACCTCGCTTTTCTCGATATCGTCGCCCGGGAAGGCGAAGATTATGGCTATTTTGGTTTCGTGGAAACGGTGGATACGATGATTATGGGCCGCCGGACCTACGACTGGGTGCTGCAACAGGTTCCCGAGTTGCCACACCCCGACCTACAAAACATCATCATCACCCGCACGGCACGACCCGGCGTAGCGAACACCTCTTTTTATGCCGGTCCTTTGCCCGAACTCATCGCCAATTTGAAAAAAAAACCAGGCAAGCATATTTTTTGCAATGGTGGTGCGGAGGTCGTCAACGAATTACTCCGACACCAACTGATTGACGAATTGATCATTTCCGTGGTTCCGATCCTGGTCGGCAACGGCATCAAACTCTTTCAGGACGGCCGACCCGTACAACGGCTCCACTGCCTGGGTGCCAAAACATTTGCCAGCGGACTCGTACAGCTCCATTATACCACCACGGTGTAGTTGGGCAAAAACAATGCGATCCACTATTTTCTGAGCTTTGCCAGCGTTGGTAAAGCTACTTTTGTGCCGTCACTTTCCGCCTCCATCAAACCAATCCTTTATGGCTACCACCCCTGCTTTCAAAACCACCCGGGATTCCGAAGTTTTCCTGTCTATGCTGATGCAGCCTTCCCATTCCAATTTTGGGGGTAAGATTCACGGGGGCTACATCCTCTCGCTCATGGACCAGATCGCTTTTGCCTGCGCATCGAAGCATTCGGGTACCTACTGCGTGACGGCATCGGTAGATACCGTCAATTTTCGCAATCCCATTGAGATCGGTGAACTCGTGACGATGAAAGCATCCATCAACTACGTGGGGCGCAGTTCCATGGTCGTAGGTATCCGGGTAGAATCCGAAAATATCCAGAGCGGTTTTGTGAAACATTGCAATTCGTCCTACTTCACCATGGTCGCCAAGGACGAAGCGGGGGATACGGCCCTTGTTCCCGGCCTGGTTTTGGCAACCGAAAGTGATGTCAACCGCTTCTTGAAAAGTGTTCGTCGGCTCGAAGCCAAACAACAGAACCGCAAGATCCAGGAATCCCTCCACCCCTTGTCTCCTACCTCACTGGCCCTGCTCGAGGGGTACAATATTCGTTTGAACTTAACCGACCAACATGAGTAATCCAAAAAACAAACTGTGGCAAAAAGCGTATCAACTCGACGCTCAGATCGAAGCTTTCACCGTTGGCCAAGACCGCGAACTGGACTTGCTCCTGGCACCGTTCGATATCCTGGGTTCGCTGGCTCACGGAAAGATGCTCAGTGAAGTGGGTCTGCTCGACCCTGCCGAGTACGAACAACTGGCCGTGGTGTTGAAACAATTGTACCAGACGGCCGTTGACGGTACCTTCGTCATTGCCGACGGCGTAGAAGACGTGCATTCCCAGGTGGAGTTGCTGTTGACGGAACAACTCGGCGATGTCGGTAAAAAAATCCACAGTGGCCGTTCCCGCAACGACCAGGTACTGGTGGACCTACGCCTCTACTTTCGCACGGAGGTGGCGGCCCTGGTGCGGAGCATTGGTGAGTTGAGTGCGCTGTTGCTCGAAAAATCGAACCAGTACCAGGATGTGCTCCTGCCGGGGTATACCCACCTGCAGGTGGCGATGGTCTCCAGTTTTGGCCTCTGGTTTGGCGCTTACGCCGAAAGCCTCGTCGACGACCTCCATCTCTGGCAAGCTACCCACCGCATTATCGACCAGAATCCGCTGGGATCGGCGGCGGGCTACGGTTCTTCTTTCCCCCTCAACCGCCAGCGTACAACCGACCTGTTGGGCTTCCGCGAACTGGCCTACAACGTGGTGCACGCCCAAATGGGGCGCGGAAAGACTGAGCTCAACCTGAGTTTTGCCCTGGCGGGAACGGCGCAGACCATCGGCAAACTGGCTATGGACGTCTGCCTGTACAATTCCCAGAATTTTGGCTTCCTGAAGCTGCCCAACGAGCTGACCACCGGCTCCAGCATCATGCCCCACAAAAAGAACCCCGATGTATTCGAGCTGCTGCGGGGACGCAGCAACCAACTCCTCAGTCTGCCCGCCCAGGTGAGCCAGCTCGTCGGCAACTTACCCTCGGGCTATCACCGCGATTTTCAGTTGCTCAAAGAAATTATCCTGCCAGCTATTCAGCAGATGAAAGACGTCCTGGCCATCGCTACTTACGCCATCGCCAACCTGGCCGTTAAAGACAACCTCCTCGACGACGAAAAATACCGCCTGCTTTACAGCGTGGAAGCCGTCAATGCTGCCGTACTGGAAGGGCTGCCGTTTCGGGATGCTTACCGCAAAATAGCCGCCGATATCGAGGCCAGCACCTTTGATCCGCCTACCCGGCTCAACCATACCCACGAAGGAAGCCTCGGCAACCTCAGTAACGACAAGATCAAAGAAAAGCTCGACACCGTACTCGCTGGTTTCAGCTTTACCCACTGGGAGGAACGGTTGGCGGAATTGAGGAAAGTATAAAGGACTCGGAGGGGGAAGTCGGAGGTGGGAAGGCGATCGAAATCGAAGATAGAAAATGAAAAAAGAAGGAGGAGCAAACAGCTCGTAGCCACGCTCCTCCTCCACTTGCTGTATTTAACCCGTTTACGGCCTCCCTACCACCGGAAACCAGCCGTCAGGACGAAGGATTCCTTGGTGACATTATTGTCGACAAACTGCGGAGACCCATTGGTTACCTGATAAGGCGTGTAAGTAGATTTGACGCCAGAGCGACGGTAGGCAAAATCAAAGAAATAGCGCTTCTGCCGAACGCCCAGGCCCAGGCTAAACGTGGAATAAAACGAATCATCCCCCACAATGGGCGCTTGCTGCAAGCCTACACCGCCACGAAGTAAAAAACTACCCAACACGTATTCGCCGCCGGTGCGAATATTGACGGCGCTGGCCAGGTTATCGGCGGTAGCTTTGTTTATTTCGGCTTCGTCGCCAGCAAAGCCATCGAAGAGGAAACGATTGTTGGCGTAGTTGACGTACTCCACTTCTCCACTCAGAAAACCGTGCTCGCCAAATACCGTACCCACTCCACCGAGGAAGCGCCAGGGCGTGCGCAGGCCGTAGTTGAAGTTGCCAATCGGCGACTCCGCCGTACCGGTGTACTTCACATTTTCAAAGGTATAATTGTAGGTCATATCCGAGCTGAAGGTCTCATCGATCTGGTAATAGGTGGGCGTATGTACGGCCAGGCTCAGGCGCAGCGCCTGGTCGGCCCGGTAGATGAAGCCCAGTTTCAAATTGATCCCCGATCCCGTTGCCGTTAGCTGTTCACTGTAGCGCAGGTCGTCAAAAAAGAGCACCGTGTCATCCGTATCCATTTCCCGGTAAGTTTTCTCCTCGTCGTAGTTCAGCAGGGGAATACCCAGCGACAGGCCCCAGAGCAACTTGTTCTTTACGTTGCCAGCAAAACCGAAGGCAATTTCGGAGAGCCCGCCCGTGCGGGAAACCGTCTGGTTGCGGTTGATGACGGCGTCGGGAAAATCCGAAAAATCACTGTAATAAAAGCCGTTGTCTTCAATCAACGCTTGGGCATCGAAGGCGACGCCGGCTTCAAAATCGTCGAGTCCACCATCATTGGCCAGTTCTTCAAAACGCTGGACAATACTGCCTTTGGAATTGCCTTCAAAGTAGAATTGTTGGTTGAAATCTGCCAGGCGGTTGAGGCCGATAGCGAAGTTGAAGGTTTCCATTCCACTGCCGCCGCGCGAGCTGGTGACAATGCCAATATTGGGCAAGGTAAACTGGACTTCGGCATCGTCGTAGGCCAGGTCGGCCGAACCATTGGCGAGCGTAGAAGTCGTGGTATTGATATTCAAGCCCGGGGTGATCATAAATTCGGATTTGCGCATCCAGGCCAGGCCGGCCGGGTTGGTGCTGATCACCGAAAAATCGGCGCCCATGGGCCCCAGGGCCGAGCCGGCACCCATAAACCGGGCGGTACCGGTAGGTTCGAGCAACGAATAACGCAGCGCGTCGCCAAAATTCTGAGCGTTTAGCCATGCTGAACTGAGTAGCGCGACCCCGAGCAAGAGCAGTTGATATCTTTTCATGTCGTTACAATTTTAGGTTTTAAAGGGGTTGTTAAGAGTGGTTGGGCACCAAAAATGCCAGCCAACCGAAAAAAAAGGCATTAATAAAATGGGTGGAAATGCTGCCATATCCACCCATTTTATCTTTATACATACCAATTTCCTGGGCCACCAGGTCTAAGCTTTACAAGCCGCCGCCGCCACGACGGGAAGGGGTAGATCTGGTACTACTGGAACTGGAGCTGCTGCTGCTACCTCCTCCACTGCGGGATGAAGAACTGCGGCGGCTGGGGCTGGAGCTGGGGCTTACGCTCGGGCTACGGCTCGGAATACTGCTGCTGCGCGTAGAACTGGAACTGCTATCACCACCTCCGCCACTGCGGCGGCTCGGGCTTACGTGCGGGCTACGGCTGGGCGTGCGGCTAGGGCTGGTACTCGGGCTACGGCTGGGTGTACGGCTCGGGCTGGTACTTGGCTGGCGGCTGGGGGCATTATTCGACCGCGGCGCTACCGTACCGTTGTTACTGCGGTTGGAAGGGGTGGCCGAAGGATAGTTTCTGGACGGATAATCCCTGTTGTCGTTGCTTCTGGTCGACTGCGGTGCCGTACGGCTACGCGTAGCCGGTTCGGAGCGGTCCGTAGCTGGCGAAGGACGCACCTCGCGGGGCGGTGCAATGGGGCGGTTTTCGGTGCGGGTTGGCACTGCTGAATCAAAAATCCGTACGGGCGTCCGGGTTGTTGCTTCCGCCGGTACCGTACGCGTCACGCCGGCAGGCGAAGGTGCTGTGCGGGTGGCGGGTTGCCGCGCTACATTTTCCTGGGGAGCGGTAGCGGCTGGCGTGCGCCCGTCGTTGTCATTGGCGATGACACCACCGTCGCGCGTCCGGACCGGTTGCTTTTCTATATTTTGAGCAGCAGGCCGGTTGTTGATGGTGGGCGTTCCCACGCCACCACCTTGCTGTAGGGGTATGGTACGGTTGTTTTGGCGCGCAGCCACGGTAGACCCATTGCGGCGGGGACCGTAGATCACCCCGCGGGTATTGTTGTCGTTGTATACGTTGACCGTATTATAGGTGTAGTTGTTGCCCCAGGCTGGTGGGCAGTAGAAGTTGGAGAAACCACCACCGTAGAAGTTGTTGCCGTAGAAATTGTTGTTCCAGCGGTTCCAGCCGCCACCGTAAAAACCGGTGTTCCAAGGATTATAGCCGAAGCCAACCCCGAAAGTCGGGCCGAAGCCGAAAGCGTAGGGGTTGTAGCCCAGGTTCCAGCCGTTGAAGGAGTTCCAACGGTTCCAGCGATTGAACCGGTTGAAACGGTTCCACCGGTTATAGCCCCAGGGTGAATCGTAGATTAAGGTAGTCGTGCCACCGAAGGCAAACGGATCGTAGTAGAAAGCGTCGATGTAGACGGGGTCGTAGTAGTCAAAGCCGTAGTACGGGCGGTGAAAACGACGAATACGGGAAGCGTACTGGTAATCATAACTATCATCATCATAATAGTCATAATCCTGGTCATCGTAGCTGTAGTCATCTTCCTGGTAATAACTGTCATCGTAGGTAGTAGCAGGAGCGGGCGTCGGATAGTACGTCTCGTTGGTAGTACTCCCCGTGTTGTTGTTGGGGTTGTAATACATATCATCGTACTGGGCCGATAACGTGGTACCTACCAGCAACAGGGCTGGAAGTAAAATCCACATAGTCAGGTTTGTATTTTTCATATTCAATTGGTTTGGCGTAATTACTGCAACACTCGGTTCTAATTAACAACCACTAAATTATTACTTTTGTGGCTGAAATTTAGTTAAGGGCATATTAAAAGCGTGTAAGTAGCGTGTTAAATACCCTTAACACCGTGTTTTTACTGCTTTTAAGACGCTGGGGAACAATTTCGTCACCCGTACCTGTTGCCGTTAAGCACTTGATTTTCAAAGCTATTTGCTATTTAAACAAAAATAAAGACCATTGGGTTGGCAAACACCAACCCGATTCATAAAAAGGACAACCTTCATGGCCAAAGAGATTACCAACCGCAGCGACGACTACTCCCAGTGGTACATCGACATTGTAAAGAAAGCCAACCTGGCCGATAATTCTGCCGTCCGCGGCTGTATGGTCATTAAGCCCTACGGCTATGCGCTCTGGGAAAACATGCGCGACCAGCTCGACAAGATGTTCAAAGCAACGGGCCACGTGAATGCTTATTTTCCGTTGTTCGTCCCTAAGAGCCTCTTTGAAGCGGAGGAAAAAAATGCGGAAGGCTTTGCCAAGGAATGCGCGATCGTGACCCACTACCGCCTCAAGAACGACCCCGAGCGGCCGGGCAAGCTCATGGTAGACCCCGACGCCAAACTGGAGGAAGAGCTCATTGTGCGCCCGACCAGTGAGGCCATTATCTGGAATACCTACCGCGACTGGATCAACTCGTACCGCGACCTGCCCTTGCTGATCAACCAGTGGGCCAATGTGGTGCGTTGGGAGATGCGTACGCGCTTGTTTTTGCGCACCGCCGAATTCCTCTGGCAAGAGGGGCACACCGCCCACGCCACCAAGGAAGAAGCCCTGACCGAAGCCCAGCTGATGCAAAAAGTCTACGCCGAGTTTGCGGAAGAATACATGGCCATGCCCGTGGTGCAAGGCACCAAGTCGGAAAGCGAGCGTTTTGCCGGCGCCGACGAAACCTACACCATCGAAGCGTTGATGCAGGATGGCAAGGCCCTGCAAGCAGGTACTTCCCACTTCCTGGGGCAAAATTTCGCCAAAGCCTTCGAGGTAAAATTCCTCAACGAAAACAACCAGCAGGAATACGTCTGGGCTACTTCCTGGGGGGTATCTACCCGCCTCATCGGTGGCCTCATCATGACCCACTCCGACGACCAGGGACTGGTGCTGCCCCCGCGTCTGGCACCGGTGCAGGTGGTCATTATCCCCATTCCCAAGCCCGATCCGGAGATCGACGCAGTGGCCACCCAAATGATGCGCGACCTGGAAGCCCAGGGCATCCGCGTGCAGTATGATACCGACGACAAGAAGCGGCCCGGCTTCAAATTTGCCGAACACGAGCTGCGCGGTATTCCCGTGCGCATTGCCATTGGCAAGCGTGACCTGGAAAACGGTGTAGTAGAAATTGCCCGGCGCGACACCAAAGAAAAGACCACGCATCCCCTGCCCGACACGGTCCCCTACGTGGCCCAACTGCTGGTGGATATCCAGCAAAATCTCTTTGACCGGGCGCTGAAGTTCCGCGAAGAAAAGACCACTTCCGTCGACACCTTCGAAGCTTTCCAGGCCATCCTCGACCAGGATATCCCCGGCTTCATCTCCGCCCACTGGGACGGAACCGCCGAAACGGAGCAGAAGATCAAGGAACTCACCAAGGCTACCATTCGCTGCATCCCCAACGATGCACCCGAGGAAGCCGGCGTATGTGTCTACAGCGGCCAGCCTTCGACGCGGCGCGTGCTCTTTGCGAAAGCTTATTAGAAAAAATTACGGCCCGGCAGCGGGTTGCTATAAAGGAGCGGGACAGTTTTGCACAAAGCTGTCCCGCTTTTTTTACGGCTGGTGGAAGCGCATCGCCGGGAGGCCGCATAAGTCTAAGAATTGGTTATCTTGTGGGTAACAAAATAGCGGGAGGGTGTGAAGATTTTCAGAAAATGGTTGTTGTTATCAGGACTGTGCTGTACGGCGCTGTGGGCGTCGGGACAACGGACCAATTCTTTCCAATATTTATCCAAAAAAGATGGCCTCTCGCAGGCTTCCGTCTTCGCTATTGCGCAAGACAGCACGGGCTTGATGTGGTTTGGCACGCGCGACGGCCTGAACAAATACGACGGCTACCAATTCAAGGTCTACCGGAACGCACCGACAGCCAACAGCCTGGTAGACAACGATATCCGCACGCTGTACGTCGACCCCCAGCAGCAAAAACTGTGGATTGGAACCATCTCGGGCTTAAGCCAATACGAAGCTACAACCGACGACTTCACCAATTACCGGCATTCGCCTACGGATACCACCAGCCTTTCCTCGGATGTCATCCGGCAAATTTACCGGGATTCCAGGGGGCGGTTGTGGGTGGGTACTTCGGCGGGATTGAATTTGTACCACCACCCCGGCAAGTTTAGGCGCTTTTTTTTTGCGGCTCCCCAGGCGAGCACGCTGGAACACCAGGACATCGAAACCATTGTGGAAGATGCGCAGGGGCAGGTTTGGTTTGGCACCGCCAATGGCCTGTACCAGCTAATCGTACATTCTGCTGGCACGTACCAATTCGAGCGCAGAGATGGCCGCGGGGGGTGTCAGTTGGCTGATGCCCGCATCAAGAGCCTACTGGCCGATCGGCGAGGCAACCTTTGGATAGGCACCTTCAGTGGTGGCCTCCACTACTGGGATCAAAAAAACGATACCGTTACCGTTTACCAGAGCAAAAAAAATACCGCCAATACCCTGAGCCATAACAATATCCGCTCGATGTGCCTGGACGGCGCGGACAATTTATGGATCGGTACGTTTGATGGGTTGAATTTCTTCGACCAGCAACGCCAGACTTTCACCCGCTACGACAAAGCGGTGTTGGGAACCGCGGGGCTGTCAGACAACTCCGTGCGGGCGGTATTTATCGACAAACGGGGCAGTCTCTGGCTGGGTACTTATTACGGGGGCATTAACCACTTTGACGAAAATTACAACCGCTTCACCAATTTCAAACATACGCCGCTGGGCAATACCCTGAGCGAAGACGTAGTCAGTTCCTTCGCCGAAGACGACGCCGGCAACCTGTGGATCGGAACCGAAGGCGGCGGGCTGAATTATTACGACCGGCAACGGCAACACTTCA
>Ga0075469_10001051_pt1 | contig 12473 bp, 11 predicted proteins | sample DEB08_DNA_13_FD_77577 | JGI IMG/M metagenome (GOLD analysis project Ga0075469, IMG submission 77577) | Aqueous microbial communities from the Delaware River and Bay under freshwater to marine salinity gradient to study organic matter... | ecosystem: Environmental > Aquatic > Marine > Coastal ...
CCAATGATGATGCTGCGACTAGTAAGTACGACCAAGACATTTTTAATATGAACACCTTTCGAGCCTTTCGCCTTAAGCCACGCACTATGGGTCTAACCCTGAGAGTTGACTTTTAATGGTTTCGATTACTACCCAAAATCTTTGTATCTAATAAAGATGTTAACAGCAGAAAAAGTGATCTCGGTTTTATCCTCACCTCCCGGCCGAGATCACTTTCTTTCTATTTTCCTCATTAAGAATCACTAAGTTGAAATCAGCATGAATGTAGTGAGTAACAAAAGCGATACGAAATCACCGGTTACTGAGACCAACACGGTTAAAAGAAAGGTCGCAGTACGTTCTTATATCAATGGAGCTCCTGCCGAATCATCAAGCAGCGAAACCCTCCAGTTGTTTAATCCGGCTGACGGCTGCGAGTCAATTGTTATACCAGCTGGTAGCGAGCTCGATGCTCTACAAGCCGTTGCCAGTTCAAAAGAAGCCTTTGAGAAGGGTCTCTGGCCAAGTCTTCCAAAAGCTACCCGACAAAGTCTATTGCATACCTTCGCTAATTTAATTGAAGTGCACGCACCAGAACTAGATAGGCTCGATGCCGAAGATATGGGCAAGCCCATTGGTCTTGAATTTGGCAATGCAACAAGCGCAGCGAATCTTCTGCACTACTCGATTGACGCTATGGAGAACATGACTGCTGATGCCTACAACAGCGATAAAAGCTGCTTGATAGCTCAGCAGTTAGTACCACGTGGCGTGGTGGCTGCAGTAGTGCCTTGGAATTTCCCCACCCTTAGCGCCATGAGCAAAGTGGCGCCTGCTCTCGCCGCGGGCAACTGCGTGGTGTTAAAACCTTCAGAGCAATCACCACAGTCGGCCAGCCGCCTTGCAGAACTTGCCACCAAGGCAGGTATTCCCCCGGGTGTTTTAAATGTCGTGCAGGGGCAGGGCCATATTGTCGCCCGCGCACTGGGTTTGCATAACGATGTCAATATGATCGCCTTTACTGGCTCGACTGCGGTCGGCAAGTTAATGTTGCAGTACGCCGGCCAATCCAATATGAAAGTCGCCCATGTGGAGTGTGGCGGTAAGTCACCACAGATCGTTTTCGCGGATTGTCACAACCTAGACGAAGTCGCCGACAGTATTGTCGAGTTAATTTTGCTCAACCAAGGTCAGCTATGTGTCACCGGCTCGCGTGTGCTTGTAGAGCAAAAAATCGAACTCGAATTGATCGAAAAAATCATCCAGCGACTCAGGAAAGTGAACCCTGGAGATCCCCTGGATCCATCCACGAGCTATGGTCCCCTAGCCAGCCGCCAGCATATGGAAAAGGTTCTCTGCTACATCCAAGCCGGAGCAAAAACCGCTAATTTGATCTATGGCGGCCAGCGGGTTGCTGTCAATAAGGGGTACTTTGTGGAACCGACACTATTTGGCAATGTAGCTGTAGAGGATCCACTTTTTCAGGATGAAATATTTGGCCCAGTTTTGACTATCACTCGTTTTCGTACTCTGGATGAAGCCATCGAAATCGCCAATGCTACGGCCTATGGGTTGGCAGCCTATGCCTGGACGACCAACCTTAGCACGGGCATGCGCCTTTCCACAGAAGTGCACGCCGGGATGGTCACGGTAAATTCTGCAACACCCACAGGGGAGGGCTCCGAGGCGATCTCAACGGAACCCTATGGCCTCTCGGGCGTCGGGTCGGAGTTTGGTATAGCTGGCTTGAAATCCTATACCAGAGCGCAGATGAGGTGGTTTAACCATTGATTTCAAACAGGTCTAGGTTCGCATTAATCAGAAAGCTTTAAGGAATTTTTTCAGTATGGAAAGCACTACTTACGACACCTCAATACCAGTTGATCTTCAACCAAACGAAGTTGGTGTAACCAACAGCCCGGATACATCTAAAGGTTCTGGGGATTTAGACGAAAGCTTGTCAATCTCAAAAATGTTAGCTTTTGCTGCCCCTGCTGCAGGATCCTATTTTTTCTATGGACCAATGTGGAGTATTTTACCCGCAGTCTATGTCAAATATTTTGGTTTGGAACTATCAGCTGTAGCCACAGTAGTTCTTCTGATCCGCCTATTCGATGGTATCACCGACCCAACAATTGGCTACCTCGCTGATCGCCATAGAGAGGCCAATGGATCAAGAAAGCTCTGGGTTATCTGTGGTGGTATTGGGGCAATAGTTGCCTGTTATTTCCTTTTTTATCCACCCCAGAATGTAACCACAGCCTATTATCTGGGCTGGTCTGTAGTTTATTTCTTTATGCTCACTGTCTCAGAAGTGCCACATATGACATGGGGAAGTGAATTGACGCTAAATTACAATGAGCGGGCCAGTGTGTTTGGAGCTCGTTACATCTTTACCTACATCGGTTCCCTAATCTTTTTTGCCATGCCATTGCTCCCGTTATATACCACTAATGATTACACTCCAGAGGTTTTGCAGGATGCCCTTAAAGTCGGGATGGCACTCACACTTATTGGTGTGGTTTGGGCAATCCTGCACGCGCCGGCTGGACATATGACCAGATCAACTAAAGGTGATAGTTTTAAATTTTTTCTTAAGAGCCTTCGAGAAAACAAACCCTTTCTTATCTATTGTGCAGCCACCGCCTTTGTCTCGTTGGCCTATGGGATGTGGTTTGGCCTAATCTATTTTTACCTCGATTCTTACTTAAATCTGTCCGATAAAGTGGCAGCTATTTTTATGGCCTCGTATCTACTATCAATGGCTTTTTCACCTCTATGGTTAGTGTTGATTCGTAAGACTAGCAAGGCAAATGCTTGGTTAATTGGTGTGTTGTTTTTTTGTGCTCAATTGCTATGTATGTATTTCGTAGACCCTAGCGCTACTTGGTGGCTGCCAGCACTGTTTGTGGTAACCGCTTATATCTCATTCGCCTCTAATGACATCGCCGCGCTATCGACCCTTGGTGACGTAGTTGACTATGGCAAGCTAAAATTTCGAAAGGATCGCGGAGCAACCTACTACGCCGTTAACAGCCTTGTTTTTAAAGTAGGGCTTGGTGTTGGTGGTGGAATTTCACTCTCTATTGCAGGACTTTCCGGCTTTGACCCTAATAGAGCGACTCACGGCGCATTTGAGGTGCTTGGCCTACAAATAGGATTTCTCGGATTACCATTACTCTTTGCATTGGTCGGACTTATATTTGTCATCCGCACACCGATCACCCGTCATCGCCATCAGATTATTCAGCGCCGAATCGAGTCGAGAATGCTGCTCTCTTAGCGGGAAGTTGATGCCAAAAACATAAGTAATAACGGAATTTTAAATTTTAATTAGGAGAATAGTTTATGCCTTTTAACACCGCACAAGCTCTTGAGGCCTATCGCCGAATGGAGCGCATTAGATGCTTTGAGGAAGCGGCCCAAGAACTGTATCTGGGAGGTAAAATTCCTGGCGCCTGCCACTGCAGTATTGGCCAAGAGGCTGCCATTGTTGGTGCCTGCATGGCACTGCGTGACGACGACTATATCACTGGAACGCACCGTTCTCATGGTCACCCTATAGGTAAGGGTGCAGAGCTAAATGGTCTTATGGCTGAGCTGATGTGCAAGAAGACTGGCATTTGCAAAGGCCGTGGCGGGTCAATGCACCTGGCGGATAACAGTGTTGGGATAGTCGGTGAGTCGGCTATCGTCGGTGGCGGTATCCCTCTTGCCACCGGCTGTGGCTTAAGCGCTCAGGCCCGTGGAACCGACCAGGTCAGTTTGGCTTTCTTTGGCGATGGCGCCAGCAATCAGGGAACTTTTCATGAATCAATCAATATGGCGGCGGTATGGAAATTACCGGTGATTTATTTCTGTGAGAATAACGGCTATGCCATTACAACATCGGTAAAAGACAGCCACGGACAGCCGGATATAGCCAGGCGCGCCGAAGGCTATGGAATCCCCGGATATATTATTGATGGACAAGACGTAGAAGCCGTATATGAGGTTACCGAAGCCGCTGTTAAACGCGCCAGAGCAGGGGGCGGACCGACGCTCATTGAAGCAAAAACCTACCGCTTCGATGAGCATAATGTGGGTCTGGATATTATCGGTGAACCCTATAGAGCTGATAGTGAAATACAGGATTACATTAATAATAAGGACCCACTTAAATTGTTTCAACAAGTACTACAAGGGCGAAATGTTACTCAAGAAGATCTACAGAGTATTCGCGATGAGGTCCGCAAAGCTGTTCTCGATGCGGTAGCGTTTGCCGAGCGCAGCGATTTTCCGGAAGCATCAGAACTATACGATTACATGTACAGCAACCCAATTAATTATCCGGCTACTTCAACTCATTGATTTAGCCAGCCGATATCTAGTCGCAGACGATTTGGAGAAAAGCATGACGACTCTTACTCTTGATGAGGTAACTAAAACGCATATTAAAATGAGCTACATGGAAGCCATTGTCGCTGCCGAAATTGAAGAAATGCAGCGTGATAAACGGGTTATTTTAATGGGTGAAGACTTAAGTATTTATGGAGACGGTAATATAACGACCGAGTTTGGTTCCTCGAGGGTTTGGAGTACACCCATCTCAGAAAACAGCTTTACTGGTGCCGCCATCGGTGCAGCGATGACTGGTCTGAGACCCATGGTAGCGCTGAATATTGCCAGCTTTATGTATCTCGCATCGGATCAAATTATCAATCAGGCAGGCAAGTTACACTTTATGACTGGCGGGCAAATGAAGGTGCCAGTCGTATTTCGCTGTACGCTGTATCACAACTGTGCCATTGCTGCTCAGCATTCCGATCGACCCTATCCGATGTTTATGAATGCCCCTGGCCTAAAAATTATTGCGCCATCGACACCAGCTGATATGAAAGGTCTATTGAAATCAGCTGTCAGAGATGATGATCCGGTGGTAATTTTTGAGGACACTAATTTATGGGGCAGCAGAGGGATGGTGCCCATTGATCCGGATCATCTTGTGCCGATTGGCAAAGCGGATATTAAGCGTGAGGGGTCAGATGTCACCATTGTCAGTATATCCGGCTGTTTAAAGCCTGCATTGGCAGCGGCTAAACTGCTTGAGAAAGAGGGCGTTTCAGCGGAGGTTGTGGATCCCCGCACCCTAGTTCCCCTTGATAAAGAAACTATTCTTAAATCTGTCAGTAAAACCGGCCGCTTGGTTCTAGTGGATAACGCCAATCGTACCTGCAGCGCAGTATCAGAAATAGCTGCAATAGTTTCTGAGGAGGCATTTGAAAGCTTGGCCAAACCAATTCAGCGACTGACTACTCCAGATGTTCACGTGCCTGCCTCCCCGGGATTAGAGAAGCTCCTGTATCCCACGAAAGAGCAGATCGTCGATGCGGTTAAAAAAATCCTTTAGTTCTACCTACAGATTTGAGAGAACAATATGAGTATAAAAGTAATAATTCCAAAAGCCGGCATGGGAACCACAGAGGGCACTATTTCTGAATGGCATAAAAAAGAAGGCGATCCAGTTGAGAAAGGCGAGCTTTTAGTTGAAGTAGAAACCGCCAAAGCGGTACAGGAAATTGAATCCCCAATATCTGGTGTACTAAAAAAGATATTCTTAGATGAGGGTGAAACTGGCGATATTTACACGGAGATCGCTGAAATTGAGGAAGCCTGACTTTATAGCCTCGCCGTTTTCGCCAATGCGTAAGGCAGTGGCTTACAGAATGACCGAGGCGACTCAAACTATTCCGCACTTTAGAATGGTAAAAGAGCTGGTAATTGATGATCTATTAGCTCTCAGAAAGGAGATTAATTTGGGGTTGCAGGACGCTAAGATTTCACTCAATGATCTGCTTGTTAAAGCCACTGCGATTGCATTAATGGAAAATCCGCATCTCAATATCCAGGTGATTGATAGTGAAATTCATCAATTTTTACAGGCTGATATTGCAGTGGTAATTGCGCTAGAAAATGGCCTTGTGACCCCAGTTATCCGCCAGGCTGACAAAAAGTCACTGGTGGATATCGCCATTGAGACCAGAGACTTTGCGGCGCGGGCGATCAATGGAAAATTAAAAATGAGCGAGATTGAAGGGGGCTCATTCAGTATCTCAAATATTGGCAATTATTCCGTAGATCAGTTCGATGCGATTATCAATCCGCCTCAAGCGGCGATTTTGGCAATTGCTGGAGCCATTAAGAAACCAGTGGTTAAGGGTGGAATGGTCTGTGTAGCAACGGTACTAAATGTCTGTTTGTCATTGGATCATCGCGCCCTTGATGGCAGAGATGGGGCGATATTCCTTGAGTCATTGGCTGAGGTTATTCGAAGCCCTGAACAGCTTTTAACTGAACAAATGGCTTGATTTGGCACTTAGCTTATCAGTCAGTTTTACCAGAGAGACGAAAATGAATCGATTAGCAGACAAAGTGGCGCTGATTACCGGTGGCGCTGCCGGACTGGGCCGCGAGATTGTGAAGTGTTTTCTTAAAGAAGGTGCCCAGGTGATAGTTACAGACATCAACGCTAAGCTAGGCAGTCAATTGGCTGAGTTAACCGGCTGTGAATTTATTTGCCAAGATGTGACCAGCGAGGATGAATGGCTGTTCATCATTAAAATTATTGAGAGTCGCTATGGCAAGCTGGATATTTTGATCAATAACGCCGGAATAGAAGGGCCAATGAGTAAGGCGACGGCTTCCCCTGAGAGCACTAAGCTAGAGGACTGGCAACGTGTTCAAGCAGTTAATGTCGATGGCGTTTTTATTGGCTGTCGCGCCGCCATCCCCGCCATGCGCCGCTCAGGTGGCGGCTCTATCATTAATATTTCCTCAGTCGCTGCTTTGCTGCCCACTCCAGAGCATGTGGCTTACGGGGTTAGCAAGGCAGCGGTGAGGCACTTGACCACATCCATTGCCATGCATTGCGCCACCGATCAGTCCAAGATTCGATGTAACTCAATACATCCAGGGACAATTCTAACACCGATGCTCGAGCGAATTATCGCCGAGAAATCCCAGAATAAAGGGATTTCAGAAGATCAGATGCTAGAGCAGTTAAAAACTGAAATTCCTCAGGGAGAGTTTCAATTGCCAGAAGATATTGCAGCCGCAGCAGTATTTTTGGCTTCCGATGAGAGTAAACATATTACAGGTACAAAAATGGTAGTTGATGGCGGATACACCCTGTCTACCTAAGCTGCTAAAAAATGTAGCTACTGATACATAAAGGAACTGTTGTGGGAAAATTTATTAATAAAATAGTATTAATCACTGGCGCCGCTGGAGATCTGGGAAAAACTCTGACTAAAGACTTTCTTGCCGAAAGCGCTAAGGTGGTAGCGGTCGACAATAATGCGACTCAGCTTTCAATGCTTAAGGAAGAGTGCAGACACTCTGAATCCCTACTGACAAAGCAAGCCGATGTCACTCAATCAGCGGATATGCAATCTATAGTTGAATCCACGGTACAGGCATTTGGTGGTTTGGATATTGCGATTTTTAATGCTGGCATTGTCGGAGCAATTAGTTCAATAGAATCCTATCCTGAAGAGCTTTTCGATAAAGTTATGGCAGTCAATGTCAGAGGCGTATGGCTTGGCATTAAACATACTGGACCAGCCCTAAGACGGCGCGGCGGAGGTAGCATTGTTATTATGTCCTCGGTTGCTGGCCTGATAGGGGACCCCAATACCTCAGCTTATATTGCAAGCAAACATGCGGTAATTGGCATCTGTCGGGGCGCGGCCAAAGAGTTGGCTAAGGATCAGATACGAGTTAACTGTGTCAATCCAGGGCAGTTGGATATTGGTATGGTGCGTGAATTTGATGATAACCAGAAAAATGAAATTATTAACGATGTGCCCTTAGGACGCCTAGGTACCGCCGAAGATGTCTCCCGGCTGACAATGTTTTTAGCCTCTAGCGACAGTCGCTACATCACAGGTACAGTTAATGTTGTTGATGGTGGCTATTGCGGCTTTTGACGGCAAATCTGGCTCGAATTCAACCTACGCATCAGTCTCGGCTGTTTTGTAGAGAACGCTTTCATCGTTATGTTGATTCAGCGCTTTCTTTAGCGAATTAAAAACATCCGCCATATGCTGTTTGCTAACGTCGGCCCCAGGCACATCCATAAAAGACCCATGGAAAGTGCCAGGGTAGACATGCAGTTCGGTGTTCACGCCGGCTTGCATCAGGCGCTGAGCATAGACAATGGATTCATCGCGCAAGATATCCTGTTCTTCCACCGAGATAAATGTGCTGGGCAGGTTGGGTATGGTCTTTGTCCGGGCTGGAGCCGCATAGCTAGGCGTCTCGCCAAAGACATCATGGAGATAACCATCCCAGGCGAGCATTGATAGATCGCGATTCCAAACCACCCGATGATCGGTTATATCTCGGCTTGACTGTGTTATGTGGCGGTCATCGAGTACCGGAATTAGTAGCAGTTGATGTTTGATCTTAGGGCCATCAGTTTCGCAGGCTTTTAGCGCAATACCGGCCGCTAGACAACCGCCAACACTCGAGCCGCCCACAGCAATTCTGTCACTATCTATATTTAGCTCTTCAACACCACTACTGGCGAGCCAATCTAGAACCGCATAGCAGTCATCAAATCCTGCAGGATAGGGGTGCTGAGGTGTCAGCCGATACTCTGCCGAGACCACAAGGCAGTTACAATGAACCACAAAGTTTTCGCAGATATTGTCATTGGATCTTACATCTCCGGAAATAAACCCGCCGCCATGAATCCAGAGTAAAACCGGTAGAGGTTTGTCTTGATCATCCCTAGTGCGCTCACGATTTTTGGGTTCATAGCAACGGATTTTTACTGGTGCACTGGTTTGTGTACGGGGCACCTCTGCTTCATAGATTAGGACCTCTGACGAATGCTTTATATTGTCGCCGTATTCCAGCAGATAATTGCTAACCCGTGCCTGTATCTCACGCAGAGTCGGTAGGTCATGGAGTAAGTCTGGTGTAGCCCTGAGTAGTTCACGAAGCTGAGGATCTATTTTCTGTTCAAACTTTGCTAGCTGTTCTGGGTTGCTCATAGTTATCAGATCTCGTTATAGTGTAAAAGCTTATACGGTATAAATCAGTGGTTACCTCAGGTTCCGGTTTAATCGTGTTCTATCTCCTCTGGCTAATATATCCAGTAAATATAATTGGTATAACACCAGTTTTTTAGCAGCCCAATTATTTCGACATTGAAATTTAATTTGTACATAAATATGATCGATTGGCTAGTTCAGACTTCCTTAAGTATTCCTAAAAAATTAAATATTTTTAAATGCTGGGTTGATGTGTAACCTATAACTTTATGGGTGACCTAAAGACCGATACTTAATCTTTTAAGTAAACAAGTGGACGGATAAAATTCAGTGGACTAGAGGTAAATGTTGTATGCAAAGACCTATTTTTAATAAAGTAAATCAAATTGGTATGGTAGTAAAAGATGCTGAGGCAACAGCAAGGCGCTATTGGGATGATGCTGGCATCGGACCATGGCGTTTTTATACAATTGATCCTGTAAACTCGAGTGATATGAAATTACGTGGAAAAGTAATTGAGCATTCTTTTATTGCCGCAATTGCAAGTGTAGGGGATGTCGAATTAGAACTTATTCAGCCCTTATGTGGAGAGAGCTTGTATGCCGAGCATTTGGCGCAACACGGGGAAGGTCTGCATCATATTGAATTTGGTGTGTGCGATTTCAATGAAACAATGGCACATTTCCAAGACAAGGGTTACAAAGAAATTCAGAGTGGTCGTATTTTCGATATCGGCACATATAGCTACCTGGGCACCGATAAGGGCTTAGCCTGCATTACTGAGTACGGAAAGGCCGATGAAGGGACCGTTTTCCCTCCACCAGAAAAGATATATCCCTCCAGCAAATGAAATGGTTTGGATGAAGCCTTTTGGATATTTGTTGCAACCCCCTAATTTTCAGCATCGACCTGCCCGTTTTCATCATAGGCAACACCCATGGCATCCAAGTCTTTTTTCATTTCAACTAGTTCTTGCCTAACGTTGATTCGGGGGGGTATTTCACGCTTCCTGGCTGGCTCTATCCAGGGGCCCAAGGTATGGCCGCCATCAACGATCAAGTTTTGACCAGTCATATAGTCTGATGCTGCAGATGCCAAGTACAAAATGGGCCCATATAAGTCTTCAGGCCGTTGTATGTGCCCCATCGGAGTTGTGTCACGAATCCGTTGACGAAATTTTAGAGTAGTACGAGACATCATAGGTGTCAGGACATAACTCGGACTTATGCTGTTTACGTTGATATTGAAGCGCCCCCACTGCAGTGCAAGTTGTTTTGTGAGGTGAATGACGGCACTTTTAGATGCATCATAGGCGCCATTACTCATGGGTAGTGATACAACGCCAGCGATGGATGAGATATTAATGATTTTGCCTTCGGTCGGAGTTTGCCTAATCATCTGCTGCGCCTGGTATTTGGCGCAAAGCCATAATCCATCTAGGTTTATAGCCATGAGTTTATCCCATTCATTTTTCGGGAAAATCTCATCTTGATCACTGATTACACCGATTCCGGCATTGTTGACCGCTATATCAAGCTTGCCGAATACCTCGACGACAGAGGATATCATGGTCTGAATTTGCTCTTCATTGGACACATCACATCGTAAAAAAAATGATTTTACATCTAGCTCTCTTAAAGATGCTGCTGTTTTTTCGCCGAGATCTTTATTGACATCCGCTATTGCGACATCTGCTCCAGCCATGGCCAACGCTGTTGCGCAAGCGCGGCCAATTCCAGCCGCACCACCCGTGACTAGTGCGGTTTTACCAGTTAAATCAAATATGGATAAGTTTTCTTTCATTAGGATTTCCTTTTCATGCTTAAAATTGAGAAAAATGAGTCAATTTATCGCAGTTTAATAAGGGAATACTTTAGCTCGGAAATAGGGCCTTTGTAGTGTCTTATTTTTAAGAAAAATAACAATTAGTATTTTCTGCTTGCCCAACTTTAATAGACACCGATCTACTACTCAGATATCCGAATTCTGCCAACATCAAAACCGGTTAACTGCAGAATTATTTTATGATGTCTTATTAGCTTATTGCGTAGTGATAGTAATTGAATTCACTTGGGAAATATCAATGTCAGTTAAGGAGGTTCAACTTCAGTTATTACTTTGCACTATATTAATGGTCTCATCAGTACAGGTTTTAACTGAGGAAAGATACTCGCCCCATGCTGCCAACAAATTTCCTCAGCAGGTTTACTGGGGCGATACTCATTTACATACCACTTTATCTGTTGATGCAGACGGTTATGGTGGCAATATCAGCTTAGGTCCCGATCAGGCGTATCGCTTTGCCAAAGGAGAGCCTGTGATAGCCCACAATGGAATGTCAGCAAAGCTTTCGCGTCCATTGGACTTCTTAGTGGTAGCTGATCATGCAGAAAATATGGGGGTTTTATCCAGCATAAGAGCCGAGGATCAAAATGTCTTAGCAACTGAGGTGGGAAAGCTGTGGGCTAGGCTATTGCAAGCAGAACCCAAGAGTAAGTCCCATGAATTTGTCTGGAATACATGGGGTGCCTTTGCGCCAGATGGTGCGGAAGAGGTTGTCAAGAGCAAAGTCTTTAGAGCCTCGATTTGGAACACCGTTGTTGGTGTGGCAGATACAAATAATAGTCCCGGAAAATTCACCGCATTTACTGGCTATGAATGGACGCCATTCTCGAAGCTGGCTTACAACCTTCATCGGGTAGTTATCTTCAAAGATGACGCGATTAGAACAAACCAAGTTCTGCCTTTTTCCAGTAATGAGAGTTCCGACATCGAGGAACTTTGGCGCTATCTGGGAGAGTACGAAGCTACTACTGGCGGAGAGGTTCTTGCAATTGGTCACAATGGCAATTTAAGTGGTGGGCTTATGTTTTCACCCACGACTTACTCTGGTCAGCCTATAAGTAAAACATATGCGGAGCAACGTTCTCGTTGGGAGCCTCTCTATGAAGTGACGCAAATTAAGGGGGATAGTGAAGCCCATCCATCACTTTCACCATCTGATGAATTTTCTGACTATGAGACCTGGAATAGTCATCCACTAAATCCAAATTGGACTGTTGAGGAGAAAAGATATGAATATGCCCGTTCTGCGCTAAAGCGAGGGCTTAAGTTCGAATCATTCTTAGAAGTAAATCCATTCAAGTTCGGCATGATCGGTAGTACTGATTCTCATACGTCGCTGTCGACGGCAGATGACAGGAACTTTTGGGGCAAGCTAACACTGCATGAACCCAGTAATGATCGTGCGGCAAAAGGAATAGCCGACGGTCTGGCTGGATGGAAATTTGGCGCTTCAGGCTACGCAGCTATCTGGGCCCAAGAAAACACCCGCGAATCTTTGTTTGCAGCGATGAAGCGCAGGGAAGTCTATGCCTCCACGGGGCCCCGTATTACAGTGCGATTTTTTGGTGGCTGGGACTACCAGCCAAACGAGGCTCTACGGCCAGACCTTGC
>Ga0075469_10001056_pt1 | contig 12435 bp, 16 predicted proteins | sample DEB08_DNA_13_FD_77577 | JGI IMG/M metagenome (GOLD analysis project Ga0075469, IMG submission 77577) | Aqueous microbial communities from the Delaware River and Bay under freshwater to marine salinity gradient to study organic matter... | ecosystem: Environmental > Aquatic > Marine > Coastal ...
TGATCACCCTTAGTACCTATAATACCCTGATCTCCTTGATCTCCTTGATCTCCCTTTAAACCTTGGAATCCTAGTCCTTGAAATCCTTGAAATCCTTGGTCTCCTTTAGTACCTGTAAACCCCTGATCTCCCTGGAATCCTAGTCCTTGAAATCCTTGAAATCCTTGGTCTCCTTTAATACCTATAAACCCCTGATCACCCTGGAATCCTTGATCTCCTTTAATACCCTGAAATCCTAGTCCTTGATCACCTTGATCTCCTTTAATACCAGCAATTCCTTGGAATCCTTGATCTCCTTTAATACCTTGATCCCCTTGATCTCCTTGGAAACCTTGATCTCCTTGGAAACCTTGTGATCCTTCAGGACCAGTTAATATAACATTGGTTGTGGCATTCCATCCAACTGTTGAGTTTACGTTTGTTTCTATCCATTCAACTCCAAATAAATCATTAGGTGATACAGCAACTGAAGTTACTCTTACATATCCCGTCAATGTCGATGTAGTGGATTCCACATATAATATCGAGCCAACACCAACATATTGCGCCTGTGTTAAAAAACTAACGTCCATCTGTGCAGCACCTGTACTACTTACTGAATTTGCAGTTGTTGGATTAAATATCACATAGTTACCATCATCTCCTTGGTCTCCTTGGTCTCCTTTAATACCTTGATCTCCTTGATCTCCTTTAATACCTTGATCTCCTTGATCTCCTTGAAATCCTAGTCCTTGAAAACCTTGATCTCCCTTTGGACCTTGAACTCCTTGCCATCCCTGTGTTCCAACACTTCCAGTAGGACCTTGAACTCCTTGATCTCCTTGATCTCCCTTTAACCCTTGGAATCCTAGTCCCTGTGAACCTTGGAATCCTTGGTATCCTTGGAAACCTTGATCACCTTGATCTCCCTGTGGTCCTCCTCCTGTTCCAATAGTATCAGTAGGAATCCAAACTAAATCATTGACTACAGCACCTGCACCTATAAGTACAGTATCCGTTACTAGTACCTTATATAGTTTTAATACCTTTTCAGTATCGTCATTAATGTGAATTGAGCCATCGGCGTTAGTTCCCATTACCCTATAACCTTGAATAACCTGTCCAATAAGGTCCAGGTTATAATCCATTTCAGGATGGTAAAGAGATCTTCCTAAGTCTCCAGGATATAATGGGTCATATTCACCTAAAGGACCTCTTCTGTTAGAGTCTTGTAAATTATCTTGTGCCATTTATATTTGTTTATATTTATTGTACATTGTTTTTATAGATTCTACTACAGTTGCGTCGTAGATATTAATATACCCGCAATTAATATATCTATATTGTTCTAGGATATATTCATTAATATCGATTTTATTGAATAGTTCCCTAGCACTATTTATTAATGGAATATATTCATCATTTAAATTTTTAATTGATACCTTACCAATATTAAGACTTATAGTTTTAAAGCTATCTCCATCCATATACACCTTATTTTTGTTTGCATTAATCTTAGAAATATTAAAAGACCTCAACTGAAACATTCTAGATATATTACAATCTAGGCTTTCGAACGCCGTTATTGGTGCGTACGTATTAATAAATGTAATTAATGTTGGTATGTCTGGAAATTTAGCACTCTTACTAGAGTCGCTGATTTGATCTTTGCTTGTAAACAAGATGTCTGTGATCTCCCCTTCATTCTCATGAAGACGTATGAGATATTTAAGGGCCATGTTTAGTGTAATTCTATCTATAATCATTATCCCCCTATATATTTTGACAGGAACCATGTTAATATGGCTCCACCTGATGTTAATATTGCAATACCTATCTTAGTGATTGAGCCTTTCCAACGAACTAAAGATTTATGTTCTTCGATTAATTTGTCATGTTCCCTTTGTGCTTTTTCTTGTGCCTCTCTGAATTCAGAATTCTTTTTATTCTCAACAATTACACCATCAAATGGATTTAGTAGCTGTTTCTTAAGCTCTCTAATCTCATTTTTCATTTCATTTTGACTAGTAACTAATTGTTCTAGTGTGTTTTCAATTTGAATATAATTCGGGTCTTCTATTCGCTGCTTGAATGAAGAAAACAAATCATACAGTTCCAACACCATTTCTTGTGCGTTCTTCTCTTGTTTGCTCATAAATAAAGGTCTTTTTAATTTGTCTATACTTGTTATATATATCCAAATTAAAAAGACCTTAAGCCATTCAATATTCTATGTCAATTAACTTGCGTCAAACTCCATATCATGGTCGCATACTATCTTTTGCTTAGACAGTGCTTTACAGATTTTGTCTAATTCTATTTCATTATAATCACGTGGAACTTCCATATCTACTCCGTTCAACGCTAAGAATTCTGTTGCCTCTACAACTGTTCTTAATTTAGCTCTCCATTGTATGTTAGCTACTTTAGGTTCGTCATATAAATAGACTCCATAAAATCTTCCTCTCTCGGTATATGTAAAACTTGCACCCTTTACTTTAAATGATTTACCACGTGCATCTGTTGAATCTGCTTCATCAATTCCCATTGTCATTGATGCAAAGTGCGTAATGTATTCTTCACGTGTCATTCCTAGTTTTTGTGCCCACATTCCTGTGAAATCATATGGATGATATACCGTTTCAGTAACCAATGATTCATTAGTAAATTCCTTTAAGAATCTTTTTATCTTTGATTTAGGTGCGGATCCATTAACAACATCTCTTAATTCATATTTGTTAATAGTTCCCTGTTGAATTGCTTTTGCTAATAGTTCCAGGTCAATATTATTACTTGCTAAGAATTCAGCTGCAACTTCTTCACCAGGATTGTCTGCTAATCTATGTAGCGTATATGCTTCTTGACTTGCCTCGTTAACTACTGATTCCGAAACATATGGTAATAGGTGTAAGTATAATGAGTGTGCGTCTTCCCAGAATGCATTTCTAGAGAAATCTGCGACACTATCATATCTCATTTGATTATTAAACCATTCATCGAATATATCTTCAAATTCACTTTCCGTAAATTTAAACATTTTAGGATCCAGCATGTTCCAAATATCTGCAACTTCTTCAGCATTATTAATTGCCTGAGATACTTCTTTATATTCTTTAGTTTTACTGTCTTTTTTCATTTGAGAAAAACTAGTTTTCTCGTTTACGAATTGTTCGAATGTTTTCATTATCTTATGTTTATCCTTTATGTTACTATCTTCAGTAACTACTGATTCAGCAAATGCTTCAATATCCCATTGAATTCTTTGTAATGGATCATCTCCTCTAAATTCTTTCTTAACCCAATTAATAAGTCCCGGTTCGTTCTTAGCATTTTGTGCCATATCGAAAGCATTATCTGCTCCTCCATTTGCTGCCATATCTTCTAACCATTGATCGTATTTCTTTTGAGACCATTTAACCTTTGCAACTGCTTTCTTATGTGGACCATCTCCTAATGTAGAAACAGATGCATCATAACTACCAGGTAAGAATACTCCTAAATAAGTACCATCTCCAAATTTAATCTCTTTTCTAAATCTTCTTAATGAATATTCTCCACCTTCAATTTGCTTTCTTTTAGATACTTCACCTTGCCTTTTACCAAGCTCGATTTTCTTTTCTTCTGCAGTTTTAGGATCTGTTTCAAAATGTAAAGATTTAACTAAGTCTGCAATATTATCAAATTTACCTTCGTTAATTGTTGATTCAGCAATTTTAGAAAAGAAATCTTTAGCTAATTTATTATATTCCTTTTTTTCATCTTTATCTAAATGACGTAATGTTTTTGTGTAGTTATATTTTAAATCGTCAAAATAATTCGCTGCACCCTTACCTTCATTAACTACTGATTCGTTTATGATTCCAATATATTCATTAACCTTTTCTGTTAAGAATCTAAGTTTAGTTTTATTACCTTTATATTTCTTAGTTAATGACGATATGTAATTTCTAAATAAAGTAAAGTTTTGTAGTATATCTCCTCTTGTTGGTGTAATTTCGGCATCGCTTCCATTTTCACCCCTAACTGCTGCAATGGCATCTTCAAATTTTACATCTAATACTTCAAGATAATCCGTAAATGTCATATCCTTAGTTTCAGTTACTACTGATTCTGGAAGTGGTTTAGAATCTTCATACTTTAGTTTATTATACCACTGATTTGACAGGATATAATTATCTGCAAAACTCTTTAGATCCTTTTCACTCTTAAATGATTGACCACCAAGATCAATATCATGTCCTTTATAATATAGGTTATAGTGTGCTCCTCTTGAATTCTCCTTTGTCTTAAGGAAAACTATTTCATCGTTTCCAATAAATTTATTTGGCATTTTACCTTCAGTAACTACTGATTCCATAACATATACATAATCTTCACCATCTTCTTTTGCTTTATTCTTAGCCCATTTCTGAGCGTCTGGCCATGACATTCCGTTTGGAATTTGCCACTCATCAGATCCATCGCGGTTGTATGAAAACATCCATCCACCAAATCCTTTAGGTTTCTTGCCATGTGATCTTACATATCTTTCAGTTTCAATCTTAACAGCTTCATCAATTACAGATTCGTCTACTCTATCATAAAGACTTGTATTACTATTCCAAACCCAATCATCAGAACTAAAAGCTTTAAGTTTTTTTGCTTTTTGATATTGGGCAGATGATAAATGAGCTGATTTAAGATTTACAGCTTCAGTAACTACTGATTTAAAGTCACTCTTATTTTTATTATAGTATTTTTGAGTAGCCATTGGAAGTTTAAATATAGAATCACCATCTTTAAGAGCTCTTTCGATCTGCTTAATCATTCTATCTTTAGAAGCTTCATTAACTACACTTTCTGCAAGAGCTTCTGTTCCTTTAGGTAACATTACTGATTCATCGCCTCCTATATATTTTTTAAATAGTTTTCTTTCTTCATTGTATTCTGCTGAAAGTTCTTTCTTTTTCTTAGAATCCATATCGAAGTAATCTTCTCTTTCTTCCATCGACCATCTTTGTACACTTACTAAATCTGTTAATTTCTTAATCTTTTTAGCTTTAAGTCCTTTGATTTGTTCAGCATATTTTTTATGTAGTTGTAAATATAAATTGTCCTTAGCTTCAGTAACTACTGATTCTTCAGCAACTAATTTAGAATCGATCGATGCAACGTATGCTGTATATTCGTCTGAAGTTTCATCAAAATATCCACCATCTAATAATACATCTGTAATAGCATCGTCTCTATCAGAACCTGCTTTTATATTTTGGTTGATTAATTTAATAATCTTTTTTGTATCTTTTTTGGCGTCTTTGCCTTCAGTAACTACTGATTCCGATACCATTTGATCATTATCGAATTTAACTGTAATAGAAGGTGAGAACTGCTTACCACCTGATTGAGCCTCTATACCATATAAATCTATTAAAGATTGTATGGTTTTATTTACACTTGATTTATCTTTAACTTGAAAATATGTTACACTATCATTAGGTTGTTTAACGATCTGCTTAACATTGTATGATAATTCTTTTGCAATATCTTCAGCGACATCACCTGCGATCATTCCTTGATATTCACTCTCAGTAACTAGAGATTCGATTATTACCGATTCAAAATCATCAGGTAATCCTCCATACCATCCAGACTCTTTATTACCAGAAGTTCCTTCACCATAAATACTGTCTAGAACTTTAACGTCCATTATAACTTCCCATGATTTAGTTTTACTATCAAAACCAATATTCTTTCTAATAGCTCCTCTAGGCTGTTCTGCAACAAACTCTTTAAAATCAAGATAATCTTGTTCTTCTTTAAATGCAAGACCAATAGTATTCTTTGCTTCAGTAACAGCCTCTTTGATTGAACTAAAGAAACCGTCATATTCAGCTTCAATATCTTCACCGTATAATTTTTGCCAAATGTCAGCTACATCCTTTTTAGTAACCTTATTCTTATATTTGCCAGTTACTTCTTGATAGAATCCTTCATACTCATCTTCCATGTCTTCACCATATACGAATTCCCATGCTTTAGCTAAGTCTTTAAATTTATACTTCTTTGCTTCATTAACCACTGATTCGTTTTGAGCATCAGCCCATGCAATTTCCCAATCGTCAATATCAAATTTGTAGAATGCTACTAAGTCTGCAATTTTATCATTTGCAGATGGATCATCATCTCCTCTTTCAACTTCTGTAACATCATAATAGTTATTATTAATAAATGTTGCAAGATCTTGTTCAGAAGGTCTTCTACCTAATTTATCAATAACCTTTTTAACCGTGTTGTATTTGCCAACATCTTCATGTTTTTCTTTTACGAATTGTTCGAATTTTTTCATCATTTTAATATTATTTTGTACATTATATATCTCTTTAATACCTGTTAATCCTTTAATAGAATTTATAAATACATCTTCCGGAACTCTGTGTCCTCCATCATATCCACTATGATTAAAGGCTACTCCATTATCTCTAAAATATTTTCTAACATCCTTTCCGCTAATAACACTGTCACCCTTACCGAACATTACCTCTATTTTAGTCCTTTTTAAATTAGAATCATCGACAACAGGGTCAAAGCTTCTACCAACCATTGCTGGGTTAAATAGGAGAACCGGTATGGATAGTTTAGAACCAATTAAATAGGAAACATACCCTCCCATCGAAGACCCCACAATTAAATCAGGTTGCATTCTAGATATGTGCTTAAATAATTTATCAAAAGTTTTATCATCTTTATAATTAATTGAAGGAGTGTAAACTTCATCAAAATTATTATTTAAAAAAATGATCTTTGGATCTTTAGGTTTTATTGAGGACTCAAGTCCATGTAGGTATGCTATTTTCATCTGTTCTTTAATTTATAGTTAAATATAAACAAAATAAGTGACATAAAAAAATTTTATGTCACTTATTTCATAATAGTTATTAACAATTATTTTACTTTAGGTCTTCCTAATAATATCTTATCATGCATAGAACCTCCAAGTTTTCTACTGTACCAACCAGCGCCTGAAGTTCCATCCTCTTTCTTACCAATCCATTCAACTTTCTTATTTAGTACCTTTTCAACCAATTCTTGATCTGTTACAACTGGTACATCGTAAGAGTCCATTAAAATATCTGCGATTTTACCTGAGACTTCAATATAATATCCAATCTTGTTTAGTTCTTTACCCCTATCTCCAATGTATTTTCTTTTAGCAGCACTGGTTCCATCATGACCAACTCCTGAATATTTAACACCATATCTTGTATTTTTACCAAACATGATGATATCGAAATTATTGTCTCCATGGATATCAATGCCTTCCCAATAATCCCAGTCAGGATCGGAAAACATATCTTCAGGTGATTTAATTTTAGCATGTCCTCCGATTGCAGAATATGCTGTAGATATTAAATCAAAGAATTCATCAGCAAGTTCTGTATGTTTCTTTGGATCAAATGTTATCTTTTTATTTCTCTTTGGATTAAACGTTTCTCCACTAGATTTTTCATTAATAAACTCCTCGTATAATTTTATCTTTTTCATAATTAGTATTTAAGTTCTTATGAAAGTTTAAACCTCGTTTGGTTTAATTTTATATTTGAATTTACCCTGTGTGATGGCATATATTTGTAGTCCGTCAACATTTCCTGGTAGAGATTCATAGTAGTGGAAATTAATTATTTGATTTTTCTTACTCTCTATAAAAAGGAAAGGTGTAGGAATCTTACCAACTTCTTTAATAACCTCATCCTGTATTTTAGCAAAACTCTTAACGCCACTGCCAGATACACTGATGATCTCTTTAATTGCTTCCGTTGTTTTAGCATCTCCTATATTACCTAAAACCTCACCGTTATAATTAACAACTATTTTATCGTTATCTTCCTTGCTCGGCCCTATTTTAAAGTCTCTATCCCTTGAAGACTTTAAATCAATTTCCTCATCTGTTAAGTTTTCAATATGTCTAAATCTTTTACCACCAACAGTTCCCCATTCGTTTACCCAACCACCTGAGGCTGCTAATTTTGCTCCAACCGCTTCGTTTGGGTTAATTTCCGAAATATTATGTTTTACTGCATCATATAATGCTGTAAGCTGTGGAACGTATGTACTATTAATACCTTGATGTTTTGCACCGGTTCTCCATCCTACCAACATACCTTTATTAGTTTGAGATTCTTTTAGCTCACAAATACCGGAAGAGCCTTTGACAGGAGACCAATTCTTATTGAATATTGCTAAATCAGTATCTGCAGCACCACCTCCTATTGTCATATTTTCTACAATATATGCAAACATAACTTCTCCTGCACCAATTGCGGTATCAGACCTTCCTATATTAAATAATTCGTTTGCACTTCTCCTATCTTGCATTAAATAATCATAGATTATTTTAAATGTATTTTTATCCAAGGAATCAACCCATAGTCTACCATCTGCCTGTGCCTTAACTCCATTCGTATCCTTGAATTTGATTTTAGCCCATGGACACACGCCTCCAAATTTATCATCATTAATAGAGTCAAATAATTTCTGCTGCGCTTCCTTTTTAGCAACGATAGCGACATTAACATATGATTCATATAGTAATTCACTTTGAACTTCTCTTTCTTTATTAATCTTATCTTGAGCAGCCGCGAATCTTGCTCTGATATCTCCTACTGTGTTTGCCATCTTAATTTATATTTAATTTCGTATATTTGTATAATATTATATATTCAATTCATTTTGAACCTTTGTCCAATATCTTTTTGTTGCTGCTCTTTTCCAACCTCTAGGTCCACCGTTCCAACAACGAGCTATTTTTTCATTATTATCAAGGGGATGGTGATAGTCTTTCCAAACCATAAACATTTCAATAGATTTTTCTCTGCTAAATCTATCTTTAAGTTTATACCTTTTTTCGCTCTTTTGTTTTTTAAGGATTCTGTTAACTTCTCTAACCATGATTGGTCTAAGCTGTAGAACTCCAATTGAAGGTTTTCCTAAATGCCTATCTCCGATTGCAGAATCATTTCCTCTAGATTCTACCTGAATTAGCGCTTCTACTAGTTTATTAATATTATCAATTGAATCCTGGATTATTTTTAAATCCGCCTGTTGTATTAAGGATCGCTTATTATTGTTTATATTCTTAACATGTCCGGGTTCAGCTAGGTTCAACATGATGTTCAACAGGATTGCCGAGCAGGCCACTAATACTACCATTTTTAAAATTTGCATATTTGTTTGTTTTTAATGTTAGTTAAATATAAACAAAAAAAATGACATAAAAAAATATTTAGGCACTTATTTTTAAAAAAGTTTATTTAATCCTCATCAGGAAGTACCCTAGTCCTATATGCATACAAAGGTCCCTTCTTTACTGGTTCCTTTTCAACCTTCTTCTTACGTTTAAATATTGATATAATTCGAGTTAGTATATTTGCCATTGTACTTATTTTTTATATATAATAAAAAAGTGCACCATAGGGATGCACTTAATTAATTTGTCTTAGGCTGGGCCTCCAACACCAAAAAGAAACAAGTCGTAATCATCATCCGACTCAAAACCCCAAGCTGCGTGATAGTCTGTCGCATCGGATAAATTAGTACTTAAATTAATTAAGTCAAAGATATCCTTATCTTCTTTCTCCTCGGCTACCTGGTTCAAGAGTAGTTCCGATTCATTTCTTGGTTCTCTTAAAGGAGTTGGTCTCTCTTCTTTAATAGAATCCATTATGAATAAGGGGTTTATTTTGGTATAGATTAATCTCTATAGTATATATATCATGAAATCTTAAATAGTTTCAGATAAAAAGTAACTTTTTCAATTATTTATCGCCCGGTAATTGCTTCTCTAGGTTTAGAGTCCATATCCTATCATTTGGCACAATAAATTTCCTATCATGTTCATATAAATAGAAAGTTGTTCTAAGTACTCCCTGTCTAACAATCCTTGCCTTCTTATGTCCATTGATATAAACAATATCGTCTACGTTGAAATCATTTCCCCATAGAAATTGCATACCTTGCCAGTATTTAGAAATTGAATCCTTAAACGCAATACCTGCAAGTCCTACAGCAATTGCCCATCCCCATTGACTAATTAGTTGCTGTGCTATTTCCTTTATTGATTCTATCATTCCAGTAGTTTTTATAATCCTCGAAGCTTCCCTTAAACTGTCGTATTTTCATTAATCTTTCATCTTCACCATCTCCCTTTAATATTGGATTAGGTGTGACGTTTGGTTTAAATTCTTCTAAGCCAATCGACTTGTTAAATTCCTCAAATAGTTTTATCTTCTTCATAGAATTTATATATCATTGAAATAAATCTAATAAGTTCTCTATTCTTTGTCGGTTTTTTCCATCATGTCCAGAAACGCTATCCATTCTGAAGCTTGATCCATATCATCAGACATCTTTGCAAGTACTAGAATTGCTGGAATATCCGTCCATAGTATGACCGCTGGAATTCTGTCAATTAAAACCAAATAGTTTAACCATAGCATTACGCCAATTACCAGAATAACACATATCCCGAGTATAAATCTTTTTATAATGTATTTTCTTTTCATATATGTTCTGTGGGTTTGGGTTTATTACTAAGGCTCATCTTTATTTGTATTTTTCCTTTACCCTATCACTGATTGGTATTGCTTCACCCTGTTCATCTACCCTAACAAATTTCATATTAGTTGATAATATTATTGCTTGCCTACCATCATATACATTATGGGACCTAGCCTCTACCTTTAACGTTAGTGATGAGTTACCTATACTTTCTACCTCTCCATATATTTTAAGAAGATGCCCTTCCTTTGCAGGCTTCTCAAACGTACACTTGTCAATAGTAACAGTTACCATTCTTGGTGTATCACATACCTGTGATGCGAATGCTGCTCCTGCTGCGTCGATCCATGCAAGTAATTTTCCTCCGAAAAGGTTTCCATGAAATCCTAAATCTGATTTCTTTACAGGATGTGTGCTAATTAGTTCCATATTTTATTATCTATTAAGGGTTTTATTATATTAAAGTCTTCTTCGCTTAGGCGACCTATTAATTCTATAAATGATACATCGCCATTTGCCACCATTGGGGAATTTAAGTCTAATGTCTTCATGTCGTATGATGGATATACGGTACCATCGTTATCCATAAAACTATCAACCGATTCTAAATAAGTATATTCCATTTGTTTAAAAATCAAAATCTAAATTTGGAGTCATTGGTCTAATAACTCCTCTGTCATCTGCTGCGACGTCAGGTGGATCAATATATACTGGCTTCTTATATGGCCTATCTCGTATTGATTCAACTTTCCCTTTATGGCTTTTTAGCATTTCAGGTCTGTTTTCTAAAACCCAGTTAAAGTATCTTCTGTCATTGCCATAAACATACTGTATGGTTTTCCCAGCATATTTGCCTGTTCTAAATACATGATTCATATCCATATTACTTCTTATTTAATAACCAACTTGATGATTGTATTTTATTTCCTAACCCATCTATTAATCCAATACCTAATCTTTTACATACTGAAACTTCTGGAATTGATTGATTGTCCTGGTCTCCTCCGTTTGTAAAGTATATTTTGTTACCGTCACCGTACATATCATGTATATACTCTAATGTCTTACAAACCGTTCTATCTGAATCAATTGATAATATTACCCTATCTACTGACTTAATACTATCAACAATAAAACACCTCTCTGATTGTTCTTGAAACTCCTTGGAACCTTTAAGTTCTCTTTGTATATCACTATTGACAATCACGAAAAGCTCGTCACCGTTCTCTTTTGAATTGTTTAAATATTCAATATGTCCCTTGTGTATGGGGTTAAAATACCCACTTGCTACTATTATATTCATAAATTTATATTCTTGCGTAATCGTCTTCTAATCTAACTATATCATCTTCCCCGAAATATGTTCCAGTTTGTACTTCAATAAATGTAACTGGACTATTTGATTTATTCCAAGCCCTATGATGAGCCCCTAATGGGATATGAATTGATTCTCCTGGAGATCGTGTAAGCTCATACTCATTTAAAATAATTGTAAGCTCTCCTTCGACCGTAGTCCATTGTTCCTGTCTCTTGTGATGATATTGATACGACAGTCTTTGGTTTGGGTTAACTATAATTCTTTTAACCTTTACATTTTCTGCGTCTAATAGAACCTCGTAGGTTCCCCATGGTCTTGCTTCTATCATTTTTATTTTACTATTAGTTTACTTAGTTTGATAATGGAGCTTTAATTGCAGGCCAACATTCGTAATAGGATATATCACAGTCAAATTCACCTTCTAATAAATTGCTCTCTAGTTTTGTTATAACTGGTAAATTATACGGCTCTCTCATTATTTGTTTCTTTGCCTGATCTAAATGATTTGAATATAAATGAACATCTCCTAAATTACCAATTAATTCATCAGGAACCATATTAACTTCTTTTGCAATGATTTCTAATAATAATCCATAACTTGCAAT
>Ga0075469_10001057_pt1 | contig 12430 bp, 17 predicted proteins | sample DEB08_DNA_13_FD_77577 | JGI IMG/M metagenome (GOLD analysis project Ga0075469, IMG submission 77577) | Aqueous microbial communities from the Delaware River and Bay under freshwater to marine salinity gradient to study organic matter... | ecosystem: Environmental > Aquatic > Marine > Coastal ...
GAGGGATCACATGACATACGCCAGAGGCGAGAAGCACTACAGAGCCAAGATCAAGGACGCAGACGTGCAGGATATACTGGACCTAAAGGCCGAGAACGACCGCATCAGGGCTGAGCTGCGTGTGCTCGCTGCGGCACGCTACACTACCAAGGATGTCGAGGTATCCAGCCGTAAGGCCCGCCTCTATGATCTTCGCTACAAGGCTATAGGCGAGCGATACGGGGTAACTACAAACGCTATCTACCAAATCATAGCCGGTAACACCTTTAAGCACGTTGGAGAGATCGAGTAGTGAGCCCAAGAGACAAAGAAATTCGGGAATTGTTGGACAAGGCCACATTATCGCTTGACAAAGCTAGATCATTGTTGTATTCTACCAACTCTACTGAAGAACACCAAAATCGCAACCACACAAGGAGAAGATCAGATGAAGTTCGATCAGTTCGTAAACGCTAAGTTTAAGCGTGAGCCGTCTAAACCCCAAGAGTACCTAGAAAGCTTTACCGTGGCCCACGCTGCTGCGGGTATAGCTGGCGAAGCTGGAGAAGTCCTGGACGAGATCAAGAAGTGTATCTACACCGACAAGCCGATGAACGTCTGGAAGGTGGTACAAGAGCTCGGGGACCTTGAGTTCTATATGTCTGCACTTAGGCAGGAGCTGGGCATAACTCGCGGGGAGTGTCTCGCCGCCTGTGAATACAAATTGAACTTGCGCCACCCAGACGGCACTACCGGAAAGCATTACAAAGAGGAACTACAATGAAAGTCAAGCTAAAGAAAAAAGAGATTGCCTACCTTGCAGCCCTGCTGTCCCATTCAACGGGAGGCGGCTACGCTCTGTTCGAGTACCTCCATTCGTTGACCTTTGCCGAAGACACCGACGAAGACTCCGACCTGTACAGCAAGTACGCGCACCAAACACGGTATATCGACTTTGAAGTCCCACACGAAATAAACTAAAACGAAAACCAAAACGAAAACCAAAACCAAGACTCAAAACCAAGACGATTCTAATCAAGGAACTCTACTATGGCTAAACGTACATATCACAAATTCGCAACACCACGATTCGTTGCGGCGTATGCACACATCTCTGAACCAGACGTGGGCGGCGAATACTCGGACGGCAAGTTCAAGGTCACTTGCATTATCGACAAGAACGAAGACAAAGAGCTTCTTGAGCTGATCACTCAGGCCTACGCTTCAGCTGTGGCGTCAGAGTGGCCAGACGGGCCTCCACAGGGAATGAACAAACTGTTCACCGATGTCAAGGAGGTCGACCAGTCAGGTAATAAGGTAATCAATCCTGATAAGTACAAGGTCACCTTCAAGACTACTTCCAAACCCCGATGCGAAGACTCTAAAGGACGGGCGCTTCCAGAATCAGTAACTATCGCGTCTGGCGACATAATCAGAGTCGCGGCAGCAGCAGCAGCGTACACACAGGGCAACCAAGGTGTCAGCCTGTACTTGAACAGCGTGCGTCTGATTGAGAAGCGTGCAGGCTCTGACGACTTCGGTGGTCAGGACGAAGGGTTCGAGATGGAATCTGAAGATACTACAGCCAGTATGGCCCCCGTGTTTAATCTTTAAAGTAGGCCCCCGAAAGCGACCTAGCAATCCGGCTAGGTCGAAAAATGGAGAAAAATAATGATTGCTTCCTCCTTAGCAATTCTGGCGTCTGCGTTAGTCACCGTCGTAACCCCCACTGAGGATCGTTACCAATGCTTGGATCCTGATGGACTCGTAGTAGCCACAGGATCTCGGCTGACCACTACGCGAAACCAGTGTATCGAGCTGTCTGAAGCTTACGGACCTTCGACTGATGGTCGCAGCTTCACCCTAAGCCGCACAGAGACTATCCTGACAACAACCGCGCCCCCCACGTCGTTGGTTTGGGTCGTCGCACCCCTTTCCAGAGGAACCGACCGTCCCGTGTACGCCTTTGACGACACCGCACAACGGACTCGTGGGGCCAGGCTTGGGCGTTCCTACCCCTACGGCATAGGGCGCTGTGAAGGGCCGCTGGACGAGCCGTGGGGTACATCTACGAAGCAATGGCAGTACACAACAACCCCTGACGGACAACGGGGTCTCACATACTGTAAACTTATGGAGCCCTTGGGTCCAGCACCGGAGCTCGTTCCTGTGCCTGAGCCTGTGCCTGAGCCTGCACCTGTAGGCTGGCTCGCAGACATAAACGGTACGTCTGGTGCCATTAGGGCTACTTTCAACGTAAGTGGGGACCACAATGATCTCCACAGCTCCTACGGTGACGGCCACATCTTTGTAGACGCACCTGACCGAATGGTGGTCTATACCTTCCACGACGCTCTGCACGCCAGAGTCTGGGACAAGGCCGGCGACATGCACTATTTGCGTTCAAGGTTTGGCGTGCTAGATGCTGGAGACCACACAATTGAGGCCAGCTGGGACAGCGAGAATTTTGCCCTGATTGTCGATGGTAAATTAGAGCTTCATTACTTCGAGTGGGAGAACGCCGGAACTGCACTTGACGTAACAGTAAGAGATGGAGTCGAGTTTGTTGCTGCCACCGAGTATGACGCCTGCACTGCAAGCAGGTTCGGACGGGTGGACGCTCGCCCTGAGCCTAACTTCATAGACCCGCGTGGTAGGGCTCCAGTTTGTAATACAGTTTCCTCTTTGGAGGCTTCGTCATCCGCCTGTGACGTAGGTGTCTTTGTTACTTGGTCTGGACCACACCAACCACAAGCAACAGGAGCTCGGCTTTTCTTGGACAGCATCCCGACTGACGTACCCTACACATACGAGGGCGGCTACTGTTACAGGGGTCTCAGCCCAGAACAGGAGTACACGCTGTCAATGGTCTCGTACAACAACTCTCAGGTCTCTAAGAGATCCGACTCGCTTGTAATTAAGGTACTCTAAATGAAAGATAGACGTTCAGCCGTAATACGCCGAAATCAAATCAGAGCGCTTAAAGAGCGCCTTGTTGGAGGACGTCGCTCACTGTACAAGCTTTCAGCAGAGGTCAGATCCGCCTTAACTGAACAAGCCCGGGGCCTCTGGGACGCCGGAAAGTCTTACCAAGACGCCTACTTGGGCGAGCAGACAAGGATGGACGGATTCGTGTACGTCATGACAAACCCCGCGTGGCCCAATCATGTGAAGATTGGTCGGGCGTTCGATCCTAAGTCTCGACTGGCTAACTTTAATACAGGGTGCCCCTACAAAGACTACAAAATGCAGTGTACAGTGTTCTTCGAGGACGCCAAACGCGCTGAGAGTCATGTACACAGCGTACTCTCATACTGGCGTGACGACAGCAAAGAGTGGTTCTCTGTGACGCCACAACAAGCTGAACACGAGATCAGGAAGCTTGTCCTGAATGGATTCTGAAATGGCTTTTGAGTTTTCGATACCTATTGCGCCAGCGCCTGCGTCCAGACCCAAAATAGGCCGATACGGTACTTACTACGCCAAGAGTCACCAAGCCTATTCGCAAGAGTGCACACGATTTCTTGCAGGCCTTCACGTACCTGTGTCTATGTACGCCTTGAAGGGTGTCAACCACGTAGACCTTGAGTTTGCTTTTCACTGCAAAAGGGCCAAAAACAGTAAAATTTTGACCCCCCGCTACGACCTAGACAATTTGGTTAAGCTGGTCCTGGACGAGATGACGTCGTGCGGAAAGTTCTTCACTGATGACGTACAAGTTACCAGTTTAATTGCAGTAAAGCTGTTCGCAGAGCCGGGACATGAGCGAACAGACATAAAAATGGAACTACTAGACGTATGAAAACAATTAAAAAGATCCTAGTCTTCTGCCGAGTCCTGCTTCTGATATTCATAACAGCACCACCTATACTTATTGCAGGGTTGTTTGCTGTTTTGGCTTACGCTATCCTGATACCCTGTCTTTGGTTGATATCAATGGACAGTGAGCTCAGAAAGATTCTGCCGGAGAACAAGAATGACGATTAGCGACACAGCATCCAGTCACGATTTACCGTCCCACCTATTCACAAGCCGGGAGCTGGAACAGATCGAGGTGCTTGCGCTTAGTAACTACCAGCTTGCTGAAGCTGGTGAGATACCACTAGAGAGCCTGTCGCCTGCTCTGTCGATTATTGCTGAGTCTTACGAACAGAACGGGCCGGGAATCTGGCTTTTAAGCGGAAGGCACGCATCGTCTTTTGTTGACGAACTCAAGAGCTACCGCGACACCGCACGCATGGTCTACCATGAGCGGTCTGGGTTTGAGCTTGAAGATAGACTGTACGCTGAAGATTGTGTTAATGTTCTGTCTTCGATACTCCGAAAAACAGTCGTGAGGCTTGTGTGAGGCTGCGTTGGCTGTCCACGGACGAAAAGAAGAAACGCAGATCTACGCCTCACCGCTGGTTCGCGTGGTTCCCCGTCAGGGTTGACGAGACAACCAAGGTCTGGCTGGCCTTTGTGATGCGCCGTGATGTCGCGCCGCTAGTCTACCAGTGCACTTGGGCCTACAAGCAAGTCGAGTAACAATTAATCGTGTAACACTTAATCTAGGAGGTTAAACATGCAACAAGTCAAGGAGCCCTGCACCAGCTGTGGGTCGTCTGATGCTCGCTCAGTATACGAGGACGGTCACAAGTACTGCTTCGTCTGCGAGGAATATACGCCAATTCCTGATTCTTACGACACTCCCGGTGTAACGACTACCGAAGTCGTAGCACACAGCGAAGACTATGTGGATCTTCCATCCCGTCGTTTGTTTGCCGAGACCCTGCGAAAGTTCCAGTACAGTGTCTCCCACGACGGTTCACACACTGCACCGTTTTTCAGCAAGGGCAAGATGGTCGCGCAAAAGATAAGAATGCCGGGAGACACCAAAGACTTCAGGGTAACCGGAAAGATCCCGGGTCTCTGGGGGACTCACGTATGGGAGTCGGGTGGCAAGCGGCTGGTCATCACTGAGGGTGAGATTGACGCGCTTAGCTACGCTCAGGCTACCAACAGAACTTGGCCGGTAGTGTCTTTGCCCAACGGAGCTCAGGGAGCTGTTAAGTCTGTCAAGCAGGACTTGGAGTTTATCGAATCGTTTGACTCGGTTGTTCTGTTGTTCGATAACGACGCGGCTGGTATCGCTGCTGCCAACTCGGTTGCCGAGATCCTTACTCCCGGTAAGGCTAAGATTGCGGATCTGCCCTTGAAAGACGCCAGCGATATGCTGGTGGCCGGTCGAACCAAAGAGCTGGTATCGTCTGTGTACAACGCCAAGACTTTTCGTCCAGACGGTGTTTTATCTGGTTCAGAAATTAGCCTTGATGATTTGATGACAAAGACGCCAGCTGGCCTACCCCTGAAATACACAGAGCTCACCGCTATGCTACGCGGCTGGAGGCCTGCCGAGCTTTGGATGCTGTGCGCTGGATCTGGTGTTGGTAAGACTACACTGGCTCGCGAGCTTGGTTACCACCTTCAAAAAGAGCATGGCGTTCGTGGCGGTTGGATTCCACTGGAGGAGTCTTTACAGAAGGCCGCCACAGCCCTGATAGCGTTAGACAACGACATACCCGTAGGCCAGCTTATGGAGGAGCCGTCCCGGCTACCACGCGAGAAGTGGAAGGCTTCCAAGGTGGCCATTGTCGATGATGCTTTCTTCTACGATAGCTGGGGGAGCTCTGAGATTGATTCGATCATTTCTAAGATTCGTTACCTAGCTGTTGGCTGCGACTGCAAACTGATAATCTTGGACCACATCTCAATTGTGATTTCTGGTCTGGAAACTTCTGACGAGCGGAAAACTCTTGATCTACTGATGACTAAGCTTCGCCAGTTGATTGAGCAAACAGGCGTAGGCGTCATCGCGATATGCCACCTCAAGCGGGTGAACGGCAAAGCTTTTACAGAAGGCTCAGCTGTATCCCTGTCGGACCTTCGCGGATCTGCCAGCGTTGAGCAGCTATCAGACGTAGTTATAGCCTGCGAGAGAGACCAACAGTCGTCTGGCGAGGAAGACACTGACCCTAACGTCGTGCAGTTCAGAATTTTAAAGAACCGACCACACGGTATTGTAGGTCTGGCTGGTGGTGCACGATACGACGCTGTCACTGGGCGACTACAGCCTCACGTAATTGAAGGCACTTCAGATATACCGGCTGAGCCTTCAGTTTTCGCAAATTCCTTCTAAATGGATAAAAATATGACCACACTTATATTCGATATAGAAACGGATGGCCTGTTGAATGAGGCCACCACGATCTGGTGTCTTGGTATCGCTGAGTTTGATTCAGACCGAAGCGCGACAACAAGCGCATGGGCTAACGACGACGTCCAGGTCTACACCGACTACTCTGAAGAGCTCCCGGGATTGCAGGAGGGGCTTGACCGTCTTCTGGCGGCTGACGTATGTGTCGCCCACAACGGGATTGGCTTTGACGTACCAGCGTTACAGAAGCTCACAGGCACGACACTGGATATGTCGAAGCAGATTGACACGTTGGTTCTGGGTATGCTTCTTGAGCCACGCCGGTCACAGCACAAACTGGCGTCTTACGGCAACCAGCTCGGCTTTGCTAAAGGCGAACACGACGACTGGACACAGTATTCTGATGACATGGTAAAATACTGTGCTCAGGATGTTAGGATTGGCCGTGAGACTTATAAGTACCAGCTGGGACTTATCGAAAAAGCCGCAAAAAACGGAGCAGACTACACGAAGGCGATAGAGCTTGAACACAAGGTACAACAGGTCCTAGCCCTTCAGGCTGCCCACGGGTTCAGGCTAGACGTAGCTAAAATCGAGCATCTTTATGCTGAGTATCTAGGCCGTATGGACGCGCTGGATGCACCATTACAGGAAGCGTTTCCCCCGCGCTATCGACCCCTACGCGCTGACTACGATTTTTCTAACAGAACGTGGGTTTCTACAGAAAAGTCAATTTTCACCCCGAAGCGCGACAACAAACGCATGGGCTACTGCGAGCTGGCCCCTCTGACCAAGATAGAGCTGAAAATGTTCAATCCCGGGTCTCGCGATCATTCGAGCGTACGGATGTCTCAAGAATTTGGCTGGAGGCCTACTGAGTTCACTCCGACAGGAAAGCCGAAGATGTCTGAGACGGCCTTGGCCCACGTCGATTACCCCGAAGCCCGACTGATGTCTGAGTACCTGACGCTTGTCAAGAAGACGGGCCAACTGGCTGGTGGAGCCCAGAGCTGGCTGAGCTCAGTTGGAAGTGACGGCTACGTCCATCCCTTCATAAAGTCTTGCGGGGCGCGAACCCATCGCATGGCACACATGCACCCTAACGTCGCTCAGGTAGACAAGTCAGCAGAGATGCGCTCGTGCTGGCTCCCAGATCCAGGCGAGGTCATGGTTGGGGTGGATGCTGACGCAATCGAGCTCAGGCTGCTGGCCGCCTACCTATTCCCAGCCGATGGAGGCAAGTATGCGTTAGCCGTTCTATCTGGAAGCTCTAAACGGGGCACTGACGCGCACACGTTGAACCAGAAGGCTGTCGGTCTGTACTTGCGGGACTCGGCTAAGACTTTCTTTTACGCGATGGTCTATGGTGCGGGTGACGCAAAACTAGGCCAGACAATTTACCAAGACGCTGTCGATGCCGGCAAGACACCGCCTAAAGGCGACCTGAGAGCCATTGGTGCCAAGGGTCGTAAGGCTATCGAATCCGGCATTACAGGCCTCAGGGAGCTTCTAGAAGCTCTGAAGTCTCGTGTGAAGGCAGCAGGCTTCGTACGACTGCCTTATACCCTCAGACCTATTGAGACACCACAGCGTATTGCGCTAAACTCACTTTTGCAAGGTGCTGGAGCCGAGGTCATGAAGATGGCGCTGGTGCTGTTCCACTTTGAGGTAGCCCCCGCCCGTGGGTTGGTGCAAGGCAAAGACTTCAAATATTTAGCGACTGTACACGATGAACAGCAGTTCTCGTGTCCCAAAGAAAGCGCAAAAAAGACTGGACAAGCTTTCGCTGATGCGTTAGTATTAGCTGGTGAGAGACTAGAGCTTGCTGTACCTATGGCTGGCGGTTATGAAATCGGAACAAATTGGAGTGAAACACATTGAAAGAATCAGGATATTATCCAGACGGCGCGGAGTTTGACCCTGCTGCACCTTGGAACCAAGAGCCCGAGCTTGGGCTGTACCGTGTGACCATTTCTGTGGAGGTCCCCGCCGAAGACGAGGACGAGGCCGAGGAGCTTGCTCTCAGTAATTTCTCAACTGAAGACTACATTGCTTCTATTATCAAGACTGATCTTATCGAAATTCTTTAACATGCTTACTAACAGGAAAATACGCCATGAACTCTAAAATGACTAGAAAGAAGGCAATTGATGCTTTTTGCAAAATGTGTATCCACGATACCTGCGAAAAAGGAACTTGGAGGCAGCAAGTAGAGGCCTGCCCAGCTACAGAGTGTCCGTTGTTTAAGTTTCGGCCTCGCCCAGTGCCGCGCAGCAAGCCCAAGGAGGATTCACAGTGAAGACTGCCCTGATAGACGCAGACATAATAGCCTACACCGAGTCTGCGATGCAGAAGCGGGAGGATCCGTTCGGAGATAGCGACCTCGCAGAATCGAAGTGCGTTGACCTGTGTGGGCCTTCAGCTCTTCAAACTGTCAAAAACTGGGCAGCAGAAGCGGGGTGCGAACGCATACTCTTGGTTTTTTCCCCGCCTGACGGTTCAAACTTCCGAAAAACTTTGGATCCGACCTACAAAGCACATAGGAAGTCTGTCAAGCCACCAGCCTATAACAATCTGGTAGCCTTCATGAAGATCCACCACGAATGGATGCACATCCATAACCTAGAGGGTGACGACGTTTTGGGTATCTTAAGCACAGACGACACTGTTATCGTCAGCACTGACAAAGATATGCAAACGATTCCAAATACTTGGCTGTACAACCCTAACAAAATGGTGGAGCCGATATGGACGTCGCTTGCTCATGCAGACCACTATTGGATGACCCAGACGATTACAGGTGACCCGACTGACGGCTACAAAGGAGCCTATTTGGCTGGCCCAAAGACGGCTGAGAAGGCCCTAGTGTTTGGTAGTTCTCTGGGGGTGCTTTGGGACTGTGTTTTGGACGTCTATAACGCCCAACAGGAGAAGGCAAGGGACCGTCAGCTGTCAAAGGGTCTAGTAGTCGAAACAGCCTTTCAGGCGGCTCTCAGGAACGCCAGAATGGCAAGAATTCTAAGGCCAGGCGACTATAATCTGGCTGCAAACCGCAGACGCCTGTGGCACCCGACAGATCCGGTCTGGGTCGATGATAACCTTAGTGTGGTTGCTTTATAAAGAAAAGTACCAAATTTGGGCTGACCCGCGACCGCGTCTCGTTATCTGGTGAGACCAGCGCGGCTCAGGCCATTCAATTTCTGTAGGAGGAAATAATGCTTAACGAGTATATAAGCGAATCGTCACGATTCGGGACATCGCCGTTGATACTGCTGTTGAACGGCCCAGCAGGATCTGGCAAGGATACGATTGCCAACGCGATGTCCAGCTTTAACCACGCGAAGTTTGCAACCCCACTGTATGAATGTCTGAGGTCTCTTTTCAGGATCAGCCCCAACGATTGGCTTGACATCTACACGAACCACAAAAACGAGCCAACAGAGAAGCTGGGCGGAATGTCGCCACGCCAAGCGATGATCTGGATGTCTGAAGATGTCTGTAAACCAAAGCTGGGCTCGCCTTTCTTTGGAGAGATGCTGGCTAAACGTATTGAGGCTGTGGTCGCTGCCGGCAGAAATGGCGATAGGTTCGTAGTATCAGACTCAGGGTTTACGGAAGAGGCTATGGTTCTCGTTGAGACCTACGGTGCCGAATCGGTTAAGCTGGTTAACCTGCATCGTTATGGACACGACTATAAGAACGACAGCCGTAACTATATTAACGGTATTGATTTGGGGGTTGATACTGCACACGTTTCCAACGTCGGGTCAGTAGAGACTGTTACTCAGCTGATTTTGGACTGGTGTTTCACCGGATTGGAAATACAACAATAATGAAAAAAGATTTTAAATTCTCAGACAGCTTCGGTGAAACTATATTCAAACAGAAGTATGCAAACACTCCAGACCAGACCTGGCCTGAGAAAGCGCATTTAATCGTACAAGACGCTGTTGGTAATCTGATGCCGCCGGACATGCGAGGTGAGCTCGAAGATCATATTTCAGATATGAGGTTCATCCCCGGTGGCCGATATATTTATTATGCCGGCAGGGAGGCCAACTTCTATAATAACTGTCTGCTACTACGCGGTGAGGAGGATACAAGGAAGGAGTGGGGTGCACTGCTACAGCGAGGATCTGACTGCTTGATGTCTGGCGCAGGAATTGGCGCAGACTATTCAATATTTAGGCCACACGGGTCCTTGCTCAGGAGAACCGGCGGTCAGGCTTCTGGACCTATACCTTTGATGCACAGCATGAATGAGGTTGGTAGGAACGTCATGCAGGGTGGCTCCCGTCGCTCTGCAATCTACGCAAGTCTTAACTGGCAGCATGGAGACGCTGAAGCGTTTTTGCACTGTAAAGACTGGAAGGACATGCAGATAACCAAGGGTTACTCTGTTTGGGACGCGAAGGTAGAGAACTATAACTATCACGCCCCGCTCGACATGACAAACATCAGCCTTAATTACGACAATGCCTTTCTAGATCATGTTCAGAATGGTCACTTGCCTGAGACGTTCATAACGAACTGTCGTCAGGCAATGCAGTCAGGCGAACCCGGGTTTTCGTTCAACTTTGGTGACAAAGAAAATGAAACGCTTAGAAACGCATGCACAGAAGTAACCAGCGAAGACGATTCTGATATCTGCAATCTCGGCTCGATAAACATGGGCAACATTTCGACCATTGAGCAGTTCAGAGAAGTGGTCCGTCTGGCAGCTGGCTTTCTTGTGTGCGGCACAATAACAGCTGACGTCCCTTACGCTAAAGTCCGTGAAGTCCGTAAGAAAAACCGCCGTCTTGGCTTAGGCTTAATGGGTATTCACGAGTGGCTGCTTCAGCGTGGCTACACCTACGGTATGAACCCAGAGCTCCGCACTTGGATGGAAGTTTATCGTGAAGAAAGCGAAAGAGCGGCAAATAGTCTTTGTGATCGCCTTTCTATCAGCCGTCCTGTTGCTTACCGCGCTATTGCGCCAACTGGTTCGATTGGTATTCTAGCAGGCACAAGCACTGGAATTGAGCCAATCTACGCGGTAGCTTACAAGCGGCGTTACCTTGTAGGAGGAACCGACTGGAAGTACGAGTACGTGATAGACTCTACGAGTCAATCCATGATCGACAGAAACGGCTTGGATCCAGATAAGATAGAAACCAGTAGCGCCTTGGTTAACGACTTTGAGCGCCGGCTTGCCTTTCAGGCTGATGTCCAGGACTACGTGGATATGGCTATATCAAGCACGATCAATATGCCCGAGTGGGGCTCTGAGAAAAACAACGAGGACCGTGTGGTCGAGTTTGCGACTACACTTGCGAAGTACGCACCCCGTCTGCGAGGGTTCACAGTGTATCCCGACGGGGCTCGTGGTGGTCAGCCACTTACCGAAGTTCCGTACCACGAAGCACACAACCAAGTAGGTTTAGTCTTTGAGGAGAATGGTGACGCGGCCTGCGCGGGTGGAGTTTGTGGGATATGATGGAGCGAAAAAAGGCAATGGTTGGGTATATGGAGGTTAGGCCTGTCGTGGGTGATAAGGTCGTGATAATTGACGCTTGGACAGCGCTTGAGCATCACGGCACTGTCGCCTATTGCGCGGGAGACCATTTTGGGTATGTCGCAGACGATGATAAAGATATCTATGTCTGTGGCTATGACGACGATTGGATTTACTTGAGTGACTTAGATAATGACTAGATTTGCTTCAGGACCATCGGACCAAGACTCGCTGATACTGGGGCTGGTGTCCGACGCGATTGCCTACTCAAAGTTCGGTTTTCGCGAGGGGTTGTCATCCGGTGCTGGACCACAGACTGTGTGGTCTAAGGACGACGAAGAGTTCTCAGTAATGACCACAGCCGATACGTTTGACATCGCGTACGGCGGCAGTGATGGCCTTGGGACTCAGGGAGCGCTGGAGCTCACTATTGACTACCTCGACTCTAGCTTTCAGTTACAAACTGCGACCCACACACTTGGATCAAGTGGTCTGGACACAACCGCCTTCACAGGCTTGGGAATAAACAGAGTGTTGGTAAGTTCAGCCGGGACTACCACGCACAATGTCGCGGCGATAACTATAACCGACACCTCTGCGGCCTCGTCTACACAGGCCTATATTCCTGCTGAGTACTCGGTTACCCACCAGCTAATCTTTCACTGCCCGTCCGGCTACACCCCAATCTTAAAGCAACTGATTCACAGTGTACAAAAGCTAAGTGGGTCTGACCCAAAGGTTGCTTTTGTCACGAACGC
>Ga0075469_10001063_pt1 | contig 12392 bp, 11 predicted proteins | sample DEB08_DNA_13_FD_77577 | JGI IMG/M metagenome (GOLD analysis project Ga0075469, IMG submission 77577) | Aqueous microbial communities from the Delaware River and Bay under freshwater to marine salinity gradient to study organic matter... | ecosystem: Environmental > Aquatic > Marine > Coastal ...
CAATGATAGTCTGACCACCTCCAACATTACGAGGTCCAAAATCAGGATATGCAGCAGACGATTCACGATCGTCACCACCAAACCATTGACTAAAGTTTGAGGTCTCATCACAAGCGATTGAAAAGCTTTCGGTATATGTTGAATTATCTACATATCCAATATTTACAACATAATCTTTAACATCACCATTTTCTGCAGATACGGTATAGGTTATGGGAGCATCAAAGTTTTGGGTAGCATCAGTTGAAGGGAAAATTGTAGCATAGCTTGAAGTTGTTATCTGAGGAACCAAATTCTGTAAATCACTTCCAGTAGGCACATTAACTTGTATTGTATTATTTTCTTGATCAATTTGACCAACATATACCTGACTATCGATTGTTAAAAGGAAAGAGCTAATTAAGTTCTCAGTCGATGCAGTTCTAACAATTACAACATCATACTCACGCTCATTACCATTCTCTGCAGTAACAATATAGCTTCTCCCTTCAAAATTAAGTTCTTGATAATTTAAATGCGAGTTAATAGTAGAATTTTCAGAAATCATTATATAGATATTAACATCCGTTAGATCTGTATTTAATGATGTAGATACTGTAATTGTATTGTTGTTATTATCAATATCTGCTTGTTGAAATTCATTTTCAATTTCGATTAAGAACGAGGTGACAAAATTTGCGGAATTTTTTTCAAACACAGCAATGGTTTTATAAATACGTTTGTCTCCATTCTCTGCTGTTACTAGATAAGATATTTTGTCATGATAACCATTAATTGAACTAGCTACTACTGCAGCATTTTCTGAAACTACAATTTCAGGTACAAGCCCGTTTGGATCAAATCCAAAAGGAAAAGATAGTGTAATTGTATTTGCATCATTGTCAACAACCCCTTGAATTGAGCTTTCTCCATTTGGCATCGTAAACGAAATGATCATGTTTTGAACATTCGGAGCTCGAACAAATACTACTGTATAGTCTCGAGTATTTCCATTTTCGGCAGTAACTATAAGGGTGTTTTCCTCATTGAAGTTTTGAGTAACTCCGCTTGCTGGTGCAACTGTAGCATTCTCAGAAACTATAATGTTGGAAGTTAGATTATTGATTTCGAAATCAAAAGGGATATTTACCGTAACAGAATTTTCGAGATTATCGATAATTCCAATAATCATATCATCGTTATTTGGAATGGTGAATTCTGTAATTAAGTTCTCCGAATTGGGTGCAATAGTAGTTGAAACTGTGTATGTTTTTATAACTCCCTTTTCAGAAGTTACGTCATAAGTTATTGGGTTTTCAAAATTACGTTCTAAAGTTGCTTGAGGGCTAATTGTCGCATTCTCTGATATTTCAATTTGTGGAGTAAGTTCGGTTAGATCAAATCCAAAGGGAACTTGAATATGAATTAAATTATTTTCATCATCAATATACTCTGCTGCAATATTAGAGTCCTCAGGTGTTGGAAACTCAAATGAAGTAATGTAATTCTCTTCATTCTCATCACGTTCAACAAGAATAGAATACTCTCGCTCTTCGCCATTTTCAGCAGTAATAGTAAACTTCACATCCTTTGTAAAATCGAATCTGTTATCTAATGCTGGGCTAATTTCAGAAAAAGGTGAAATTGTAGCACTTACAACTAGAGAAGTTAAATCAAATGTATAAGGAATTTTTAAATTAATAATATTTGCTACTTGATCAACCTCACCTAAAACATAAAGCGATTCAACTGCAGAAACATAAAATGCAATAATTTTATTCTCTGAGTTATCCACTTTAATAATAGTCAACTTGTAAACTTTGGACTTCCCATCCTCCGAAGTAATGGTATAATCAATTATAGAATCAAAATCAAGTGTTTCAAAAGTACTAGAAGCTATCGCTGCATTTTCCGAAATAGTGATGTTTGGTGCAAAAGAGGCGAAATCAAAAGTAGACGGAAGTTCAATCTGTATAGTACCTGCATCATGATCTAACAGGCCAGTATGAGTTTCATCACCATCTAAAATCTCAAATGAATTGATAAAATTCTCACTATTACCAAGTCTATTGATCACAATGTCGTAAACCTGAATATCTCCATTTTCTGCTGTTACTGTTATTGCTGATAAGTTTTGTAGATTAATGGTTTGATTTGAAGGGAAAATTGTGGCACCCTCAGAAATCGATGTTTCTAAATGCACACTTGATAAATCAAAATCATAGGGAACTGTAAAAGTAATTTGATTTGAACTTGAATCAAATTCAATAATAATTTCCGATTCATTAGAATTTACTGCAATAATACTGTTCGCACCATTTAGGATAATTGGATCAGATTTACAGCTTATAAATACTAAAGAAAGTATTAAAAATTTACACACAGATTTGAAGTCAGATAGACTGAGAGCTCTATTAAACATAATTTTTTCACAATAAGATTGGACTATAAACATACAAAAAAACAAACATAAATGACTTTTATTAATAAGCTTTCAGCTTTTTTTTATAAATCTACTAACAAACAACTAAGTAATGCATTTGCTAGGCGTTGGTCAAGGAGTCAAATCAAATGTAATTTCGATTTAAAACAAAAAATATCACCTAAATTGTAGGCACAACAAAAACTCATTCTTATGAAAACAATGACCTGTAAACAATTAGGCGGAGCCTGTGATCAGACCTTTAGAGCTGCAACTTTTGAAGAAATGGCAAGCCTCAGCAAAGAACATGGAAAAGAAATGTTTAAGAAAAATGATGCAGCACACCTAGAAGCTATGAAGGCAATGCAATTGCTAATGGAAACTCCTAATGCTATGCAAGATTGGTTCGAAGAAAAGAAACAGGCGTTTAATGCGCTTCCCGAAGACTAGTAGTTAGTCTACAAAAAACTCTGAACAGCTAGCCGATACGAATCCATTCCAAAACCGAGGATCAATCCTTTTGCATTGGGTGTAATATAAGATGTATGTCTAAAATCTTCTCGTGCAAATGTATTCGATATATGAACTTCAATTACTGGCGTATCAATTGCTTTTATAGCATCCCCTATTCCCACAGAAGTATGCGTGTAAGCAGCTGCGTTGAGAATAATACCGTCAGAAGTAAACCCAACTTGTTGCAACTGGTCGATCAGTTCTCCTTCAATATTCGATTGAAAATAATCAAAAGTAACTTGAGGAAATTTCCCTTGCAATTCTTCAAAAAAAGCATCGAAGGTTTGATTCCCATAAATACCCGGTTCACGTTGACCGAGGAGATTTAAGTTTGGACCGTTGATGATGCTGATTTTCATTTGTCTAATTTTAAACAAAAGTAAGTAAAGTTTTTTTTAGAATTGTCTTCCCTTGCATTGAACGGATAAAAGAAGGCAAAAATGCTTAATTTTGATTTATGCAATGGAAACAAGCACTTGTACATTTTGAACAATATCTTAAAATTGAACGTGGCTTGTCCGTCAATTCGATTAACAGTTATTCTCTAGATGTACAAGCCTTAGTGATCTTCCATAAAGAGAATGATTCGTGCACACCTTTGAGCTGCTCTAAGGAGGACGTACAGCGTTTTTTATACGAAGAAGCGAAAGAAGTGGAGGCACGTTCTCAAGCGCGTCGGATATCCGGTTTAAAGAGTTTTTTTAATTTTCTGATTTTTGAAGGCTATCGAGAAAACTCACCCATTGACTTAATAGAAAGTCCAAAATTAGGACGAAAACTTCCTACGGTATTATCCCTTTCCGAAATCGAGCGATTACTTGATTGCATTGACCTTAGTCATGCGCAAGGGCATCGAAATAGAGCCATTATTGAAACGCTTTATGGAAGTGGATTACGTGTAAGTGAACTGGTTGACCTCAAGATTTCAGATTTGTACTTTGATGAAAATATGATGCTCATAAACGGGAAAGGAGACAAACAACGTTTGGTTCCCCTAGGAGCATTTGCCAAAAAGTTTATTCAACTTTACATCGATGATGTTCGGGTACTAAACAAAATAAGCAATGAAGATCGGGATACCTTATTTTTAAATCGCAATGGGAAAAAACTCACCAGAGCAATGATTTTCACAATCGTACGTCAGCTGGGACAAGTGATTGGTATTGAAAAGAAAATCAGTCCACACACCTTCCGGCATTCCTTTGCAACACACCTGCTAGAAAATGGAGCAGATTTAAGAACAATCCAAACCCTAATGGGGCATGAAAGCATTACAACCACAGAAGTATATATGCATTTAGACACCCAGCATTTGAGTCAGGTATTAAAAGATTTTCACCCGAGAAACAATTAGTTATTCTGCCATAACATTGACAACCAAACGGAAACCTTCTCCGTGAATATTCAATATTTCAACATTAGGATCGGTTCGAAGATACTTTCTCAACTTGGCAATATACACATCCATACTTCGTGAAGTGAAATAATTATCATCATGCCAAATTTTGTTTAACGCAGTTTCGCGAGAAAGCAAATCATTGACATGTAAAGCAAGCAAACGCAACAATTGATTTTCTTTTGGAGATAATTTTATTGGATCTGTATCTTTAAAAGTTAGCATTCTTAATTTGGAATTGAAATCAAAAGAGCCAATTGTAAAATCAATTTCTTCAGATTCAATGGATGGTTGAACTACTCTCCTAGAAAGGATGGATTTAATTTTTGCCAGTAAAACCTCCGAATCAAAGGGTTTAGAAATATAATCGTCAGCTCCAAGCTTAAATCCTTTCAAAACATCTTCCTTGAGGGTTTTAGCTGTTAAAAAAATCAAAGGAACTGCATCGTTCTTTTCACGAATTTCTTTAGCCAAAGTAAAGCCGTCTTTGTAAGGCATCATAACATCTAAAAGACAGAGATCATAAATATCTTTCTTAAATTTCTCAAAACCTTCAATTCCGTTTTTCGCAAGTGTTACCTCATACCCATTTATTGATAAATATTCTCTAAGAATACTACCAAAGTTTGGATCATCTTCAACTAATAATATTTTTTTACTTTCTACTTTCATTTCTCTACAGTGTTAATTCAAATTAAACATTGATTCTCGGGGTGGCTATTGGTAAACGAATTTGAAACGTAGTACCAACTTCTAATGCACTACTTACATGAATCGTGCCGTTATGCAATTCAATGATTTTTTTGACATAAGAGAGGCCGAGTCCGTGCCCTTTGATGTTGTGTATATTGCCTCCTTGTTGGCGATAAAACTTCTTGAATATTAATTTCAACGTATCCGAATTCATTCCCATGCCGTGATCTTGTATTTCAAAAACCCAAACATCTTCTTCATTAAAAGTACGAACTTTAATTAAAGGTGCCTCTAGTGAATACTTTATCGCATTGTCTAACAAATTGACAAAGACATTCATGAAATGGTTTTTATCGACAATAACGTTTTGTTTACTGGCTTTCAAATCACTCGTTATGGTACCTTTTTCGCTTTGAACAATCAATGCAACATGACTAATAGCTTCTTCAACCAAAGGGTTCATTGCAAAGGATTGTAAATCCAAAGGTGTAGATCCTCGATCGAGTTGTGAAATCATAAGAACATTTTCAACTTGATCTTGCATTCGCTTATTCTCTTCTCTTAGCATGTTCAAATAGCGATCTACCTTTTCTTCGTCCTTCTTTACATTCTTATTTTGCAGTGCGTCAATTGCAAGGTTAATTGTTGCAATAGGAGTTTTAAACTCGTGCGACATATTGTTAATGAAGTCCGATTTAATTTCAGATATTTTTTTCTGCTGTACGATCTCGTAAACAGAATACGAACAAACAATGATAATTAATAAAGTTAGTACCAAAGACAAAAGGGTAATTCCTACAATAGACGAACGCAGATAAGTGTTTTTTTCTGGAAAAGAAACGACTAAATCGTAGGTATTCACGCCTTCATTTTCTAAAAACAAAGGAACCGAATACTGAGGCCCTTTTTGGCTTTCAGCATAATTATTTGAAGTTACTTTAGTTGCTAATCCATCACTAAATACGCCAAACTCAAAAGGAGTGATGATATTCCTTTCAATAAGTGCACGTCTGAGAATCACATCGAGTTCATAAGAATTTAATCGCTTGTGAATAGGAAATGTATTGGCAATGTTGGTGAAAAAATTCTTGTAGGTGGCTTGATCAAAAGCATTGATCCGTTCAAAGTCTTTCAACTTTTCAATGGTTAAAGAAATACGGTTTTCACGATCAAAAGTTTCCTTTAAAATTGCGGTTGTTCGAACGCCTTTAAAATTTTTGATTTTCGGAGTTGCAGCGTTAACATCACCAAAATCACCAGACGGAATATTATACGTTTCTTCCAAAATGCCAAAAGCGTGAAGTGCAGAAAGATTAGAAGGCGCATCATTGTCATAAAACAAAAACACATCGCGGAATTCAGAAGTTTCGGGAGAACCTGCCGAATCGATAACGGTTTCAAAGCGATCAAAATAATATCGCAGTTCTCGCTCCTGTACTTCTTCTGCAACGGAACTCAATGCCTGACGAATCGTAAGGGAAAATTCCTCTTCTATATTACTCATCGACGTATAGATCCAATACCCTTGAATAAAGATAATCCCAGAAAGAGACAAGAGCATGAATACAACAAGTGATAAAAAGTAATTTTTTTTCATGAAAAAATAGCGTTGTTACTGAATACAAATTTCACTATAAATTAGCGAACAGTTTGCTAAAACAATGTTAATTCCCTTTGGAAAGAGATATTTGGATTAATTCTTGATGAATCGCATCGATTTTCAATATCGTGTCATTCCACTCCATATTTTCAATATGATAATCTGCAAGGGGGATTTTTCTTTCGTCACTCCATTGTTTCGACATTCGGTCTTCAATTTCTTGGACTGAACTGTTATCGCGTGCCAAAACACGTTTCAGGCGGACAGCTTCTGGTGCAGTAATTAGTATAATACTATCACAGAGTTTCGACCCACCATTTTCAAATAAAATGGCAGCTTCTTTGATTACATAAGGAGCTTCTTGCTTTGCTACCCATTCTATAAAATCTTGAGCAACCGCAGGGTGCACCAATGCATTGAGTTGGGCTAGAGCAGTAGCATCTTTAAAAACAACATTTGCTATGTAAGGACGATTCAAAACACCCCCTGAATAACTTTCAGATCCAAAAAGTTTGCATATAGCTTCTTTCAGATCAGCAGAGGTGTTCATCAGATCCTTAGCTCGGTCATCGGCTATATAACACGGAATACCTAGGGCTGAGAAACGAAGAGCAACCTTCGACTTTCCACTTCCTATCCCACCTGTAAGTCCAATGATTCTTGGCATGCTTATTTACGGATTAAATATTCGACCTCTTTGGGGCTCCAGCGTAAATTTTGCAATTGATCCGGAGCATCAACTAATTTTAATTCCACTGATTCATCGCCAGCTTTTAATAATTTGAAGTCACAGGAAATTATAAAATCTGATGCCGTAATGGCTTTAATCTTAGCTAGGCTGGCAGAAAAAGTAAGATTTATACTACTCGGAAACAATTTCAAAGCAATAGAATCAGGCACATTAAAGAGACTGATGGGAACCTTAATTGTTTTTTCGGAGAACCGATCAATAACAACCTTAAGGCTCGTTTCAGATTCAGAAAACTCCAATTGCTTTGGTGCTGGGTTTAGCAATTTAAATTGATCTGTGAAGGACTTTTTTACATTTACTTTATTCGGCATATTTATAAATACAGTTTTAAGCGTGTCGAGTACATTCGCCGCTCCAATAACATTAATACTATCCGGAGAAAAAACCAAGGGTTCAGCAATTCCAAAACCAGCAGCTACATTCAAGCTTGTTTGTAAGGCAATCGGAAGTCGTTTATTGTCCAATTGAGAATAATTAAAATACACCGTATTTGGGAAAATCGTTCGGATTTTGGTTGTTCCAGAAAGTTGCTCTTGAATTTCAGGAATACTCAATTGCAACGGAATCGAAGCATTTCCATTTTCAAAAACACCTTTCCCTGAATCTAGGGTTATTGAAGTTCCAAAAAAATTATAATACAACAATTGAAACCCAGATGCGGTTAAAGTCAACTGAACTTCCGAGCTTGTATCGGATATAGGAACAACCCCCATAGGGAAGTTATCAAATCCTACTTCAGCAGTGAGTACCTCGGTGTATTCATTAGAAAACTTGGTGATCATCCAAAACAAAAAAGAAAGCGCTAAAAAAATCAAAAACGAACGCGACTTCCCTCTTTCCAATGAAAAATCTTGCAAAGAGTTGAGAAAAGGGAATCGTTGTTCCATAGATTTATACTATTCTTTTTGAAGCATGTCAATAACTTCTTGACTTACTCCTGTATTGGAGAATCCTCCGTCATGGAATAAATTCTGAAGGGTTACTTTTTTAGTAAAATCAGAGAACATCATAACCGTATAGTCGGCACATTCTTTTGCAGATGCATTCCCAAGGGGAGACATTTTTTCTGCATAATTCAAAAAGCCATCTAAACCTTCAACCCCTTGCCCAGCTGTAGTTAGCGTAGGAGATTGTGAGATGGTGTTTACACGAACTTGCTTGTCTTTACCCATGAAGTATCCAAAGCTACGTGCAATAGACTCTAAATAAGCCTTATTGTCCGCCATATCATTATAATTTGGAAAAACACGTTGAGCGGCAACATAGGTCAATGCTACAATACTTCCTCCAGGTTTCATTGCGTCTTTTTTGTATAAAGTTTGCAGTAACTTGTGGAATGATACCGCAGATACGTCCCATCCTTTAGTCATCCAGTCATGGTTCAGGTCCGTATAGTGTTTTCCTTTACGAACGTTTACAGACATTCCGATAGAATGCAAAACAAAATCCAATGGACCACCAAAGTGCTCAACTGCTTTATCAATTAAATTTTCTAAGTCCTCGATTGAAGTCGCATCTGCTGGAATTACGGGAGCATTTACTTGTGTAGCTAGCTCATTAATTGTACCCATTCGAAGTGCTACAGGTGCATTGGTCAATACTATTTGACCGCCTTGTTCATGAACACTTTCTGCAGTTTTCCATGCGATGGATTGATTGTCGAGTGCTCCAAAAATGATTCCTCTTTTCCCAGCTAAAAGTTGATGAGACATATGTATATAATTTGGTTAATAATAAGTAAAGATACGTTAATTCAATAATTCTTTGGCGTGTTGAATCGCAGTTTCAGAAATTTCTTCTCCCCCCAACATTTGAGCAATTTCAAGAATACGATCTTCAGGTTTTAGCTTTTTAAGTTGCGTATAGGTACTCTGATTTATAGTTTCTTTATAAACTTTGAAATGATGTGCCCCTTTAGCGGCTACTTGAGGTAAATGGGAAATGGTTATTACTTGCATATACTGACTCATTCGGTGCATTACACCTCCTATTTTATAGGAAACCTCTCCAGAAACTCCAGTATCAATTTCATCGAAAATAATGGTAGGCAATGTTTTGAAACGAGACAATATAGCCTTGATAGATAACATAATACGGGACAACTCACCCCCAGATGCTACCTTCTTTAAGGTTCCGAACTGAGATCCTTTATTAGCCGAAAACTCAAAAACCAGTTGATCTTTACCATGTAGTAAAAAACGATCACTTGGGAGTAAGTCTATATTGAACCGTGCATTGGGCATTCCTAAAATCCCAAGTAGTGATTCGAGTTCTTCTTTTAGGGATGGAATGGTTTTTCTTCTTTTCTCCGAAAGAATTTCGGCTATTTGTTGTACTTGCATTCTTAGTTGATCCCGTTCCTCAGTCAGTCCAATCAAATCCTCCCCAAGGGTAGCAGTTGCTTGCACTTTCTGATCTAAACTTTCACGAATTGCAATCAGTTCTTCAATTCCTTGACAGTGATGTTTTGCTTGTAAGTCATAAATTTTTTGAAGTGCTTCTTTAACTGCGGCTAGGCGTGCAGGGTTCGCTTCGATTTGTTCGGCTTGGAGTTGAATTTCTTGATTTAAATCAAGTAGTTCAATCTTCAGGCTCTCAATTCGATTGAATAGAGGAAGGTGTTTTTCAGAAAGAGAAGAAACTTTTGAAAGTGCAGAGCGAACTTCGTTCAGCTGTACCTCTACTCCCATCTGTTCTTCATTGATGATTTGAGATGCTTTAAGTAAACTCAACCCTATATCTTCTGCGTGAATTAATTCTTGCTCTTCTTCTTCCAAAGGTGTCAGCATCCCAGGTACTAAAGTGGCTTCTAAAAGTTCATTTAACAGAAATGTAGAATAGTCTAAATCTTGCTTTTGCGAATCTTGCAAAGCAGTTAATTCCAATAACCGTTCTTCTACTTTTTTATATTGCGTGAGGTGATTTTGGTATTGCTCAAGATTTATTTTATTATTAGCTAGGGCATCCAACACTTCCAATTGGTAGTCGGACTGAGTTAGCGATAATGTTTGATGTTGTGAATGAACATCGATTAACTCTTGTCCTAAGCGTTGGAGTATATTCAAATTCACAGGACAATCGTTTACAAAGGCACGAGACTTTCCAGAGGGTAAAATCTCTCTCCGGATTAAAGTAATCGCATCATAATCCAAATCGAGTTCTTCGAATAGATTTTTAAGATTATAATCTTGAATTGAAAACGTAGCTTCTACAAAACATTTGTCGTTTACATTTTTGAGTGTAGACAAATCTGCTCTATTCCCTAGAACCAAACCTAAACCACCAAGAAGAATGGATTTTCCAGCTCCTGTTTCCCCTGTAATACTAGTCATACCCTCAGAAAAGTTAACTTCTAAGTGATCGATTAATGCGAAATTTTTGATAACAAGTCCTGTAAGCACTATAATTGAGGTTTATGAATTCCAAAGATAAATCACAAACAAGCTAATTTAAAGAAATTTGCTTAGTATTTGATGCGTTTCCATTGAGGCCCAAAGAAAGGGGCTATTTTATTAAGTAAATCCAGCGTTCTTTGAAATTCTACTTTGGGTCCATCAGAGAATATGTCGACAATTTCGTCGGCCTTTGCATCAAAAAATATTTGATTTAAAAAAGCATTAGGTCTTCGTGAATACAAACGATTCAGCCCTTGAATAGAATTCATTATGTTTTGCTTCGCTTTAGTAGGATCTTCAGTCATAAGATCAAGTCCATTGCGATGATATTCGTACATAGTAGTCCTGTATTCCTTAAAGGTATTGGACTGTAAAGTTTCGATCAACCAGTATCGGTTTCGTTTTCCGTCAGCTTGATTCCATCCTTTTTTTTGATTCTGACCAGCTAAGTTTGCTATTTGTTGTGCTACATCGTAAAATGGATTACCACCTTTTTCCTGAAAGGTATCTGCCTCCATTCCTAAACTAATAAAAGCGTAAAAACTAAGTAAGGAAACTAGATTAGACTCGTAAGTTGATGTATTATAAAAGAGGGGTTGAAATTCTTGATAACTAAAACTAATATCCTTATCCAAGTGATTGAGGATGGGTGTTTTAAAGTTGGTGTTATAAACTGGACGTTGAATCTGTACCTGAAGTGTTCCTTCGAATTGAGTACCGCTGTAACCTGTAAGATTGAGCACCATACTGCAATCGAGTTGTTCCTCATTGGCTCGATCCTGATTGGTCCAAGTTTTATTAATCATGAACTCATTTATACTTGTTTCCAGAGTTTTAAAAACTTGCTGATTGGTTTGATTGACTAAATCCGAATTAACAACTATTTCAAAATTAATCTCCTGGGCATTCCCAATGGTACAAAGAAAAACAAGAGTGTATAGGTTAAGAAGTTTTTTCATAAGCGAGTAAGATTTGGTCAAAAACATCTATTGCAACAGCAGCCTTTGTTTTTAACTCGAATGCAATTGGTTTGGTATTGGGTTGAAGATAAGTGATTTTATTTTGATCTCCACCAAAACCGGCATTCGCATCATTCAATGAGTTCAGCACAATGGCATCTAAATTCTTTCGTTCTAATTTACCGTGAGCATTTTCAAGTTCATTTTCTGTTTCAAGAGCAAACCCAACTAAAAATTGTTTCTGTTTAGTAGCGCCCAGATGGGCAAGAATATCGGGAGTTGGTATCAGGTTTATTTGACTGAAACCTGTTTCTTTTTTTATTTTCTGAGTCGCATTGGTATCTGGCTTAAAATCGGCAACAGCAGCAGATGCTATAAAAATATCGGCATCTGTATAATGTAATTTAGAGATTTCGAACATTTGGTCAGCTGTGGTAACTCGTATAACGGTAATTTTAGCGTGATCTACATCCAATGCAGATGGTCCACTAATCAAGACAACCTCAGCTCCAAGTGCTGCAGCTTGCTTAGCCAGTTCAAAGCCCATTTTACCTGAAGAATTATTTCCAATAAAACGAACAGGATCTATAGCTTCGTAGGTGGGCCCAGCAGTGAGTACTACTTTCTTTCCGTTTAATGGAAGATTTTTAGAAATATGATTTTCCATAAAAGACACAATGTCTT
>Ga0075469_10001075_pt1 | contig 12324 bp, 12 predicted proteins | sample DEB08_DNA_13_FD_77577 | JGI IMG/M metagenome (GOLD analysis project Ga0075469, IMG submission 77577) | Aqueous microbial communities from the Delaware River and Bay under freshwater to marine salinity gradient to study organic matter... | ecosystem: Environmental > Aquatic > Marine > Coastal ...
CACCGTTGCGATGTGCCTTGGCAGCGGCCTTGTCTGGGCGGTCTTGCTGCAAAGACTGGGCATCGACACCTCTGCTTGTGTGCTTTGGCGCCGAGAGGTGCCCGCGTGGAGAACCTCTTGATTGTCGCATTGGCCTGCATGGTCACGGCCTTGCCGCTTTGGTTGGGTGGACGCTATGTGGCTGTCCCGCTGGTGTCACCCATGCATCTGCTTAGCTATTTTTGCGCCTCCGGCTTCTTGGTCAAAGCGGTCGTCTACGCCTTTGCGCCAGAGTGGTCTTTTTATAGTCGTTTCATCGACACACCCGGTGCTGATCTAAAGGGGGCACTGTATCTGGGCACGTTTATCTTGTTGATGTGTGCGGGATATCGTGTCGGCGTGCATGCCTCTGATCGTCCCGCCGCAGTCCGCGAAATCCGTCTGATTGCGTCTGGTCTGCAAAGGCATAACTGGCTGTTCGCAGCATCCTTTATGATCGCAGGGCTGACCCTTGTTCTCATGCTACGCGCGCGGGGCGTGTCCGGAATTTCGGCTGATCTGTTGGAAACGCTGAATACGGACAAACAGATCAATGTAGACGCAGCTGGAAACGGGGCGACGCTGGCAGGGATCAAGACACTATTCATCGTGCCAAAATGCGCTTTCGTGCTGTTGTTCGCCAATGGGATCGTGTTGCGCAATGCGATGGTGTTGGCGCAATCGGCGTTGATCGCAGCCTTGGTGGTTTGCATTGCTTTGGTTTCCGGCGACCGTTTTGAACTGGTCGAGCTGTTCGCTTTTGGCGCAATCACCTATCTTCTGGTCGGTGGCCCCGTCCGGTTACGATCACTGTTTGTCGCGTTCATAGCAGCGACGACGGTGCTTTTGTTCTCGGCCTATATGACCGCGCTGCGGGGCAATGACGCAGGGTTGTTGCACCAAGTCGTCGGCTCAACGTACTTCCTAGATTTCAATGCCGCTGTGATGGTCACAGACCGCGTAGCGCCTCAGATGTATCTATGGGGGGGAAGCTATACGTGGTGGGGCTTTGGCTGGTTCCCGCGTGCCTTCTGGCCCGACAAACCTGCCATTGATCTAGGTGTCTTTTTCAAACGCGAAGTCATGGGTTTAATGACTGGTGGCGCGTTCAATGTCACCGGCCCCGGTGAGGCATATATCAATTTCGGCCCTGCCGGAGCAGTCGTCGGTTTTGCATTGGGCTGGGTCTATCGCCGCGCAGAGATTGCAGTGCTTTGCGCGCAAAATACACTGCGGTTTGCGTCCTTCGCTTTATACCCATTGCTGTTTTACCCGTTCGTGCAAGGTACGCTGCAATCGTCATTTAGTGCTTTTATCGTCGGGGCTGTGGCCCAATTGGCGCTGATTGTCTGCGTGATTGTTCTGTGCCTGCCGCGTTACCGGCCTCGGGCAAAAACCCAAATAGCGAAGTGGGGTAAATCCCATGCCGTTTAGGTGGCTGTATCTGATCAAAAGGGTCGCAGGCGCGCTATCGCGGCGGCTCGGTTTGCAGATTGCGACGCTGTTTCACCGTGCGACCTTGGGGGCTGTTGGCGCTGGTACGCGGTTTCAATTGGGCGTGAATTTTCATCCGTCCGCACAGGTCAGCTTTGGACGCAATTGCTACGTATGGCGCGGTGTTGATGCTTCAAGCGAAAGCCCGACCGGATCGCTACGCGTGGGCGACCGTGTCCAGATCAACCGCGATGTACATCTAGATATGACGGGCGGTTTGGTCATTGGCGACGACGTGATGCTGTCGGAAAGTGCGGTCCTTTACACGCATGAACACGGGCTTGATCCCAGATCGGCACCGCAACTGCGGCCTAAAATGATAGGCTCGGGTGTTTGGGTCGGCATGCGCGCGATCATCCTAGCTGGTTGCCGCGAAATCGGGGTAGAGGCCGTGATTGGCGCAGGCGCAGTTGTGACCAAAGACGTTCCTGCAGGGGCCATCGTTGCTGGCAATCCGGCGCGGATTATTGGCAGAAATCCCGCAGTGAAAGAGGTCGCATGAATATTCTCCATGTCACACCCACGTTCTATCCTGCCACTTATTGGGGTGGTCCGATTTGGTCGACTAAGGCCATTTGCGATGGGATAAATGTGACGTCTGATGTGGATTTGCGTGTTCTGACGACCGATGCGGCTGGCCCCGATCGGTCCCAGCAGATTACCCCTGCGCCTTTGCCTTACCCCGTGCATTACGCCCGCCGCGTGGCGGGGCATAGCATTTCACCTGCCTTGGTACGGCAATTGCCAACCGCGATGCGCTGGGCTGATGTTGTGCATCTGACGGGGGTCTACAACACGCCGACATTGCCAGTTTTTGCACTGGCAAAGGCGATGGACAAGCCGCTTGTTTGGTCGCCGCGCGGGGCGTTGCAAGCGACCGAAGACTGGGAAGACGCCCCGCGGCGTATGGCCAAGAAAAGCTTTGAAGTCGGCCTTAATATCCTGCGCCCCCGCCGCGTTGTTATGCATGCCACGGCGCAGGCAGAGGTCACAGCCAGCGTTCACCGCTTTGCCGGGATGACCACGAAAATCATTCCCAATACTGTTGATATTCCTGACATTCCCACGCGCAAGAAAACCGATCACCAAGACATCAGGTTGATCTTTTTGGGTCGATTGCATCCCAAAAAAGGACTGGCAGAGCTTCTTGCGGCAATGCGCCAACTGCCCGCGCATTTCAGTCTTGATGTTTATGGTTCGGGTGACGCGGATTATTCTAATGCGTTGCACAGTATAGCCGCCGACATGGATGGGCGCGTGTGCTTTCACGGGCATTTGCCTGACGCAGGCAAAGCCAGTGCTTTTGCAAAGGCTGACCTCTTTGTCTTGCCTTCATATGCGGAAAATTTCGGGATCGCGGTGGCCGAAGCCATGGCGCACGGCGTGCCGGTTCTGACCACAACTGCCACCCCTTGGCATGCCCTAGACGCACGCGGCTGTGGGCGTTGCATGGCAATGGGGACGGATGATTTGACAACCGAGATAGCAGTTTTAGCAATACAGGATCTGGTCGCGATGGGTGCGCGAGGGCGTGCGTGGGTTGCGCAGGATTTTGCTACTCAGTCCATGATAGATGCCTTCCTAGCGCTCTACCAAGACCTCGCCACTGTTCGGAAAGCGCAGGTGTTCGCTTGACTGCCCGCGTCGATGTTGCTGCCAACAGGCGCACGCGCAGCTATAGCAATCGCGACATCATGTTGCGAACCGTATGGGCCGCAGCTTGGCCGCTTTTCCGGTTCAGCCCGCGCCCGTTTTGGGGGTGGCGACGTGCGATGCTCCGCGTCTTTGGGGCGCAGATCGGGGCGCAGGTTCATGTATATCCGACAGCGCAAATAACGATGCCTTGGCATCTGCGAATAGGTGATCAGACGGCCATCGGCGACCATGTGATCCTTTATGCCTTGGGGCAGGTTCACATCGGCGCACGGGTTACAATCTCGCAGAACGCACATCTGTGTGCAGGCACGCATGACCGGCGGCAGACCGATCGACCTTTGGTCAAAGCGCCCGTTTGTGTGTGCGATGATGCGTGGGTCTGTGCTGATGCCTTTGTGGGGCCAAATGTCACGATCGGTGCAGGCGCTGTGCTGGGTGCACGTGCAGTCGCGATGCGCGACTTGCAGGCAGGTGCGGTTGGTTTTGGCAATCCGATGCAAGTGCGGGTCGCCACATGACGGCGTTGACAGTGATCATTTTGGCCAAAAACGAAGCACGCCACATTGAACGTGCGATTGCGTCAATCAAGGCGGTGGCGACCGACATTTTGGTGGTTGATAGCGGATCAACCGATGACACTGTGGCGCGGGCCACGCAGGCAGGCGCGCGGGTCTTGGACCATGCTTGGACGAATTACGCGACGCAGTTCAATTGGGCATTGGACCAGATCAAAGGGCATGCAGGCTGGGTTCTGCGCCTCGACGCCGATGAAATCGTGACACCGCATTTGCTGGCTGAGATCCGATCAGGCTTGCCCGATGTTGCAGGCATCACGGTGAGGCGCAGCATGTGCTTTATGGGGCAACCTGTTCGGCATGGTGGCATGTTTCCCATTCGTGTCTTGCGTCTTTTTCGCAATGGCATGGGCCGGTGCGAGACGCGGTGGATGGACGAACATATTATCGTGGACGGGCCGCTTATCGCGTTCGCGGGGCAGATCATTGATGACAACCGCAATTCACTCGACTGGTGGACGACCAAGCACAACAGCTATGCCAGCCGTGAAGTCATCGACATTCTAAACCAAGAACTGGGCTTTCTGCCGCAAGATGCCCTCACTGCCAAAGACACTGGCAGGCAGGCTGCGATTAAGCGTTTTATCAAGGAAAAGCTTTATGCGCGCATGCCTTTGGGTGCGCGCGCGGCTGTGTATTTCCTCTATCGCTATGTAGTGCGGGGTGGGTTTCTGGACGGTCGCCAAGCGCGCGCTTTTCATGTCTTGCAGGGGTTCTGGTACCGCTACCTTGTCGATACCAAGCTTGCCGAAGTGCGTCATTACATGACCCAAACAGGTGCCGATCCGGTCACCGCTATTGCCGATATTCTGAACGTAAATGTCGGCATACCACTCATCCTAAATCAGGAGAAGTCCGCATGAAACTATCCATCGTCACAGCCGTTATGAATGGGCGCGCGACCTTGCCGGATATGCTGGCCAGCCTGCGCAGCCAGACGCATCAAGAAATCGAACATATCGTTCAAGACGGAGGTTCGACCGACGGGACATTGGCATATTTACAAACTGATGGTTTGAAAGGAATGCGGCTCAAGTCGCAGGCTGATACGGGTATTTACGACGCGATCAACCAAGGGATCGCACGCGCGACGGGCGATGTGATCGGATTGCTGCATGCGGATGACCGCCTTGCAAGTCCTGACGTTCTGGCATCCGTGGTCGATGCATTCCAGAACCCTGAAATTGACGGTGTCTATGGTGACCTGCAATATGTTGCCCGCGATGATGCGACCCGCGTGATCCGCCACTGGAACGCAGGCCCATATATGGCGGCCAAGCTGCGGCAAGGCTGGATGCCACCGCATCCCACCCTGTATCTACGCAAGTCAGTATTTGCGCGTGCTGGGCTTTATGACACCAGCTTTCACATATCGGGCGACTACGATGGCATGCTGCGGTTTTTGACCAGTGGAAAAGTGCGTCTGGGCTATATCCCACAAGTGATGGTGCAGATGAAAATGGGCGGCGTCAGCAACAGGTCATTTGCGCATATGATCCGGAAAAGCCGCGAGGATTACCGCGCAATCAGACGCCACAACGTCGGTGGAATAGGTACGCTATTCGCCAAAAATGTCTCGAAGTTAGCTCAGTTCAGAGCAGGCGCCTAAGTATAGAAGTACTTTGTTAGCTGATAGAAAATTGGGGCAGCAAAGATCACGCTGTCTAATTGATCTACAAATCCGCCTTGGCCCGGGATCAGGTGTGACCAGTCTTTGACACCACGGTCACGCTTGATTGCGGCCACGACGATGTTGCCAAACATTCCGACAAGCGATGCGATACCCGCCATCAAGGCGGCACCGATCACGCCAAAGGGGGTGATCCAGCTTAGCAAGGCACCGATGACCGCAGCGCTAAGCACGCCGCAGATCAGACCTTCCCAGGTTTTCGGTGAAAGGCCGGGCGCAATTTTGTGCCGTCCGATGCGTCGTCCAAAAAAGAAGTCCAACAGGTCACCGAATTGAACAACCATCACAAGGAATGCGATTAGCAATAACGATCTATCGCCATAACCTGTGATCTCGAGTGCCATTAGCGCAGGAACATGGCTGACGCAGAAGACGGCGATCATCAGCGCCCATTGGGTCTCTGCGACGCGTACCAAAAAACGGTCAGGATTGCCGCGCAGGGCAGACACCATGGGCAGCATCAAGAACGCGTAAACGGGAATGAACACGGTAAATAGGCCAGTCCAGCCAAGCCCGACAAAGACATACTGCAGTGGCAGCACCGCAAAGAAGGCCAGCGCCAATGACAGGTGATCTGCTTGTGCTTTGGTGGTCAACGTCAGGAATTCGCGCAGTGCGGCAAAAGACGCAAAAGCAAACAGCGTCATGATCCCGGGTTTACCCAAAAGCAATGCTGCTCCGATAAAAGCGACCATGCCCCACCAGCTTTGAACGCGGGTCATATATGTATCGAGCATTGGGTTCGCTTCATGCACTGGTTGACGCGCGCGCAAGACTTCACCCAACACAGTCAGCGCTATCAAAATGCCGAAACTACCAAAGGCTAGCAGCAGGATATCATTGGTGGTGTCGTTCATTTGCGCACCTCTGGCCGTTGGGCCAACAGCGCGTCAGACGCACGTTTGAGAAAGTCATCCTTGCTTTCGCCATCCATCACGTGGATCGGTTTTCCGAATGTGACGGTACAAATGAGCGGCAAGGGGATGATTTCGCCTTTTGGCATAATCTCGGTCAGGTTTGCGACCCATGTCGGGACCAGTTCGACCTGCGGGCGGGCCAATCCCATGTTATAAAGCCCTGCTTTGAAAGGCAGCAGCGGGTCGTCGGTCATGTTGCGATTGCCTTCGGGAAAGATGATCAAAGACGACCCTTCGTCGAGGGCGGCAATAATCTTGTCCATTGGCTTGTCTTTCACCTCGGGGCGCCGATCGACAAGGACGCAGTTGAAAACCTCTGGTCCGACAAAGGCGCGCAGCTTGTTTTTCAACCAGTAGTCAGCCGCGGCCACCGGGCGCACAGTCCGGCGCATCGCAGGCGGCAAAACCGACCAAATCATGGGCATGTCAGCGTTGCTGGTATGATTAGCAAAATATACGCGCTGGCGCGGGACGGGTTCAATCCCCTTCCAATCAGCCCTGACAGCGGTGATCGCGCGGGCAAAAATGCGGATGGATTGGCCGACGATGCGGGCGGCAAACTGGCGTAAGAATTTCATATCACTGACTTTGACAAAGCGAATTGCCTTTGAAAAGGAAAAAGCCCCGCCCTTAATCCAAGGGCGGGGTGCTTGGGGCGAAACCTAGGACGTTTCACCGACGTATTCAGTCAAGAGCTTTTCGTTTCTGGCTTCTTCGATACGGTTAATACGGTCTTCGGACATACGTTCCTCAAAGCGGTATTTCACAAAGTTTACCAGCGCGAGCGTCAGCATCATCACCGACATTCCCCAGAAACCCTTGGTTGCCAAAGGCACTTCGGTCGAAAGCCAGAGTGAGAGGCCAAGCATTCCATATGCAACGACGACACCGACGCCATTAATAAACATAATCAGTGAGTTATCAGATTTATTGTGGTTCATTGTTCTGCTCCTTTTACTGTTCTTTGGTCTGGTGTGAAGAGGTCTTGGTAGATCTGAGACGGGCAAGCACATCGTCAGCGGTCGTGCGGGTTGCTACGCCAAACCCGGCATCGGCCATACGGTTAGTGATACTGTCGCCTTGTAGGTCTTGGTTGATGTCGGCCAGTATTTCGGCCTTTTCGAATGGATCATCGCGCCCCAGAACACGTGCGATCAGATCCTCGGCTTCTTGGGTCGAGTTGCTCGACATGCCGGATCTTGTCATTTTCATCTGAATGTCTTGTTCGCGCTTAACCGCCCGTGCTTGGATGGCGCCTTGCTTTAAGTCGATGATGCGGCGATGTCCGGCCTCGATTGAGCTGCTTAGGCGGACAATTTTTTGATCCAGCTGTTCCAGCGTTTCGTGGCGCACAGTCAGTTCATTCTCCATTGTCGCGATGGCGCGGGCGGCTTCGGTTGCCATGTCTTCGCGTCCTTTTTCCAACGCCTCGGTGGCGCGTCCAGTCAAGTCGACAACGCGTCCCTTGAGCGCGCTATGTTGTTGTTCCTCGGCGCGTTGGCGTTGAATGAGGCTGGCGAGCGTGGCTTTCCCGGCGCGCAAACCCGCGTCACTTTCGCGTATTTTTTGATCAATTAACTCAATCGCAAAGGCATCGCGGACGCGGTCTTCGGCGCGGGCGCTCTGGCCGTTCATCATTGTAACGAGTGTCTTAAACATGCGTTCCTCCATTTTCAATCATTTTATGAACATTGTTCATGAATTAGATCTAAGGGGACTGGAGCTGTATTGCAAGAAAATTATGAACATTGTTCAAAAATATCTACTTGGGAGCTGTAAGCTGCCTCAAAACAAGGTTGATCATGCGACCTATATCACCAGCGGGAACACTGATGCGGGCCTCATCTAGCCCTAAAACCACGATTCCATGCACAGAAGAGAACAGCGCGCGGGTTAGAAGAATCCGGTTTTCAAGCGATTCTTCAGGAAATAGCTGCGTTAGTGGGCCGATGATATGGCCAAACAGCTTTTCCATTTCGGCGATGTACCAATCAGGGGCTGCTTGTCCTGACGGACGCTCAACATCGAAGATCGCACTCCAGCTCAGGTAATTGTTCGCCGCAAATCGGTGGTAGGCCAGCCCCATGACAACCAGACGTTCAACGTTATCGACAGGGGCGTCTTGCAGGTCCGCGATAACAGCTTCGCCTAGCCTGTGGAAAGTGCGCGCATTTACCTCCAAGGCCAGTTCGGTCAAATCGCCAAAGACATTATAGATAGCGCCGACTGCACAGCCCGCACTTGCGGCTAAATCACGCGCGCGCAAGGCAGCTAGACCTTGCGTTGCGATTGTCGCCTCGGCGATATCGATGAGTTTTTCGCGCAATTCTGCGCGGCGCGTTTCTGTCTTGCTGGCCATCAGTGGGTCCTATTGGTGAACGTAGTTCATTTATAGGCCATCAGACTGTCGCTTGAAAGGGCGATCACGACGCGCGGTCTACTCTGTCTTCACCGGCGCACCACCCGCAAAGCTATTCACACTGTGATAACCGATGGGGTCTTCCTGCATTTGAAGGTGCAGCCCGTCGTCTGTGTATGGATGCGCGCGGGCAAGGTCTTCGTCGAAATCGATGCCCAAGCCTGCGCCGGTCGGGACGGGGATATAGCCATCCTCGACCACGATACTGCCTTTGATCAGGTTGTGATGAAACTGCGTTTCAATGGTTTCTGCCATCAAGATATTCGGGATCGATGCCCCAAGCTGTACATTCGCCGCCCACTCTACCGGACCCGCATAAAGATGCGGCGCGATCTGTGCGTTATAGACTTCGGCTATAGCTGCGATCTTTTTGGTTTCCCAAATGCCACCCGAACGCCCCAAGGCAGGTTGCAAAATTGTTGCCGCTCCTGCGCGCAACACAGGCGCAAATTCAGCCTTAGTTGTCAGGCGTTCACCAGTAGCGACAGGGATGTTCACGGCCCCCGCGACCTTTGCCATCTCGGCTACATTGTCTGGCGGAATAGGCTCTTCGTACCACAGTGGGCCGTACGGTTCGATAGCTTTGCCTAGCCGGATCGCCCCGCCTGTGCTGAACTGCCCATGCGTGCCGAAAAGCAGATCGGCGCGGTCACCAACGGCCTCGCGGATAGCTTTGCAAAAAGCGACAGACAACGAGATGTCATGCATCGACGGCATGTGGCCGCCACGGATTGTGTAGGGGCCAGCGGGGTCAAATTTAACAGCTGTATAGCCCTTTTCGACCATATCAAGCGCGACTTCGGCGGCCATTTCGGGGCTTGCCCAAAAGTCTGGCAGGGGATGCGAGGGACGCGGATAAAGATATGTATAGGCGCGGATGCGGTCATTGGTGCGTCCGCCAATCAGCGCATGAACGGGGCGGTCGCGGTCTTTGCCCAAGATGTCCCAACAGGCCATTTCCAATCCAGACCAAGCGCCAATGCCTGTCAGGTCGGGGCGTTGGGTGAAGCCAGACGAATACACACGGCGGAACATCAGCTCGATATTCTCGGGATTTTCGCCCGCCATATGGCGTTCAAAAACATCCTTGATCACGGCCTTCATGGCCTCTGGTCCGACCGAGGAAGCATAGCATTCGCCGTATCCTACAATCCCGGTGTCTGTCGTGACCTTCGGGATGATCCAATAACGCCCACCCCAACCGGGGGCAGGTGGGGCGGTGACAATGATATCGAGATCAGCGAGCTTCATTTTGAATTCCTTAGTCGAACACAATCACATTGCGTTTGGCGCTGCCGGTTTTGGTGTCGGCGATCGCCTCGTTGATCTGCTCAAGCGTCCACCGCCCAGAAATCAGTTCGTCCAGTTTCAAGCGCCCTTGTTCATATAGGTCGACCATCCATGGAATGTCGCGCGCAATCACGACGTCGCCCATTTTGGAACCAACCATGCCTTGGCCGGTCGCAGCCAACATCACCGGTTCGTAGGTAGACATGGCGCCGGAATGCGGCATGCCGACCATGATAACCTTGCCACCGTTGGCCAGATATTGCGGGGCTGAATCGTAGGCTGGAATCGCACCCACTGTGACAAAAACGGCATCTGCGCCGCGCCCCATTGCTGCCTTGGCAGCGCGCCAAGGTTTATCAGCCGTCGCAAGCACGCCGTCGGTCGCACCAAATTCTTTCGCGATAGCAAGTTTTTCCTCGGACATGTCCACGGCAATGATCCGGCGTGCGCCCGCAATGCGCGCGCCTTGGATTGCGTTTAGCCCGACACCGCCCGCACCAATAACAACAACATCTTGGCCAGCACGCAGGCCTGCTGCGTTTACCACAGCGCCAACACCGGTGATCACACCGCAAGCCAGCAACGATGCGGCTTCCATGCCGATGCTTTCAGACAATTTCACTACCTGACTTTGATCAACAACGACCTTTTCGGCAAAGCCGCCTGTGTTCATCGCCTGATGTATTGGGCCGCCATTGGTATCCGTCAAAGGACCGCTGGCCATATCGCTTTCACATGCCACCGGCTTTCCGCCTGCGCACGACGGGCAGCTTCCGCACGCACGAATGAGGGTAACCAGGACCGGATCACCAACCGCAACACCGCGTACACCATCACCGATCGATGTGACATGCCCTGCCGCTTCGTGGCCGTAGACCGCGGGCAGTGTGCCGCCCCATCCACCGTCGATGAACGAGATATCTGAATGGCAAATGGCGCAGGCTTTCAGCGTCACTTCGACTTCGCCCATTTTGGGGGCTGCAAGCGTGACAGTTTCAATTGTAAGGGGCGCGCCAAATTCGCGGCAAACGGCTGCTTTTATTTGTGACATAGAAATGGTGTCCTGAGTTGTCGTGTTTGCGTTGATCCTGCGGCGTCAGAGCGCCCTATGCAAGTCAGAACACGACGTTATTCTTTGCGCGGTCGTTTTGGCCTCGGTGTTCGGATAAAGACAAAAATACAACCAATTGTCAGGATGGCGGATAGCAGAAAAGGTGCACCTGGCAGATAGACTGGGCCGTCGCCCGCCGTGAAATACCAAAACGTTTGTGTGACGGCTAGCGGTGCGACAATTGTCGCGACCGCGTTGATAGAAGTCACTGTGCCTTGCAGCTCGCCCTGTTGGCTATCTGATGCGGTTCGCGACATAATCCCCTGTAGCGCTGGCCCCGCGATGGACCCCAGTGCCGTCAAAGGTGTCAGTGCCAAAGCAACCCAGCCGTTCGTAACAAACGCGAGTGCGACAAAGGCCACGACATCTATGGAAAGCCCCAATATCACAGCATTTCGTTCACCGATCAGGCGCAAGATCGGCCGGATCAATAAGCCTTGGACAATCGCGATGCCGATTCCAAAAATCCCTAACGATAGGCCGATCATACCCGGCCCCCAGTCGAAACGCTCTGCCCCGAAATAGGCCCAAACGCCGGGATAGACGAAAAACGCGATGGTATAAACGAACGTGATCAGCATCAGCTTTTTCAAGCCAGGCAGTTGGCCGATGTTCTTGAAAGCACCTAGCGGGTTCGCGCGTCGCCACTCAAAGGGGCGGCGAATGCGGTCTGTGACGGTTTCCGGCAAAACATAATACCCGAACACTGCATTTGCGGCAGCAAGGAACGCAGCCGCCCAAAAGGGTGCGCGCGTGCCGTATTCGGCCAATAGTCCTCCGAATATCGGGCCAATCACAAAGCCCACACCAAATGCCGCCCCAATCAATCCAAAGTTCGCGGCTTTTTCCTCTGGTTTGGAAATATCGGCCATATAGGCGGCTGACGTTGACTGTGTTGCCGCGGTAATACCGCCAATAATCCGCCCGATAATCAGCAACCAGATTGTATGAGCCAGCGCCATCAGCACATAGTCAAAAGCCATAATCACCAGCGAGATAATCAAGACCGGCCTGCGCCCATAGCGATCAGATAAGCTGCCGACAGTTGGCCCGAAAATGAATTGCATCGCGGCAAAGATCGTCGCCAGTATGCCGCCCCAAACCGCGGCTTCGCCGATGCCTTGTCCTTCGACCTCTTGGATCAAGTCGGGCAT
>Ga0075469_10001083_pt1 | contig 12266 bp, 11 predicted proteins | sample DEB08_DNA_13_FD_77577 | JGI IMG/M metagenome (GOLD analysis project Ga0075469, IMG submission 77577) | Aqueous microbial communities from the Delaware River and Bay under freshwater to marine salinity gradient to study organic matter... | ecosystem: Environmental > Aquatic > Marine > Coastal ...
ACCGCGTTAGCGTGGCCCCTGATAGCCTTGGTGAGCGGACGGTCGTTGTTGTCGCCTAGAACGACACCATCGCGTCTGCGCAGCCGGATGACCTTTGCGGTCAGCAACAAAATGAGCAGCCCAGCAAGGACGGCCGTGAAGGAAGTAATCGTGAGGGTCATTGTCTGAAATTCGCTTTCAAGAACGAAAAAGGGCTGATGTTGCCATCAGCCCCTAATCGTTGAAGTTTTTCAATATCTATTCGCGGTTGCCGAACAACTGCAGCAAGAACATAAACATGTTGATAAAGTCGAGGTACAGGTTCAGCGCACCCATGATTGCGGCTTTTGCTAGCCATTCTTGGTCGCCATGTACGGCATGCTCAAGGTAAGTCGTTTTGATTTTCTGCGTGTCATAAGCGGTGAGGCCTGCAAAGATCAGCACACCCAAAATCGAGATCGCGAACATGATTGCAGGGGACTGCAGGAAGATGTTGACGATCATCGCAACGACCAGACCAATCACACCCATGATCAGGAAAGCACCCCAACCAGAGATATCTTTCTTCGTCGTGTAACCATAGAGGCTAAGACCAGCGAAGGCGATCGATGTGATCAAGAAGACTTGGGCAATCGAAAAGCCAGTGAAAGCGACAAAAATCCACGCCATCGACAGGCCCATTACGGCGGCGAATGCGTAAAAGAACGTCTGTGCAGCAGCGGCGGAAAAGCGGTTAATCATCGCGCCAAAGCCAAAGACCATCGCAAGCGGTGCAAACATCACGATCCAGCCCAACATGTTCGGTGCCAGCGTGACAGGGTCGCGGAACACGCCGAGCAATGCAGGCGACGTACCCACAGCCCAAGCGACAGCAAACGTGATCAACATGCCTACGGACATAGTGCCGTAAACTTTGTTCATGTGGGCGCGAAGACCCGCATCGATTTCAGCCGCGCGTACTCCGCCGACCGTTCTAATTGTATCAAATTGAGCCATTGAGACCTCCAAAATAAACAGCGGCGCCGCGAACCGGCATCCTTGCGCAAGATATTGGCAGGGATCGGGCACATTTCAAGGTCGGAGTGGCGCAATTTCTACATTTCTGATTGTTTTGGGCGGGAATGTCGCAGGCAACCCCAAATTGCGGTTATTCCTGCCAGTGATTTGGGGCATTCCAAGGAAGTTTCCTGCTTTCCGCAATGGCCTGTGCCTGAGTGACGCCAATATCGCTAAGCATGTGCGCATCAAGTGCCGCAAGTTGGCGGCGCTGATGGGCAAGAGCCAAAAACTGGCTGATCCGCATGGTCAGAGTTATGCGCTTTGGCTGGCAAGAGGACCGGACGTGTGTGTTGTTTATTGCGAAGGTCATATCATTCCCTTTCGTGATGTATGAGGTGTTTCTTATTTCCATGCTTGATACATAGGGTGAGGTCATACATAATGAAAATGAATGTTATTGAATTTTGATATCAAGGATTGTGATATGGCACGAAATTTGGATATGACTGCACTGCGCTCTTTTGTGGCGGTGGCCGATGCGGGCGGGGTCACTCGTGCGGCGGGTATTTTGAACCTGACGCAATCGGCGGTTTCGATGCAGCTTAAGCGGCTAGAGGAATCGCTCAACCTTGCTCTTTTGGATCGCTCTGCGCGGACAATCGGGCTGACCCCCGCAGGTGAACAATTACTGGGCTATGCGCGTAATATGCTCAAAATCAATGATGAGGTTCTGAACCGTCTGACCGCAACAGAGTTCGAGGGCGAGCTAAAACTCGGCGTGCCCCATGACATCATCTATCCAGTCGTGCCTGCAGTTCTCAAGCGGTTCGCAGCTGAATTTCCGCGCATGCAAGTCCGTCTCATTTCTGCGCCAACACGCAAACTGTTGAGCATGTTCAGTCGCGGCGAGGTTGATTTGATCCTGACCACCGAAGAAACCTGTGGATCTGGCGGGCGCGCCTTGGTGCAGCTTCCGTTGCAATGGGTTGGGGCGGTCGACGGTCAGTCATGGCGCAAACAACCGTTGCCAATTGCATTTTGCTCGAGCTGTATTTTTCGCAGTGGCGTTCTTCAGGCGCTTAACGATGACGGGATCAGCTGGCATATGGCTGTGGATTCAGAAATGGACAACGCGGTCGAAGCAGCTGTGAGTGCGGATTTGGCAGTGAACGTGGCGCTAAAAGGCAGCCTGCCGCCGCATTCGGAAGTGATTGATCACGGCGGTCTCTTGCCGACGCTCAAGCCACAAAACATCAACCTTTATGTCCTGAAACCCGAAGATCACCCAAGTGCCGCGATGGCAGACATCATTCAGCGTTGTTATGCATCACCGCCGGTCATGCCGCAGTTGGTTACGGCATAACGACGACTTTGCCAGTCGATTTGCGGCTGCGCAGTAACGCTAGCGCATCAGCGGCTTGGGCAAGCGGGATCTGGTGGCTGACATGCGGGCGCAACCGTCCTTGGGCATGCCATGCCATCAATTCGGCAAGGCTATCGGTCAGGGCAGGGGCGTTGAATTTCAGATAACCGCCCCAATAGAAGCCAATCACGGTGATGTTCTTGACCAAAATGATATTTGCGGGAATTTGCGGAACATCGCCACTGGCGAAACCAATCACAATCACGCGCGCTTCGCGGTTGCAGGCCCCAAGGGCTGCTTTGAACGGATCGCCACCGACGGGGTCATAGACGACATCTGCGCCGCCAAGCGCTTTGACTTCGGCTTTGATATCTTGGGTCGCACTATCGATCAGAAAGTCTGCACCGGCAGATTTCGCGATTGCCAACTTGTCAGCGCCACGTGCGACCGCGATCACTTTCGCGCCCATCGCCTTGCCGACTTCGACAGCCGTGAGGCCAACGCCGCCAGCAGCGCCCAAAACCAAAAGTGTTTCACCCTTTTGCAGATGTGCGCGCCGGGTCAGTGCAAGATGCGAGGTTCCGTAAGCGACCATAAACCCCGCAGCAGTCGCGTCATCCATCGTATCAGGGACCGGTCGGCAAAGTGCGGCGGGGAACACTCCTTTTTCGGCCATGCCGCCTTGCCCGCCAAAGACCGCTACGCGTGTGCCAATCGCAGGGCCGTCGACATCGGGGCCAAGTGCGATCACGGTGCCGCAAACCTCCATCCCGAGGGTAAAGGGGGGCGGTGGCGTATCTTGATAACTGCCCTTCGCCATCAACAGATCAGCGAAATTCAGCCCACAAGCCGCGATATTCAGCAAGACTTCGCCTGCTGCGGGAACAGGATCAGGCAGCTCTTCTATCTTTGCGGGTTGATCGAAAGAGGTCACCTGAAATGCGCGCATATCTTGCTGTTCCTTTGAAATCATGAGGTTCTTTTGACCTACTATGGCATAAACACGCCGTAGGAAAAGGGGCGGAATTGTTGCCATTTCCAGAAAAGTGACGGGTTGAACCTGTCCTTAAGGTCAGGACATGGGCTGCAACCGTTGCGTGTTTTGTGCTATTGTTGTTTTGCTCAACTTGCAAAGAGTACGGATCGCCCAAATCGGCATCCACGTTTCGCTAGAAAAGCCTGGGTTCAATACTTGGATGGGCTTATTGATTGTGAGGAAGTAACAATGAAACACCCCGTAGATATCCACGTTGGCAAACGTATTCGCCATCGTCGTTGGATGAATGGCACGACCCAGCAGCAGCTTGCAGAAGCCGTTGGTATTAAGTTCCAGCAGATCCAAAAGTATGAAACAGGTATGAACCGCGTCAGCGCATCGCGCCTGTGGGATATATCTAAGGTATTGAATGTAGACGTTTCTTTCTTCTTCGAAGGCATAAATGACGATGCCCCAAAAGTCGCGAGCACGTCAGACATGCCAGGCGATATCCTGACCGACAAGGAAGCGCTTGAATTGCTGCGGTCCTACTACGCCATCCCGGAAAACCAGCGCCGTCGCCTGTTCGATCTGGCCCGCGTCCTCAGCGAAGCCGCTTAGCGCGCTTGACCTCGGTTGCCGCGCCGCGTTACCGCGAATGGTAGATGCGGTGCAGCGCGAGGACCAGATAATGCCTGTAGATAAAACAACCCAAGCGGAGCTGATGAGTGTCGCTCACGCGCTTGCCGATGCGGCCAGACCGGTCACTTTGGCACATTTCCGCGCGTCGGGACTGACAGCTGACAACAAGGACTGCGCAGGTTTCGATCCGGTGACAGTGGCCGACCGCGATTCCGAACAAGCCATGCGCGCACTGCTCGCCGAATTACGCCCCGACGACGGTATATTAGGCGAGGAATTCGGTCATAAGACGGGGACCTCTGGCCTGACTTGGGTTCTTGATCCAATTGACGGGACGCGCGGCTATATCAGCGGGACACCCACATGGGGTATTTTGATTGCGATCTCCGATGCAAAAGGTCCGCTTTTCGGAATTATTGATCAACCCTACATTCAAGAGCGTTTCGTCGGCGGTTTCGGGATCGCATCGGTCGACGGCCCGATGGGCAAAGCAATACTCGCGACACGTCCGGCCCGTGCGTTAAGCGATGCGACGCTCATGACGACTTTTCCGGAAGTTGGTACAGACATTGACCGGCGCGCTTTTCAAGCTGTGGCCACCCAAGCGCAATTAACCCGTTATGGCATGGACTGCTATGCTTACGCCCTGTTGGCCGCGGGTCAGGTGGATTTGGTGATCGAGGCAGGGTTGAACGCATATGATATCCAAGCCCCTATTGCGGTTATCCAAGCGGCAGGGGGGATCGTAACTGATTGGCAAGGCGAACCTGCGCATGACGGTGGACGGGTGATCGCGGCTGCGAATACGCAAATCCACGCTGAAGCGCTTGCTATTTTGAAGGGACAGATTGATGCCTGACTTACTGATTAAGAATGCAGATGTCATGCTGACGATGGATGACACACGCCGCGAATTACTTGGCGCAGATATCTTGATCAAAGACGGTGTCATTTCGGCAATCGGACATAGTTTGCCCGCTGAAGGATGTGATGTCTTCAATGCGCAGGGCAAGATTGTGACGCCTGGCTTAGTGAACACACACCACCACTTGTACCAAACACTGACCCGCGCTGTGCCAGGTGCGCAGGACGCGCTTTTGTTTGGTTGGCTGCAACGGCTGTATCCGATCTGGGCACGTTTTGGGCCAGAAGAAATGTTTGTCTCGGCGCAAATCGGTCTTGCCGAATTGGCGTTATCTGGCTGTACGCTGACGTCGGACCATCTGTATCTTTACCCTAATGGTGCGCGTTTGGATGACACGATTGCTGCTGCAAACGAAGTCGGGATGCGCTTTCATGCAACCCGAGGCGCGATGAGCATTGGCGAAAGCGACGGTGGTTTGCCACCTGACGCACTGGTCGAGGATGAGGCCGCAATCTTGAATGATAGCATCCGTGTGATCGACGCTTTTCATGATCCCAAGCCTGGCGCGATGGTGCGTGTCGGTGTCGCCCCGTGCAGCCCATTTTCGGTGTCTCGGGATCTGATGCGCGATGCGGCCCTGTTGGCCCGTGACAAAGGCGTCATGATGCACACGCATTTGGCGGAAAATGATGAAGATATCGCCTATTCACTAGAGAAGTTTGGCTGCCGTCCAGGGCAATATGCCGAAGACCTTGGCTGGACAGGTGACGATGTCTGGCACGCGCATTGTGTAAAGCTCGACGCGCAAGAGATTGATCTTTTTGCGCGCTCGCGCACGGGCGTTGCACATTGTCCGTGTTCGAATTGCAGGTTGGGGTCAGGGATCGCGCCGGTCCGTGCGATGCGTGACGCAGGTGTAAAGGTAGGTTTGGGCGTTGACGGCTCGGCCAGTAATGACATTGGCAATTTGGCTGCCGAGGCGCGTCAGGTCATGCTGCTTCAGCGGGTGCAAAGCGGTGCCGATGCGATGTCGGCGCGCGAAGCGCTCGAGATCGCAACACGGGGCGGCGCGCAGGTGCTGGGCCGTGATGATTGCGGACAGATCGCCGTCGGGATGCGCGCTGATATTGCAGTGTGGGATGCCAACGGGATTGAAAATGCAGGATCGTGGGACCCCGCAGCCTTGTTGCTGGCAGGTCCAACCAAAGTTGACGCGCTTTTTGTCGAGGGCCGGCAGATCGTGGCCGAAGGCCGTATGACCTCCATCGATATGTGCAAGGCGATTACGCGGCAAAACGATTTGGCGCGAAAACTCGCCGAAGGCTAAGGATCGTCCCATTTCCGTCATTTTTGTGGGTATGCTCATGCGTATCGAACAGCAAAAGGGACGTGCCATGAAGACCGGACTTATCGCATTGTTTTTAGTCGCAGTCACGGCCTGTGGGTCTGCGCCAAAACAGACCGGTCCAACGCTGCGAAACTCAGAGGTGCAAGCGCCGGTCGCTACCGGTTTTGCCGAGGCTCTGAATGCGTCTCGTGCCAGCCAAGGGTTGTCTTCGATCCGGAACAATGGATTGCTTGCGCGCGCGGCAACGGCGCATGCGGCAGACATGGAGCGGCGCGGTTATTTTTCGCACAGCTCCGTAGGTGGTCCCAACGGGGATGGTCTCGTGGCACGCGCTGCATCTGCGGGCTGTGCAATACGGTTTGGAGCTGAAAACATCGCGCAAGGACAGCGGTCCGAACTTGAAGTATTTGCAGCGTGGCAAAATTCGGCCGGTCACCGTAGAAATTTATTAGGATCACAATATACCGAATATGGGCTTGGTCGCGTCGGTGACACTTGGGTTATGAAATTGTCATCCGGCTGCTAGGGCAGCACGCGTTGCCCTGCAATCCAGACATCTTTGATCGCGCGATCATCGCCCATCATGATGGTGGGAAAAAGCGCGTCCCAGATGTCTGTCGCCCGCGCGCTGCGCTGTGCAATTGCAGGGGTTGAAGCCAAATCCAGAACGGTGATGTCGGCCACAGCACCTGTGCCAAGGTGGCCAATTTCGCCAGACATTTTCAATGCCTCGGCTGACCCTTCTGTGGCTAACCACATCAATTGTGCCGGATGCAGAGCCGTCCCGCGCAACTGTCCGATTTCGTAAGCGGCCGCCATCGTACGCAGCATCGAAAACGATGATCCGCCGCCGGTATCTGTGGCCAAGCCGACCGATACTGTCGCTTTGGCTAAACCCATCAAATCAAACAATCCCGATCCAATGAATGTATTTGAAGTGGGGCAATGGACGACTGCGGCCCCAACCTCTGCCAGCTTTGTAATCTCGCGGTCCTTTAGGTGGATCGCATGGCCGTATAGGCCGCGTTCTCCCAGCAGACCGAATGCTTCGTAGGTATCCAGATAATCGCGTGCGTCGGGGAATAACTCTTGAACCCATGCGATTTCAGGAAGCTGCTCGCTCAGGTGCGTTTGCATCAGGCATTCAGGGTGTTCCGCCCAAAGGGCACCCAATGCCGCCAGTTGATCCGGTGTTGAAGTCGGCGAAAACCGCGGTGTGATTGCATAGGTCGCGCGGCCCTGACCGTGCCACTTTTGCAAGAGCGCCTTGCTATCATCATAGGCGGATTTCGCATCGTCCCGCAGGGTATCAGGCGCGTTGCGGTCCATGCAGGTTTTCCCTGCGATTACGGCCATGTTGCGTGCGGCGGCTGCCTCGAAAAACGCATCCACACTTTGCGGATGGATTGTGCAAAAACTGGTTAGCGTCGTTGTGCCATGTGCCAGTGCCAGATCAAGCGTGCGGCCAGCAACGTCATCAGCATAGGCTTTGTCGCCAAAGCGGGATTCTTCGGGGAACGTATACGTGTTCAGCCAGTCAATCAGCTGCTTGCCCCAACTCGCAATCATTCCGGTCTGTGGATAATGCATATGCGCGTCGACAAAGCCGGCGGTGATCAAGGCATCGCCATAGTCAGTAACTTTGGCCAACGGATGAGCCGCAATTAGGTCGACACCATCGCCGATTGCAACAATGCGCCCGTTAGCAATCAAAACGCCGCCCGCGCTGTTAAACTGTATGGTGTCTTGCCAGTCCCCCGTTAGCGGATTGCCAGAAAAACCCAAAGTTTGACCAAGAAGCAGTTGCTGTATCATTCCCTTTACATATGGCCCCAAGCGAAGTTGGTAAATCACTGAAATGCACGTTGTACGCCCGCAGTGATTGACTATGCTTTGCCGACAGCGGGGGTTTGCTATGGCAGAGATCGACAACGACACCAACGAAGAAGCATTTGGCATCACTGATCGCCTGGTTGCCGAGGTGATGGCGGCTGTCGCGGCTGGGCAAGGTGAAGTTCTAACCGCCTTGCTTGATCACTTGCACGCGGCCGACGTCGCCCACTTGCTGGAACAGGTTGATGCGCGCGATCGTCGCGAGTTGTTGACGGTATGGCCCGGCGACCTTGACGGGGATGTGCTATCAGAGCTTGACGAGAACCTACGCGCAGAGGTCATTTCACAGCTTGCTCCGGCCGAATTGGCCGAAGCGGTGCGCGATCTAGAAAGCGACGACGTTGTCGATCTGGTCGAATACTTGGGCGATGAACAGCAAGAGGCTGTGCTTGATGCTCTGGACGCAGGCGACCGCGTTGTTGTCGAACAAGCACTTACCTATCCAGAGGAATCAGCCGGCCGTCACATGCAGTCCGAGCTGGTGCGCGTGCCAGAGTTCTGGACCGTGGGCGAAGCGATTGACTACCTACGCTCTGATGTCATTCTGCCGGACCAGTTCTATCATATTATCTTGGTTGATCCGCGCCTGAAGGCTTTGGGTTATGTAACTTTGGGCCGTATCCTCAGCCATGCCCGCGCCACACCGTTGCGCGACTTGACCGAAGACACATTCCGTACCTTCCACGTCACGCAAGATGTCGAAGAAGTCGCGCAAGCGATCAACCACTACCACATGATCACCGCACCTGTTGTCGATGATGATGGGCGCATTGTGGGTGTCATTACTATCGACGATGCCATGGCATTTCTGGAAGAAGAAGCCGAAGAGGACATTTTACGCCTTGCCGGTGTCGGCGAAGGCAGCTTGTCGGACCGGGTTATTGAAACAACCCGTCAACGCTTTCCCTGGTTGGCTGTGAACCTTGTTACCGCGATTTTCGCCTCCTTGGTGATCTCGCTATTTGAAGAAACAATCGCAACGCTTGTCGCCTTGGCTGTCTTGATGCCCATCGTGGCCTCGATGGGTGGTAATGCAGGCACGCAGTCACTGACCGTCGCCGTGCGCGCTTTGGCAACACGTGATTTGACGACGGCCAACATGTGGCGCGTTATCCGCCGTGAAGTTCTTGTAGGTCTTATAAACGGGGGCATTTTTGCAGTCGTCATGGGGATTGTCGGCGTCGTTTGGTTTGGCTCGCCGATGCTGGGGGCCGTGATTGCGGTGGCCATGGTGATCAACATGGTCGTCGCCGGTTTTGCAGGCACTGGTATCCCCGTTTTGTTAGAAAAAATGGGTGTGGACCCGGCCCTTGCGTCTGGTGCGTTTGTAACGACGGTCACTGATGTCGTGGGCTTCTTTGCGTTCTTGGGCCTTGCGGCGATGTGGTTGTTATGATGGATAAATCTGCGGCACGGCAAGCAGCCTTTGCGCGTCGCAAGCAGGCGCATCAGCTCGGTGCCGCAGCCGCGGGATACCTCAGCGAGGTTCTGGCGGGGTATCGCGGCGTTCCGATGGCAGGCTACATGGCAATGCGCACGGAAATCGACCCGACCGCCGCAATGGAAGAAGCCGCAGCACACGGACCGGTTGGTGTGCCTGTGATCATGGGCGCAGGCCAGCCTTTGCTGTTTCGTCTGTGGGAGCCTGACTGCGACCTGATTTCAGGCGAATTTGGTGCGCAGATCCCCGCATCAGGCGACTGGATGATCCCGCAGATCGTCGTTGTTCCGCTAGTCGCCTTTGACCGCTCTGGCGGGCGATTGGGATATGGTGGTGGGTTCTATGACCGTACACTTGAAAAGCTGCGTGCCACTCAACCAACGATGGCCATCGGATTTGCCTACTTCGCCCAAGAGGATCAAGACTTGCCACTTGAACCGACAGACCAAACGCTCGATCTGATCGTGACAGAGCAAGGCATTATCACACCTTAACTTCTTCTGTTCTTAAACACCTCGGGGGACTGCCCCGCAGGGGCAGTGGGGCAGCGCCCCTAGTCGCTCTCTGCGAATGCCGCCATGACCTCATCAGAGGCCTCAAAATTTGCTGTCACACGCTGGACATCGTCGTCATCTTCTAACGTATCCAGCAGTTTCATCAGTTTGGTCAAGCCTTCAACATCCAACTCGGTTGTCATGTTGGGTTTCCAGATCAACTTGGTGGATTGGCTTTCACCTAGCGCGGCTTCCAGCGCCGTGGACACGTCGTTCAAATCGACGTCTGCGCAATAGATCACATGTGCTTCATCATCGCTTTGTACGTCGTCAGCGCCTGCTTCGATTGCGGCCATCATGACTGTGTCTGCATCACCCACATTAGCTGGATAAATCACCTCGCCTGTGCGGTCGAACATGAAACCGACAGACCCTGTTTCGCCCAAGTTGCCGCCGCTTTTTGAAAATGTCGACCGTACGGTTGATGCGGTGCGGTTGCGGTTATCGGTCATCGCTTCGACGATGACGGCCACACCGCCGGGGCCGTAGCCTTCATAGCGGATTTCGTCGTAGTTTTCAGCGTCGCCACCTTGGGATTTCTTGATCGCGCGATCAATTACGTCCTTAGGCACAGAGCTGGATTTCGCTTCTTTGACAGCCATCCGCAAACGCGGGTTTTTATCGGGATCCGGGTCGCCCATTTTGGCGGCCACAGTGATTTCCTTGGCAAGCTTTGAAAACAGCTTAGAGCGCAGTTTGTCCTGACGCCCTTTGCGGTGCTGAATATTCGCCCATTTGGAGTGGCCAGCCATCGGATTCCTCATCTACCTTGGTGTAATTCCGCGCATCTATACGGCATGCACAGGTCGCCCTGCAACCCCGCGTGCAATAGGGCAAGCGTTTGCCTAAAGCGGCCAGATGAACGGAATGAAGAACGACACAATCGGGGCCAGCGACAGGTTTAACGGCACGCCGAACTTTAGGAAATCGGTGAATTTATATCCGCCAGGTCCATAGACCAGTGTGTTGGTTTGGTAGCCTATAGGGGTGGCAAAACTTGCACTTGCCGCGATCATAACAGCAACCACCAAGGGGCGGGGATCAACGCCCAAGGCGCTGGCTAAGCCGATAGCGATGGGCGTCATCACAACTGCGACTGCATTGTTTGACACCAGTTCGGTCAGAATGCTGGAAAGCAGATAGACTGACAGCACCACAAAAAACGGAGGCATGACCAGCATCACAGGCGATAATGTATCGGCAATGATGCCCACGGCACCGGAAGATTGCAGCGCTGACCCGACGCCCAGCATCGCAAAAATAAGCGCCAGCAGCCGCCCATCGACGTAGGAAAACGCCTCGTCTGCATCAATGCAGCGTGTCATCAGAACCAATGTCACGCCAATCATCGCCAGCATCAGGATCGGGGCCACACCAAGGGCGGCCAAGATCACAACCCCAAGCAAGACTGCGATTGCAACAGGTGCGCGTTCGCGACGGTAAGCGCGTTGCGATGGCTCTGATACATCGCCAAGATTCATATCTTCGCCAAGGCGCTGGATGTCTTCGGGTGCGCCTTCAAGCAGCAAAGTATCGCCAACACGCACAATGATATCGTCAATTTGTTGGCTGATATTGGCGTTGCGCCGATGTACCGCCAACGGATAAACCGCATAGCGCCGCCGCAGTCGCATGCTGCCCAAACGCCGTCCGACCATTTTACAGTTTGGCGTGATCAGCACTTCAACAGTTGCTGTTTCAACGGCTGAAAGCTGGTCGACGCGGCGCAGTTCCTTGTTCTGTTGCAAGGATAGCAGTTCTGCCATTTCGGTGCGCAAAACAACGCGGTCGCCGACCTGCAAGGTCACTGCCTTCATATTGCGGCGCAGTGATTTGTCACCGCGCACAACGTCGATCAAGCGCACGCCGTCGCGTTTGAACAGTTGCACACCCGAAACCTCGCGCCCGATCAAGTTGCTGTCGGGTGGGATCACGGCTTCGGAAAAGAACTTTTTCTTGGAGCGGTCAGATAGCATCGTGGCCATGCTTTGCCGATCAGGCAGCAGGCGCGGCCCCATGAAATAAAGATAAGTAAAGGTCCATGTGACAACGACCAGACCAATCGGCAGAATTTCCAAAATACCAAAGGGCCGCAGTCCCGATGCCCGAGCCACCCCATCGACTAGCAAGTTCGTCGATGTTCCCAGTAGTGTCATTGTGCCACCGACAATGGCCGCATAGCTAAGCGGGATCAGTAGTTTTGATG
>Ga0075469_10001097_pt1 | contig 12208 bp, 11 predicted proteins | sample DEB08_DNA_13_FD_77577 | JGI IMG/M metagenome (GOLD analysis project Ga0075469, IMG submission 77577) | Aqueous microbial communities from the Delaware River and Bay under freshwater to marine salinity gradient to study organic matter... | ecosystem: Environmental > Aquatic > Marine > Coastal ...
TAGACAGGCTAGTCGGGATGCACGACCTGACGATAATCTTCGCTAAATAAAACCTCAAATCGTATCGTGGCGCCTAGCACGCCCTCGTGCTTATTCGTTTCGGGTAGACGCCGCCATAAATAGTTAGGCTCGAATTCCACATAAAACCATTTTTTCCAAAGATTAATTCGATACAAAAAACCAGGGCCATAGTCGGTCGTTATGTAATCAGGCCGCGTATCACCACTGGCACGAATATAATAAGCCACCGCATGGTTTTCTTTAAAGACGTGGCTGAGTGACAACACCGATTGCCAAGGCAGGCCCGGTGACTCTTCGCCAAAATCTAAGCGGTTAGTCCAGCGAATTAACTGGCGCTCATTGATTGAATAATCGGCTTCGATGGTTGTTGTAGAACCAAAACCCCGGGTATCTTGCCAGTATATGTTTTCAGTTAGGCGCAGCAAGGCGCGGTCGTTAATGGGCAAGGTGTAGCGCCCACGCACGCCTGTGCGCAGCTGACTGCCAGAGCGCAAACCTAGCCGATAATCGATGCGAAACTTTTGCCGCTCGGCAATATTATATTGTAAGCCTACGCCTCCTGAATTGTCTTGCTCCTCACCCAGTTCTTCCAAGCTTTCTTGCGCAAGCAAATCCTCATCTTCATCAAAAAATACCAATTTCAAACGCTCATCAAGTAGCGGCAAATTAACTTTGCCACGCACGCGTATGTTATTGGCAGTTTCACCAGATTCTTCCCAAAGGTTGTCATAACGCACACGCACAAAAGAATGAGCCGTTTCGATGTCCGTCCGAGCAACGCCAAAATAACCATCAATCCAGCGCGCCAAGGAGTCAAACCGAGCGGTCACATAACTATGGGATTGATCAAGCACCGAATTGTCAGCCACAGCCTCAACAGACTCCTCAGCCTGCCCATCAGCGGCATCATCAAGAGAAGCGTCGTCAAGAGAAGGATCATCAACTGCACTATTTAGGGGAACAACATCCATGGCAACAACATCTGTCGCAGGCGTGTTCGCTACAGTGACCGTGCTGACAAACAGCAGATGCAGCGAAAGCCACAGCGGCACAAGAGAAAGGCTATGAGCAAGGCAATGAGGAAGACGAGTAGCAAGACGAGTAAAAAAGCGCGTTAGCGCAGAGTCTTGACAGCGCTTAATCTGCGAAGCTGGCTGCACAGCGCGCGTCCTTTGCCAAGGCCACAGGGTTAGTAGTTTCATAGGCAGCTCCAGATCATTAAGCTGGGAAGACGCGCCGCGTCATACATAGGTGTCAGGCTAAGGGAGCCTGAATATTGATAAGCGGCATCAAAAAACCCTCTCCTAACACACACTTTTAAAATCAACTAACGACCAAGCGCGAGGTTGGTGCACTATTAATTATTCGTTTAAGGTCTCACTCATAGCTTGCAAAACCATGAGTGAGCTTGCTCCGGACTTAAATACTGCCTAATCGAACTTACGGCCTTTGTTCGCCGCGATACGCATACGCAGTGCATTAAGCTTAATAAAGCCCTCGGCATCTTGCTGATTGTAAGCACCGTCATCTTCATCAAAGGTGGCTATAGACTCATCAAACAGACTATCGGCAGACTGTCGGCCAACGACGGTCACGTTACCTTTGTACAACTTGAGACGCACCGTGCCGTTAACCATTTTTTGTGATTCATCGATAGCCATTTGCAACATTTTACGCTCGGGTGACCACCAGTAGCCATTGTAAATTAATGAGGCATAGCGAGGCATCAACTCATCTTTTAAATGAGCCACTTCTCGGTCCAAGGTCAGCGACTCAATGGCTCGATGCCCTCGCAGCATAATGGTGCCACCTGGCGTTTCGTAACAACCGCGCGCCTTCATGCCTACATACCGGTTTTCAACAATATCCAGCCGGCCAATACCGTGCTTACCACCTATTTCATTTAGCTCAGCCAAAATAGTCGCCGGGGTTTTGCGGATGCCGTCAACCGCAATGATATCGCCTGACTGATAATCCAATTCAATATATTGAGCTTGCTCTGGCGCAGCCTCGGGGGATACTGACCAGCGCCACATGTCTTCGTCGGGCTCGTTCCAAGGATCCTCAAGATTGCCACCCTCATAGGAGATATGCAGCAAGTTAGCGTCCATCGAATACGGCGATTTTTTACCGCGCTTCATCTCAACTGGAATCTTATGCTGCTCGCAGTAAGACATAAGTTTATCGCGAGAGTTAAGGTCCCATTCACGCCATGGGGCAATGACCTGTACACCGGGCTTTAATGCATACGCGCCCAACTCAAACCGAACCTGATCATTACCTTTGCCGGTTGCACCATGTGAAATAGCATCAGCGCCAGTTTCGTTGGCAATTTCAATCATCCGCTTGGCAATCAGTGGTCGCGCGATTGAGGTACCCAACAAATATTCGCCTTCATAAATAGTGTTGGCGCGAAACATCGGAAAAACATAATCGCGCACAAATTCTTCACGTAAGTCGTCAATATAGATTTCTTTGATGCCCAATGCCTGCGCCTTACTTCTCGCCGGCTCAACTTCTTCCCCTTGGCCAATATCAGCGGTGAAAGTCACCACTTCGCAATCATAGGTCTGCTGTAACCACTTAGCGATTACTGATGTATCTAGGCCACCTGAATAGGCGAGTACCACTTTTTTAATTTTGCTCATGAAACGTTTCCTGCCAGAACGTTATCGACTCTACATCGACATACCGTAATCCAGCGTTAAAGACAGTTGAAGTCGTTGCTGCGAAGATCTGCGCTAAACCTTGTCTAAACATGGCCTAAACATTGCCTAAACAATTACCCAGCCCGCCGTTCTCTCTATCTCGCAGACAGAGTATAAGCGCCAAGCTGAGGCTACAAACTAGCGCCTTGCTTAAAGCGAAGCAGTTTACCGAAAAAAGAGACTGTTAGCATGGACTGAATATACGCAAACTTGCACATAAACCGCAGAAAAACAGGTCATGCGGCCCATCACACCGTGGGAATGGCCTAGGCAGAAAAATATGCCGCTTTAGCGCCGGGCAATGGGTTGAGGCACCCGCTCTACTCGTAGCGTCACGCGCCGGTTATCGGCTTTACCGGCCACGCTGGTATTTGGGGAGACAGGAAAGCGCTCGCCATGAAAGCGAACGGTCAGCTGATTGCGAGAAATACCCTTACTCGCAAGGTAATCCGCAACAGCCTCTGCACGCCGGCGCGACAGCTCGCTGTTGTAGGAGGTATTGTGGGTATTATCGGTATGTCCGTCGATAAACAGCTGCTCGACATCGGTAGCGCGCGATAAATAATCGGCCATGGTATTGAGCCACTCTTGCGCCTTGGAGGTAATGGCTGCTTTGTCACTATCAAACTGCACGCGCGAGCGCTCTAGCTGATCAAAGCCAACCGGAGAAAGCGCAGATAAGCATTGTTGATATTCGACGTACGCTGAACGAAAGGCCACCGAAGACATCGCCACCTCGACCGCTTGCCCTTGCGCATACCAGGCGCGGCGTAAAAACCGTGGCGATTTACCAGCATAAAGTTCCGCTACCAAGCGATTAGCCATTGCAGATTCAAGCTCAACGGGATGGGAGCCTTCCAAAACATTCACCAGGCCTAACTCATCGTCAGCTAAATCAGGATTCCATCGCGGAGCCTGCGAGGTCAAAACCGCTTGCCCCTTAGCCAGTGGATTGGCCGGACTATACAAATAAAAACGCAGCGCCTGACCGGCATTTTGTTCGAAGACCGCACTACCAAATGCCGGGATCGGCTGGCTTAACTGGCAACGTAAAACAGCCGAGTCGGTTTCCCACAGCGCCTCGTCCATGCGCGGATGAAAGGTCACTGCCAGAGCGTAGCTGCTTAACAGCAGCATCAGGCAGCCCACCAACCAGCGCGCTGGGTGTAACGCATGATGTACGCCGATGCGAGCCTTCAAAAAGCCTCTAGTGGTGAAGATATTTTCTATTCTGCGTTGATGCATCTGTTTTTTTAATGCCATGTGAGCGCGCCTCGTTCAGGGCCAAGCCAAATACAGGCTTGAAAATATTGCCCACGAATATCATTCCCTGGGATATTTATCGGCCTCTGAGCGAATTTCTTTAGCCACAAGCAACGCTTTGTATGCATTGATTGCCGTCAAAACTATCACACCAACCAAAGCGCCCAGCTACCATTAAAGCGGCCTAGAAAGCCGGACTCAGCCAAGGTTTTCACACCCTTGCAGCAGCATCTTGAAGCCTAATATGGTATTCTGCGCCAAACACCACAGGTTCCCGATGCTGACAACTCCAACAGATTCACTCACGCTCACTCAACCCGACGACTGGCACATTCACCTCCGCGATGGCGACGCTTTATCGCGCACCGTCAACGATGCTGCCCGCCAGTTTGGCCGCGTCATTGTCATGCCCAACTTACTGCCGCCTGTGCGTGATGCCGAGCAAGCCGATGCCTACCGCCAGCGCATTTTGCAAGCACTTGAGCCCGGCGCCGCGCTTGAGCCGTTAATGGTGTTATACCTCACCGACAGCACAACACCCGAGATTATCGCCAACGCCAAGCAAACGGATTTTGTCAAAGCCGTTAAATGGTACCCGGCCGGAGCCACCACCAACTCGGCCTCAGGCGTCACCAATATCGACAATATCTACCCGGCCTTAGAAGCCATGCAAAAACACGACATGGTGCTGTCGATCCATGGCGAAGTGACCGATAGCGAAATCGATATCTTTGATCGCGAAGCCTGCTTTATCGATCGCACGTTAATGCGTATCGCCAAAGACTTTCCTCAGCTGCGCATTGTGCTAGAGCACATAACCACCAGTGATGCGGTCGACTTCGTGCAATCTGCACCGACCAATATTGCCGCTACCATCACGGCTCACCACCTGCTGTTCAATCGCAACCATATGCTGGCCGGCAATATTCGCCCTCATTACTACTGCCTGCCTATACTCAAGCGCTCGCAGCATCAAGACGCGTTAATTGCAGCGGCAACCAGCGGCAGCCAGCAGTTTTTTTTAGGGACCGATTCGGCACCACATAGCCAAGGCAGCAAAGAGTCTGCCTGCGGCTGTGCTGGCGCCTATACCGCTCACACAGCTTTAGAATTTTATGCCGAAGCGTTTGAACGCGCCTCGGCGCTGCATCAACTCGAGGGCTTTGCGAGTTTTTTTGGCGCAGATTTTTACCAGCTACCACGTAATGTCGGCACTGTTACGCTGCGCAAAACGGCATGGCAAATTCCAGCCCAGCTCAGCATGGGCGATACCGCGCTGATACCGTTAAAAGCGGGTGAAACTATCAACTGGAAAATCAACGCCTAGCCAATCTTCGGTGCGCACTCAAACCGCCATCAAGGTTTTTAAGCACCAACACAAAGATTTAAAAAGCCCGCATAAGCCACAACAAAACATTATCAACGAGCCAACTCATGACCGCCGAATCCAGTAACGACAGCCTCAATGAACCCAGCGCAAATGATCCGGCCGTACCTATCGAAGACGGCCTAGCTGAAAACATGATGCATGCAATTAGCGCGCGATTTCGCGGCTACTTACCCATAGTCGTCGATATTGAAACGGGGGGGTTCAATCCTCAAACCGATGCCATGCTAGAAATTGCTGCCTCGCCGGTTAAAATGAACAGCAACGGCGAACTCTATTGCGACGAAACCTTCAGCTATCACATCAAACCGTTTGAAGGGTCCAACATAGATAGCGCATCCCTCGAATTTACTGGCATTGACCCCTACCATCCGCTGCGCCCCCACCAAGAAGAATCGTTAGTGTTGAAAGATTTATTCAATCGCGTGCGCGCAGAGATGAAACTAGTCGATTGTAAGCGTGCTATTTTGGTGGCTCACAACGCCACATTTGACCAAAGCTTTTTAAACGCGGCAGTCGAGCGATGTGCCATTAAGCGCAATCCGTTTCACCCCTTCTCAAGCTTTGACACAGCAACACTCTCCGGCTTGGCGCTGGGCCAAACCGTTTTAGCAAAAGCGTGCATGAGTGCCAAAATAGAATTCAGCAATGATTCAGCACACAGCGCCGCGTACGACACGCGCAAGACCGCTGAGTTGTTTTGTTTTATTGTAAATCGCTGGAAAGAACTCGGTGGCTGGCCGCTAACTGCCACCAGCCAAGACTAGCACGGCCTTATTCAGCCCAAGCAGAGGCTTTATCCATCCATCGCAAGGCCAGTAAATACCACACTAAGACCGGTATCATTAGCGCCAACCAACTCCAATCGTCAGCCAACAATAACCCCACCAACGGGTGATCTTCGGCGATAAATTTGGGCCAGGGAAAACAGTACACGGAAAAAACAACACTCGCCCCAATTAGCCAGAGCGCATGCTTACGTTTTTGAATGACTGAAAAAACTAAATCGACCCAAAGTGGGCGCGCGGGACTCTCTTCCATTTACAACTCCTTCTGACGCCGCTCTGCAAGCGACAAGCGAAAATTACGTAACATGCGATAAATGTAGCATTGGATACTCATAGTTCGCAAGCCTTTAGCTACTTATCACACCACTAGCTCAGCCGCTGCCGCCGCGCCTCAAACAGGCAAACACCCGTGGCCACCGACACATTTAAACTCTCAACCGTACCGGCCATAGGTATAGCAAACAAAGCATCACATCGATCCCGCGTGAGGCGCCGCAGCCCGCTACCCTCCGAACCCATAACAATGGCGGTAGCCGCAGTAAGATCAAGCTGATGCAAGGTTTGCTCGGCCTCGCCGGCTGCACCCATTACCCAAACACCCTCTTGTTGCAACGCTTGAATACAGCGAGCAAGATTTTTAACCACAACTAACGGGGTAATCTCGGCTGCACCACTGGCCACTTTTCTGACCACCGGCGTCATGCCAACAGCCTTATCTTGTGGCACCACCACCGCTTGTGCACCCGCAGCATTAGCCGAGCGTAAACAGGCGCCTAAATTATGGGGGTCGGTGACACCATCGAGTAACAGTAGTAATACCGGCTGCTGCGATTTGCGCACCAAGGCGTGCAAGAACGCCTCGTCTTTTTGCTCTGCCGGCCGACAACTTGCCAGTACATGCTGATGATTCACCGACTCATCAATACCCACTGATGCCAAATGCGCGGAAAAAGCATGCCGATCGAGCGTTTCAACAGCAATACCAGCGCAACCCGCCGCATCGAGCACATCGAGCAAACGCTGATCGCGACGCTCCTGGCTCACCGCGACCTTGAGCATACGGCTAGCGCTATGCTCAATTAATTGCTGCACCGTATTAATACCGTACACGTGCTCGATAGAACTGTTAGACATACACAACCTAATGGTTAAAAAGAGTCGCTTGCATCATTTGCTGCGCTGCGAGAGCATAGCGCCGCAAGGGTTGAGCCGCGCAACGTTTATGATGGTTGCATTAGACTATATGCGGCCGTCAGTGAACAGAGGCGAAAGCTCTAAACGAGTTTTTTCCTAGCGCATTACCATCGGTACAACCGTCTAACACACACTCATTGACACAAGCGTCGCGACTACACCATCCAATGAGCTAAAAGCCGACCCTCTAAGATGTCAGCTGGGCAATTGGCAACACAGCTACACAGCAAGGTAAACATGAACAACACATCGGGCACAACGCCGCACTCCATGCAATCCAACGCCTTATTATCGCAGACACCAGAACCCCTAGACCCCCAACTGGTAGAGCGTCGCGAGCGCGTATTTTTTGTGCTCGCAGCGTTTTTCATTTGCTGCATGACGCTTCTCAATGTGGTGGGTATTACCCGCTTCATCCAACTAGGGCCACTGCAACTGGCTCTTGGCGTACTACCCTATCCGCTCACTTTTTTATGCACCGACTTAATTTGCGAACTGTATGGCCGCGCCCGGGCTAACTTTGTTGTGAGTGTTGGGCTGGGGCTGAATGTTTTTATCTTTGCCTTTATGTCTTTGGGCAGCTATTTACCCTCGGTGACCGGGGCAGCCGTGCCGCCTTGGCAGGTTTTGCAACTGGCTGAGTCCATTAGCACCCCCACCGGCGCAACCATTAGTGGCAGCGTTGAGTTATTTCAACTGCTTTATCAATGCACGGCCGGTGCGGTGTTTGCCTCGATGATGGCTTATGTAACGGCGCAATACGCCGATATAAAATTATTTCATTTTTGGAAAAAGCTAACGCACGGCAAACATTTATGGCTGCGCAATAATTTCAGCACACTGGTAAGCCAGGGGGTCGATTCATTTATGGTAGTCAGTATCACCTTTGGCGCTCTCTTTGTGGCTGGAGCCATGCAACTCAGTACTTTGTTGCTACTCATGGGCAGCAACTATCTGTTTAAAATGACTGTAGCACTAGCCGACACCCTGCCCTTTTATTTTTTGGTTGGCAAGCTTAGTCGGTATTTACACATAGACAACCAATCCGTCGCCTGATATCCAAGCACGCAACATTACATTGGGGCTATTTGTGTTTTTACACGATATGGCCAGCCATGCGCATGATAAACTGCCGCAGCATCTACAGCGTATGACTTATCAATAGCAATTCTTTGCGCACGGAGCTAAACCTTGCCAGTCCCACCCAACGCTTCTCAAAAAAGCTCGCGACAAACTTTTTTAGCGCTCCAAAATATCGAATTTAGATGGTTACTGGCCAGCAATGCGGCTTTCTTTTTGTCACTGCATGGACAAATGCTTACGCGTAGCTATCTGGCGTGGAACATGACTGGCGAGGAAATGTCACTGGCCTATATCAACGCCGCCTATGCCATCCCCATGATCCTTTGCTCAATTATTGGTGGCGCACTCACCGATCGCTTTGAACGCCGCGGCCTGATTCAAATTGGTCAAGCCATTCTGCTGGTGAGCGAACTGGCCATACTGCTTTTACTGGTAATAGGGCAACTGGCTTTTTGGCATCTCATTATCGCTGGCATCATCGGTGGCATTGTTATTCCATTAATTATGCCCGCACGCACTGCAATGATCTTTAATATTGTTGGAGCCGCGCGCCTGGGCAATGCCATGGCGCTATCGATGGCAGTGGTCAACATTACGCGCGTAATTGGGCCTGCGCTGATGGGCCTAGCGATCAGTCAATACTCAGTCACTGCAGCCTATATCATTGCCAATATTTTGTTTCTGGCGGCTTACTTTTTTATGCTTAAGGTCGACAAAAAACCCATTGATCGTGTACAGCAAGGTAACGCCCATTTAAACCTGTTAGAAGATATCGTTGCGGGACTGCGCTATGTGAGTGCAACCAAACCGGTGCTGGCTTGCTTGGTTTTTGGTTTTTTACCCATGTGTTTGGCCATGCCCATTCAAAATCTACTCATTTTGTACGCCGACAATGTTTGGGGTGTAGGTGAGGCAGGGTTGGGTATTTTAATGGCCGTATCGGGCTTGGGTGGAGTCCTGGGTTCATTGTGGCTAGCCATGCGCGGTGAGAATTCACAGCGCGCAAAATTAATGGTCGCCAACGCACTGGGCTTTACACTGTGCTTGGCTATTTTTAGCTTAACCAGCAACTTTTACTTAGCGCTAGCACCATTATTGCTGGCTAATTTGTGCGCCTCTGCAGCACAAACGCTCAACAACACCACGGTGCAGTTACTGGTCGATGATCAGCAACGCGGCCGTGTGTCGGCACTCATGATGATGGCGTTTGGCTTTACCCCATTAGGCGTAGTGCCGCTGGCTTGGGCCGCGCAGCACATTGGTATTGCCGCCACTACCACGGCAGCCAGCGCCCTGCTGGCTATGATCATTGGTGCTTTTTTCTTGCTCAGTGCAACCCTCAGAACACTCGACACCGCGGTGCTGGCTGCACTTAAAAATCATTAGTTTTATTAATGTTCTATTTGCCCCAAGTTGGCATGCACTACAGCACCGTTTAACACAGGATTATTGGCCGCAAAGGCTATAGTGCGAGCAATTTCCATGGGCTCGATTAAACGGTTAAAAGCAACACCGCTGGCAATGGATTCTAAAATTTCGGTACTGCCGCCCACATGATTTTCAAGCATTTCGGTGGCGGTAAATCCGGGGCATACACAGGCTGTATGAATGCCGCTGCCCACCAAATCTTGGCAGCTAGCCCGCATCAAACCTAGTAGCGCATGCTTTGATGTGACATACGAACACGTATTGGCTACGCCTTTTTCCGACAAGGTTGAACCCAAGTAAATAATCGACGAACCCGGCTGCATCAACGGCAGCACAATTTGATTGAGCTGCGCTGGCGCAACCACATTCACTTGCAACACCTCTTGCAAAGAATCCGCCGCCAACTCCCGAGTTGAGTCTTTGCGCAGTAGTCCTGCGTTATGGACCAATACAATCTCATCACAGTCAGTCAACTGTGCTTGGATATCACCAGCGCAAGCATCAATAGTGGCTGAGCTGCTCATATCCAGCGGTATGTGCACAATCCCCGGCAAAGCCGGCTCGCTGCGCGACAAGTTAACCACTTTGTAGCCGGCTTCCATAAAAAGCTGTGCCGTTGCATAACCAATGCCGCGACTTGCGCCGGTAATGACTAATACTTTGTTACTCATAAATAGTATGCCTTTATTAAACTATGACGATGATGAATGGTGTTGAACGGCAATGCTGTGCTTAGCCAAACGGTATCAACACAACGCCGAATTGACACGGCCGCCAACCTGTAGTGAACAATGGCAACATCATCTTCGCGCATCGACTTTGCGTTAATCGACTTTATGCTGGTTGACGTAGTACAAAGGGACCTACATTAACTTGTTAAGACACTGTCATTTGCCTAGCCGACCAGCTAGCATGTACTTCAGCAACGCATTGTACGGCCATCGGGCTCGCGAAGAAAACTACGCTTGCTTGATCATGCCGGTCGCAATGATTAATCCACTACCATTTTGCTCCATCAGCCATTATGACTCAACGTCTCACTACGATTGAAATCAGCAAAGAAGATCTGAAATTTTCAGGTGCGCACTTTACTATTTTTAGCGCTACCGAGCGTGAACGCCTGCACGGACACAACTTTAAAGTCCGCGCTTCGGTGGTTGCTCCGGTTGATGAAAACGGTATGTGTTTTAACTATCAAGAGATCAAGTCCCGACTGCGCAAACTGTGCTCGTCACTCGATGAATACGTGCTACTGCCCGGCCAATCGCCGCATATGCATATTCACCAAGAAGGCTCCATGTACATTGCTCAGTTTAACGGCGAAAGCATGTCGTTTTTAACCAGCGATACCCAAGTGCTGAGTATACGCAACACAACGGTTGAAGAATTTTCGCACTATATTTTGCAACAATTGGTCAGCGCCGATAATTTCTTTGCCGACAATGATGTGCACAGTATGACAATTTCGGTTTCATCGGGTGACGGCCAATGGGGCTCCACCCAATGGCACTCAACAGTGTAAAAAACACATTTAGATAAACATTACATAAATATTACATATTTTTCATTGTGTATGCGCGAGTAACAAACGTAAGCGATGAGCCTCACTCAAGGTTATTGCAGGCCAGCCAACGCAACCAGTAAATTTAGTTAAGTAATTGATTTTTAAATATATTTTAGAAAATTACCCGTCATCTAATTAGCTCGCCGCGGCGCTCACAATCAATCTAAAGTGGTGCGCACAGGGCCAGAGGCGCAACTAAGGGGACGTGGCGTCCCGTTTTTTTTTACCCGCAACTATGGTCTCATAGACTCATCTGATCAACCACGCAGGTTTGCGCTGATCAGTGACACGTTGTACTGAAGTGGCGCACCTGTAGGAACGTATCGTTAACTCCGATGCAGACCACGTTGTAAAGTTTTAAGTTTTAAGTTTTAACCTCATATTCAAACGCCGGCAGTTTTGTCGGCGTTTTTTTTTGCGCGCTATTTGATGACAGGTTGACAAGCACGCATCGCAAGCCCAGCTCCCAGCAACCTAAATCCCAGTGAACTAAATCTTACTCACTTGACCCTCACTAGCCTTACTGTTGTTACTTGGCAGGCTTAGCGCGACCGGTTTTGCTTGCGCTCTTTTTACGCGGGCGTGATTTAGGCCGCGGCTTTTTAGCCTTGCCGGCTGCTTTTTTACGCGGCGGCTGTTTGCCCTTTACCGATTTTTTTGCGCTGCGGTCGGCGCCACCACCGGCCAGCATCAAATCGACCTTACGCTGCTCCATATCAACCGCTGCAACGGTTACTTGAATGGGGTCGCCCATTCGGTAGACCGTACCCGT
>Ga0075469_10001106_pt1 | contig 12153 bp, 24 predicted proteins | sample DEB08_DNA_13_FD_77577 | JGI IMG/M metagenome (GOLD analysis project Ga0075469, IMG submission 77577) | Aqueous microbial communities from the Delaware River and Bay under freshwater to marine salinity gradient to study organic matter... | ecosystem: Environmental > Aquatic > Marine > Coastal ...
ACAGGATTCTTTGTTACTGCACCACACCTTCTACCACAATCATCAGGAATGGTTGTCTATATACTTGCAGGTTTATTGTCATTGCCTCAAGTACTTGTAGCAAAGCAATGGAATTTAGTCATTGTGAATTTAAACGTAATGATGGCATACTTAATACTATTAGTAAAATGAGTTGGTTAAGCAAACTTTTAGGAACAGGCACAAAAGGAATCGGAGGATTGGCGAAGGATATTCGTGAAGCTATCAAGGGAAAAGAACTTGACCCTAACAAACAACTCGAAACTGCCGAAAGACTTGTCGAGCTACAAGCAAGAATAAACGAAACAGAGGCAGGACATCGAACGATCTTCGTTGCAGGATGGCGACCTTTTATCGGTTGGGTTATTGGTGTTGCCTTACTTTACAACTTTATACTACGTGATTTAATCATATTTGCACATCCTGAATGGTCTGACTTACCAGCACTTCAAATGGATGAGTTATTCACTATTCTATTCGGTATGCTTGGCTTAGGAGGTATGCGTACTTGGGAAAAGAAGCAGGGTGTAACTAAGTAGTTATTCACATTGTTAATACATTTATAGTTTAAGGTATTGACTTTTGCCTACTCGTACTGTACCTTTGCTACACAGGGTTACTTCACGACACATACATATCACGAGTTAATGGAATCCAATATCACGACACTATATAGTGTTATGGTTGTGCCTAAAAAATAAAAACAATATATTGTAGGTTTTTTTTTACTTTTCATTAGGCATAATCTGCATAACGGTTACGTATATGATGTCGTAGCGACCAAAACAAATATTAACTAAACAGCATTAATTATATGTGCTGTTGTAAATCTTTAAAAATTATGGAAACTTACAGAGGATACGAAATTAGAAAAAACGCTGTTAATTATTATGAGGCTTATGCACCTGAAAATATAGACGAAACCTACTTATGGGCACAGACGATTGAAGAAATCAAAAACGAAGTAGATATAGACTTACAATAATTTTTATTGTTTACAACGGTCTGTAGTGGACACCATCTTTTGTGAAAGTCGATTCCCCTGCGGACTACAATAAGCGGGGGGATTATTTAAAAAGAAACATTATGAACATAGAGCAACAAATTATAGATATATCAGAAGCACCAAACACAACCACAAGACAAAGAGTTGACGGACTTCTTGAATTGGATAGAGATGTACTCGACTTAGGCAAGGGTGCAACAAGCGAAGCAGTTAAGATGTCAAAAAAGTACAGTCTTAAAATATACAAGGCGATTAATAAATTAGATAAACAAACAGGTAAATTGCTTTTAAACCATTTGGATTAAATGGCTAAGAAAAAGAAAACACGTTCGCAGGTTGTTAAACTTTTAGATTCTGTATTCTCGGAGTGGATTAGACGAAGATACGCAAAGAACGAAGTTGCAGTGTGTGTAACGTGTAACAAACAAGACCATTGGAAGAAGTTACAAGCGGGACATTTCCAAAGTCGCAAACACTACTCAACACGATGGGACGAAACAAACGTCCAAGTTCAATGTGCAGGGTGTAACGTATTCAGATACGGAGAACAATACAAGTTTTCTAAATGGTTGGATGATAATATCGGCAAAGGTACTGCCGAAGAACTTGCAGACAAAGCAAGGCAAACCGTAAAGTTTTCGACTGCTGAATTAGAGGAAATGATACAAAAGTATAAAGATTTGATAAAAAAGTTTTAGTTTTTAGTTTTTCATAATTGTTTTAGTTTCAAGGGGTTACAGAAATGTAGCCTCTTTTTTTTGTTTTTTTTTTAAAAAATATTGTTATATTTAAAAAACAGTTGTATATTTGTCAAACAATTAATCACTAAAACTTTATATTATGAAAACATTTAAACACTTAGAATTTAAGGCACACAGAAGCTTAGAGGGTGGCGTTCACGCTAAAATGCAGTTTGATAACGGAAGTTGGATTTCAGTAGTTGGAGGTGGCGATGGTCAGTTCTTAAAAGGTAACGGAACTACATCCTTTGAGATAATGAGCAACGTAACAGAAAAAACAGCACTTGGGGTTGAGGGTTGGCTTACACCTGCAAAGATTACTCAAAGAATGAGATGGTTGCAATTAAAAGGATAGTAATTTAAAACTAAACGGGGGAGTAAAATCTCCCTTTAAAATCACACATTATGGAATTTAGCGAATACTTACAACACCAAGAATACCTTGCCGAGTTTGTCGGTCAAGAAGAAAACCCAAGCGAACTTATGAACTACTGCTTTGAGTACGACGTAAACGGAATGATTGAAAGATTTTTTGCAGATGGACATTCGGAAGAAGAAGCGTGGGAGAAACTACAAAGCCAAAACATAAACCCGAACGATGCGAGAATCGTATCTGTGTTTGACGATTATGAAATGAATCCAAAGCACATTGACGGAACTGACTTAGAAGAATATTAATTTAAATACTATGGACATCAAACTAACAACAACAGAGTACTGCGATATGTTATCAGTCGTAAATTGGGCAAACGAGTTTATTAAGATAAGCAAGAAGGAAACGGACGAGGACATCTTAAATATATACAAGAGAGGACTTGCAGACAAATTAGAAATATATAACAAATCACAAAGAAAATAAAAGATGGCAAGTAAACCGAAAACCCTATTGATGAGCGAAAAGATGCCAAGAGACTTTTGGAATTATGATGTGAATCCAATCACAGGCTACAAGACCAATTTGGATTTGAACGCAGATGAAAAGAACAAGAGAGATGGCAAGAAGTACGAATTAAGGCCGCAAGACTTTAGACTATGACAACAAAAGAAGTAAAATTAGTAACGTACTTAATACATCATTTTATAGCGTCGCAATCTTTAAAAAGAGATACAACTATACCAATCACAGAACTATTCATTAGGGAGTTTGTATCGAAGAAAATAAGACAGATAATTGACGAACCTTTAAAGGACAGGCTAAAGAGTATACATAACGAAGTGCAAAGCAATTACTTTGTAAACGAGAAGACAATGGTCAGCAACGATGACTTTCTAAAAACAATGAATCAAATACTTAAAAACACACTTACAGATGGATGAACTAATAAGACTAAAAGACGAAATGATTAGAGCATTACAAAACGAAAACGAATCTTTAAAACACAGAAATGAGGTTTTGGAGATTATGCTAAAAGAGAGCAGCACACAGGCAAAAATGTTGTCAAGAAAAAATAATAACCAGATATTTTAAAACTACATACATTTTTATATATATTTGCAAAACAATAACTTAAAACAATAAATTATGATTGACAAATTAGTAAAGGTTCAAAGCGAACTGAAAGCACCTAAAAGCCAAAGAAACAATTTTGGGAAGTACAACTATCGAAACTGTGAGGATATTCTCGAAGCAGTAAAGCCATTGCTAAACAAGTACGGTTTGCTCTTGACTATTTCAGACGAAGTAAAAGAAAACCCTTTGGGAATCTTTGTAGAGGCTACTGCATTAATTACAGACGGAGAAAACAAGTTTACAGTAACGGCACAGGCAGGAATTGACATCAACCGCAAAGGAATGGACATTGCACAAAGCTACGGGAGTTCCTCCTCTTACGCGCGTAAGTACGCTCTAAACGGTTTATTTCTAATTGATGATACCAAAGACGCGGACTCGACAAACACGCACGGAAAGACGGCTAAACAAAGCCTACACGCAGGAACGCCTGCATTCAATAAAGTAAAGACTGCACTTGATTCGGGCAACTTTACAATCCAACAAGTAGAATCAAAATATAATTTATCAAAAGAAGTAAAATCATTATTAACAATTAAACAGTAACATTATGGCAACTTTATTAGATTTGAGTATCAGAGTAGACAAACTTCCAAAAGAGAAATTTGTAAAAGGAAAACCGAAAGAGGTAAACGGTAAAATGGAAACACCTATTTACTACAACTTTACAGTCGCAGTAAACGACGACACAAACGATTGGGGACAGAATGTTTCTGCGTTTGATTCTCAAACCAAAGAGGAGAGAGAAGCAAAAAAACAAAAGGAATATCTTGGAAACGGAAAGGTGTTTTGGACGACGGGAACTGTTGTAGCTGCTGAACGCAAGACAGAAGACCAAAAAGAAACTGCTCGTATTGAGCAACCAATGGATGACCTACCGTTCTAAATTTATTAGGGGGAGTAAAATCCCCCTTTTTTATTTAAACGATTGTAAACTAAAAAAACTAAAACGATGAGTAACGAAGAAAAAGAAGTGCAAAGAATGTATTTCGAGCGTGTTGTAGATGAGACTTTTATTGACCCGTCTGTTGAAGTTAAATATCCACCTGTTGCAATCTCTATGGGTTCTTACAAATACACTACAAGGGAAGGAGAAAAAGAGTTCCCTGTGCCTATTGGAACGTATGGCAACTTTAGCTTTGTACAAGCACCTCCTAAGTCAATGAAGACGTTTTTTATTAGTCTGATGTCCGCGGTTTATTTAAATGGACAAGTAGAGGGGTTTAGCGGAGAAATGAAAGGATATAGAAAAGGCAAAGCATTGGTTCACTTTGATACAGAACAGGGAGAGTTTCACGCATCAAAAGTATTCAGAAGACCATTGGAAATGGTTGGAGAAACACAGGAAAACTATCACACCTTAGCACTTAGACAATTCAGCCCAAAAGATAGATTGGAATTTATAGAGTGGTATTTAGAAAACAAGGTGGACGATGTGGGTTTAGTTATTGTAGACGGTATTGCAGATTTATGCAACGATGTAAACAATATAGAAGAATCGAACAAAGTAGTTCAGAAGGTAATGGAATGGACTGCAAAGTATAAATGTCACATGGTTTTGGTAATACACTCCAACTTTGGAAGTGATAAGCCAACGGGACACCTTGGGAGTTTCTTAGAAAAGAAGACAGAAACCCAAATACAATTAGAAAAGAATACAAAGCACAATAATATGGTCACGGTATCTTGTAAACGTAGCAGAAACTATTCATTTGACAAGTTTAGTTTTGAAGTGGACAAGTACGGATTACCAAGTATAGTTGGAGACTTATACGACCCTTTAGAAGGTTTTTAAAAAAAACTTTTTTTATTTAACATTTTTACATATATTAGCAAAGTAATTTAAAACTAAACACATGAATATACTAGAAGAAGCAAACAAAATTATTAATTTACGCTCAGAAGAAAAAGAGCGTATGTATGGGCCTTTTGAAGAAGGCATGGAAAGAGCAGCTATGATAGCTAGCGGAGCAACAGGCAAGGACATAACAGCAAAAGACATGTATATGTGCATGGTTGCTTTAAAATTATCTAGAGAAAGTTACTCACATAAAACTGATAACTTATTAGACGCTGTGGCTTATATAGGTTCATTGAATAATTACGAAAACTTAAAAAACAAATAAGATGAAAAAAATTGGAATGTTAGGAGTATTGACAAATCTAGGTACTAGGCTGTACTCTCATAATGCAGGTTGGACTTACGTGACAAGGTCTATATTGAGTGAAAAATGTGGCCAAGAAGTAGACATAGTTTCAAACGCAGATGATTTCGATCAATACGACGCGTTGATAATAAACGAAGGCGCTAATTTTAAGCCAGGTGTTTTTAATTTTTTTGGAGGCGCTCAAGATAGACAAGTACAAGCGCTTAAGAAATTTAGCTCTTACAAAGGCAATGTTTTTTACTTAGGTGATTTTGCTGACTATACTATACCTTGTAAAAAAAGAAAAGATTTATCTGACATAAGCGATTTGACTTTTCCAGAAGGTAAAGTTATAGATATAAGCAACTATGGTGAATCTATTATAATAGGTGACAGTCACAGTATTTCAGCTTGGGAGCCAGGTAAAACTATAAATAGACTAGACGGAAAGACACTTAACGGCGCTTTAAAAATTGGTTTAAAAAATCTAATACCTAGTAAATATCAAAATAACATTCAATTTTATTTTGGTAATATAGATGTAAGGTTTCATTTTAAAAGGTTCGGAGGAGCTCATGCTATAGTTAAGATCTTCGATAGATATGTAAAACAATTAAAAGAACTTAAGGAAGAGGGTTACAATATAACATTGACCCATCTAATACCCGTAGAAGACGAAAGCCGTAAGATTCCTGGAACTGGCAAGTACTTAGGTGAAAACTTCTTTGGGTCTCAGCAAGAAAGATTGGAGTATGTTGAGTATTTTAATTATTTAATAGACAAGACAGCGGAATCATTGGGATTAAAAGTAGCTAAATGGTATAATTTAGATTACAATGGATTGTCTTTTGACGATATGGAATCTAGACAATCTGTTCACATTAGACCGTCTTCTTACATGCATGCTGATAAATTTATAACTATTTAATTATGTTGAAACAATTTATAGATTATTACGGTAAAGCTAAAATGATGCAAGAGCTTAAGTTTGAAGGTAAACACTGGACAGCTAAAGATGTTAATGATGATTTGGTTTGGAATGTACCTATTTATGATGTAGTGAATAGGAGATACGCTGCTTTTAGTAGTTTGCTAGAAGCTATAGTTAAAGGTGAATATGACGTAAAAGGCAATGGAAAATATTTTAAACATTGTTATAGTAACATAAGCAAAGAAGATTTTATCTACCTGTGCTACATGTTTAGACTTTGCGGCTCAGGTATTAATTACAAGCCAAAGAAAGTTGACCAGCAAGAACCTTTTGGAACTCATGGTTTTGGTAATTTTTGGATTGTTGGTGACTTGCAAAATAATAAGTTTACTAAAGAAGAATGGAAACGCAGTATGCCAGAAAGTAAGTTTTGCGATGTTAAAGGTTATTTGTTGCCAATGATAAAAGGTGGGTTGTATAACTTTATACAAAACGATGTTGACCAGTTGATTAGTTATTTAATAAAATACTTATTTACCGGAGAGATTAAAGGTATAAAGCAAGTCGTAGATTATGGTAACGAATACTTAAGAAGCAAAGGTTTTAAAAGACAAAACTTTGTACTAACGGCTTTCGCTATGGATATGGCTGAGTATTTTCCTAAGCTAGTAGACCAAGATTCTAATGTTTATGTAGGTTCTAACGCAAAAAAATGTCTAAAGTTAATACTACCGAACATGAAGCACGATGACGCTTTAAAAATGCTATGTCAAAAAACTGGCGGTAATTCTAAGCCTTATGACATGGAGGATGTAGCTTGTGATTTTATAAGGTATATAGAGAACTTTCAATCTACTCATCACGTTGAATTAAATAACAATATAAAATACAAAAACAATGTTCTTAAATAAACAAAAAGGAAAACAAAATAATGATTTAAGTTGTTTTAACACTTTAGAAAGTTACTTAGAACAAACTAAAGACTTTAATTCTTCATTTGGTGATTTTAACTTAAAGAAAGTAAACGGCTTTAATGTCATAGATGAATCGCTTTCGTGTGAGGTTGGTTATAAAGCTAGGTCTGGTGAGTTTTTTATACAACAACTAGTTAGCCAAGGCGTAACAGAAATAGTATACGTACAACCTAGAAGGGGTTATGCTGGTATAAGCTTAGCGTTTCTATGTAGTAAGTACGGTCTAAATTTAACTTTAGTAATGCCTGCCTCTAAAGAAGTAAGTGACCATCAAGCACTTTGTATAGAACTAGGGGCCAAGCCTTTGTTTGCTAGAATAGCAGCTATGCCTAACGCTAATTCTTTAGCTAAGTCTTATTCTAAAAAAACAGGAGCTTATTATGTACCGTTAGGTTTAAACCATCCTTTAGTGATAGCTGGGGGAGTCAGGTCTTTCTACGACTATTTTGAACATAGAGAAAAACCAGGCACTATGTGGTCAGTAGTTTCTACCGGTGTTCTAACTAGAACTATGCAGATAGCACTTCCAGATACTAACTTTAAAGCTGTTGCAGTTGCTAGAAACATACAGCAAGGAGAGTTAGGTAAGGCAGATTTTTATTCTTACCACAAACCTTTTAACACGAAGTCTGATTTAATACCTGATGATTTTAACTGCGAGGATTCTTACGATTCTAAAGGTTGGGACTACTTGAATAGGTATGGCAAGAAAGACGATTGGTTTTTTTCTGTAGCTGGTAATTCAAAAAAACCTAGCATAGACAAAAGTTCTGTAGACTCTTATAGAGACTGGAACGACTTAAAAGATTTTATTTAAATTATTTTTTATATATTTGCAACATGAATAAATACAAAAACGCACGAGAAGCCTTTGAAGACATCTACGATAAACTTTGTAAAAACGGTTTAGAGTTTGATAATACTAAAGCTTTGTTCAATGTAGGTTTTACTATTTTAAATCCTTTAGACAATAAAATAGACACGAAATGGAGAAACTGGTCAGAGACTTATGCTAAAGCTGAGTGGGATTGGTATTTGTCAGGTGACCCTCACGTAAGTAAGCTTGGTGATATTTACGGTAAAACACCTGCTATATGGGAACGTATGGCTGACGGAGATGGAGTTGTTAACTCAAACTACGGTTACCAATGGGAACGTAGAAATCAATTAGATAAAGTTGTTGAGCAGTTGGTTAAAAACCCACAAACAAGAAAGGCAGCTATATCTATATATGATGGAAAAGAGATACATAGATACGGTCACGATACTCCTTGCACTTATGCTATTCAATTTACTATCGTAAACAATAAGCTAAACATGTCTGTTTACATGAGGTCAAACGATATATGGTTTGGGTTTTGCAATGACCAATATTGCTTTTCTATGCTACAAAAACTTGTTTCAGACAAGACTGGTTACGAGGTAGGAGAATATTACCATCACGCTCACAATATGCATGTGTACAATAATTTTTTAGATAAAGCATAATGTATTATATTTACCACATACCTAGCATAAGAAAAATAGGCTGCACTACCAACTTAGTTAAAAGAGTAGAGTTGACTCAAGGTTTTTCCAAGGAAGAGTATGTGGTATTAAAATACACTAATAACTTACAGGAAGCCTCAGACTTAGAGGTACAATATCAAACAGAATACAAGTATAAAATAGATAAAGATAATTATTTAACATTAAAACAAAAAAAAATGATACAACACATCTCAAATCAAACAGTTACTTTTAGACTAAAACCTAGCGAAGTTAAAAAAGAGTTTTTTAAAGGTTTAAAAATAGAACTACCGTCTTTAGGCGTTGTTACTATGGATAACGACCAACTATGCGAGTGGGCTTGCTCTAATGTACATAAGTCTTTTATGCTGGAAGGAAGCTACTTTATTTATAACAAGGCGTTATACAACGCTTTTATGACTTTATCATTTGCAGAAGAAGATGAAGACAAGTGTGAAGGAGAAGTAAACATGTTTGACTTGATAAGAGACTGGGCTCAAGTAAGAGGCATATACAACAAAGGCGACTCTAAAACTCAATACGTTAAACTAATGGAAGAAGTTGGAGAACTTGCACAGGGTATTCTAAAGAAAGATAGAGCTGAAATACAAGACGCTATTGGAGACATTGTTGTAGTTCTTACTAACTTAGCTCACTTAGAGCAAATGAAAATAGAAGATTGCGTGACTAGTGCTTACGACGAAATAAAAGACAGAACCGGCAAGATGGTTAACGGTACTTTTGAAAAAAATAAATAATTTTTTATAAAAGCCTTTTTTAGTATATTACACTATGACACAATCAAATAATTTATGGCTCAAAGAGATTGCAGATTCGCATTCTCAATGGGTCAAGACGGTACAAGGAATCGGTGGTGACATGTATTCTGAAGACATAGTGCAAGAAATGTACTTGAAACTACATAGATCGGTTCAAAAGAGAGGCTCTCACACGTTTTTATTTAAAGACGGTAAACTACAAAAGGGATATGTATTTTTTACGCTTAGAAGCATTCTATACGCTTACCTTAATCAAAGGAATAAGCATAGAAAATCACCTATTGAATGGTTACTAAAGAACTTAGAAAAAGATAAGTACGAAAACCCTGTAACATTTGGAGGGTTAGCAGACGATTCGCTTGTGTATGACGAGCAAGGAATGGGAGACAAGCAGGAAGCAGAGCAACGTTTCTTGGATAAGATTGACCTTGAATCTTTGAATTGGGAAGAATACGATAGAGACGTGTTTAACATTTACAAGTCTACTGATATGAGTTTTAGAACAATGTCAAGATTTACAGACATAAGCTACACGAACCTTTTCAACACGGTAAAAGGATGCAAGCAAAAGCTAAGAGATTCCTTACAAGAAGATTGGGAAGATTTAAACAATGAAGATTACGAACGAATATAATAGATATGAAAGCAAAAAAGAAAACAACTCAAGAACGTTTGGCATCACTTGAAAACGTAGTATCACAACTTTACATCACGAATTTAATGATGCAAAAAGAAATCAAAATCTTACAAGACAAATTAAGTAAAGACAGTACAAAGGACTTAAACTATTTATAAGATGGAAGAACCAAAAGACAAAAGAACAAAAGCCTACAAAGATTGGAAGGCTAATCAAGAAAAGGAATCCAAAGGACTTGGAGACACTATTGCTAAGATAACCAAAGCCACAGGGATAGAGAAGGCGGTCAAGTTTATAGCAGGGGAAGACTGTGGGTGTGATAAACGTAAAGAGGTTTTAAATAAGTTATTCCCTTACAACAGACCTAACTGCTTGACAGAGACAGAACACATAACTTTGTCGGAGTTCTTCAAAAGGAATCAAACACAGGTTTCAAAGTCTGACCAACTTACACTCTTAAAAATAAGCAACAGAGTTTTTAACGAAAGGAAAAAGCCATCAAGTTGTAGCAGTTGTGTTAGGTCTTTGGTTCAGAGATTAAAAAGATTGTTTAACGAATACGAATAATATGAAAAGTTTCAGACCAAGATTACGAGGAAACAAACTCAAAGCATTTAACAACATTACCAAAGACGAAAACAGAGTATTAGTCATTGGAGATTTACACGAACCATTTTGCCTTGACGAATACCTTGCCCATTGCCAGGAGGTTTACGCAAAGTACAACTGTAACAAGGTTGTTTTTATTGGAGATGTTATTGATTCGCATTACAGTTCATTCCACGAATCTGACCCTGATGGTCTTGGTGGAGGAGCTGAGTTAGATATTGCAATATTTAGATTAGAGCGATGGTACAAGGCATTTCCGAATGCTTACGTAACAGTAGGAAACCACGACAGAATCATCTCAAGGAAAGCATTTAGTAGTGGAGTACCAAAGGCTTGGATAAAATCTTTTAACGAGGTTCTAAACGTACCTAATTGGAAGTTTGTTGATAGAGTTGTGATTGACAATACTCAATACATTCACGGAGAAGGCGGTACTGCTCACGCTAAATGTAGAGCAGATATGATGAACACAGTTCAAGGGCATCTCCATACTCAATGCTATACCCAATGGTTTGTCGGTGCTAACTTTAGAGTATTCGGAACACAAGTAGGTTGTGGTATTGACTTTGACAAATACGCTTTTGCTTATGCAAAACGAGGCAAGAAACCTGCTATTGGATGCGGTGTTGTAATAGGCGGACACACTGCGATAAACGAGCTAATGTCGCTATAAATTAAGGGGAAGGTAAAACTTCCCTTTTATTTTTTTTAAAGTTTTTCTAAAAAAAGTTTTGCACATTGATAAAAAAGTGTATATTTGCTACATAATTAATCACTAAAACTAAATATTATGACAAATTCACAAGTAGTAAACGAACTAAGCAAAATGACAAAAAAAGCAGAGGTATTGACAACTGTATTAAAAAAGTACAATTCAAACTTTTACACCAAAAACCTTACCAAAGAAGAAAACGTTTTAATATATGACAATATAAAGATTTTGGACGTGGTAAATTGGGATTCTGAAAGATTAGATAATTACATAGCAAGTAACAAAAGAATGATAAAATCCTTATCTTAATAAAACAAACGGGGGAGTAAAATCCCCCAATAAAACCAAAACAATATGACTACAATCAAAAAACTACAAACATTAATTGAACACTTTGAGATATCCCTACCTCACAATGTTTTTGTGTTGCATAAGTTACAAGAAGTACGGGACGAATTAATTGACCAAATAGATGTCAATACCGAAGGACTACAAGACAAGGTTGTCGAGACCGTAATACAGTCCTATAAGAGACGTTCTGCGCTTGGTATTGAGAAATATGGTAAGACAATGGAGCGAGA
>Ga0075469_10001113_pt1 | contig 12120 bp, 11 predicted proteins | sample DEB08_DNA_13_FD_77577 | JGI IMG/M metagenome (GOLD analysis project Ga0075469, IMG submission 77577) | Aqueous microbial communities from the Delaware River and Bay under freshwater to marine salinity gradient to study organic matter... | ecosystem: Environmental > Aquatic > Marine > Coastal ...
GAGGAAAACCGCCAGAACCTCAACATTGAATTGATTGCTTCTGAGAACTTCACCAGTGGAGCTGTGATGGAAGCACAGGGAAGCTTGCTGACCAACAAGTATGCCGAGGGTTATCCTGGCCGTCGTTGGTATGGTGGTTGCGAGTTTGTTGATATTGCTGAGCAGCTCGCTATTGACCGTGCCAAGGAAATCTTTGGTGCTGATCACGCCAACGTGCAGCCTCACTCGGGCTCACAGGCAAATACGGCAGTTTATTTTTCCGTGCTCAAGCCGGGCGACAAAATCCTGACGATGGACCTCGCCCACGGTGGTCACCTGACTCATGGACATAAAGCGAATTTCTCCGGGAAATTTTATGAGGTAACCCATTATGGGGTGCGTGAAGAGGACGAGCGCATTGATTACGACGCGCTGGAGAAAGTGGCGGAGGAAGTGAAACCTAGGTTGATCACCACCGGTGCGAGTGCTTACCCACGTGAAATCGATTTTGAGCGAATGGGGCAAATTGCTAAAAAGGTAGGAGCATACCTTTTTGTAGATATGGCCCATATTGCAGGTCTGGTTGCTGCTGGTGTGCATCCTAATCCAGTGCCGCACGCTGACTTTGTAACCAGCACCACTCACAAGTCATTACGTGGACCTCGTGGTGGAATTATCCTGTGCACCAAGGAACATGCCAAAAAAATTGATAGCAACGTATTTCCAGGAATTCAAGGAGGGCCTCTGATGCATGTGATTGCAGCCAAGGCGGCATGCTTTGGGGAGATTCTCAATACCGATTTCAAGGCGTATTCACAGCAGGTTGTCGATAATGCCGCGGCCATGGCTGCGCGTCTTGCAGAGCACGGCTACCGTATTGTCTCCGGTGGAACAGACAACCACCTGATGCTCGTTGACCTTCGGCCAGCCGGTATCGATGGCGATATCGCACAGAATGCGCTGGATGAGTCGGGTATTACCGTGAACAAGAACTCGATTCCTTTTGATACGGCAGGTCCGTTTAAGCCAAGTGGTATACGTATCGGCACTCCTGCCGTGACCACGCGTGGCATGAAGGTAGCTGATGTGGAGCAAGTAGCCGACTTCATTCACGAAGCGCTGCAGAATCGTGATGATGAGGCAAAGCTCGCCGAGATCCGTGAGCAGGTGTATGCCTTTAATCGCAATTTCCCACTACCTGAGTAGCACGCACCTCCGCGATGGGGGTAATCAACAACAATCAATAAGGGAGCGAGGCTGAGACATGCCTCGCTCTTTTGATTTACAAGATGCCGTTGATGAACTCTTCCTTCTGGAAGGGCTTAAATAGCTCTGGTTCCTCGCCAAGCCCAATAAAGCGGGTTGGTATGCCGAGTTCTTGCTGAATGGCCACAGTGACACCTCCTTTGCCTGAGCCGTCCATTTTAGTGACCACAAGCCCGTCGATTTCGATGGCCTTGTTAAATTCTTTGGTTTGAGACAGGGCATTACTGCCGGTGGTGGCGTCAACCACAAGGAGCTTGAGATGCGGAGCATCTTCGTCCTGTTTGTTGATGGTGCGCTCGATTTTCCCGAGTTCCTCCATGAGGTTGTGTCGGGTGTGAATGCGGCCTGCGGTATCACAAATCAAAAACTGGACACCTTCTTGGATGGCTTTTTGATGGGCCGTGTAGCAAACCGAGGAGGGATCAGCATTGGGAGCCCCCTTGACGACGGGCACGTCCAGACGCTCGCCCCAGACGCCGAGTTGCTCTACCGCTGCAGCACGGAAGGTGTCTGCAGCTGCCAGCATGACAGAATAACCCTTGTTTTTGAGTAAATACGCCAGTTTTGCTGAGGATGTGGTTTTACCGGTGCCGTTGACTCCTACAATGAGGATGACGGCTGGTTTGCCGTCGGATCGAGGGGTGAGCTCAGTGGCATCTTCGGTGAGAATATCCCCGATATGTTGCTTGCAGACGTTAATTATATCTTCGGCGGAGACTTTACGTCCCTTTGCTTGAAGCTCATCGACTACACTCATCGCTGTGCGAGCACCAAGATCGGCTCCTATAAGGTCTGCTTCCAGTTCATCCCAATCAACATCTGCCCGATTGGTTACTTTATTAAAGAGTTGTTTGAAAAATCCAGCCATGAAATCTGTGAGTGTAGGCACGATGTAGCTGTGTAGCGGCAAATTCGCAAGCGAATTACAATGTATGACCTGAAGAAGCGGAAAGGTAGATCATCAAGAAATATTTAATCAGTGTAAATCCTTTTAAATAAGTGAGTCAGACAGTCTTGAACTACGGAAATGAAAGTAATGTTAATTTTCTTTGAACGAATATAGTCATGAGGGGTCTATGATCAGTGAACACCGTATGTTTCGGTGCTCAATCACTTACCAAGTGAACACAACAGTTGCAGTTGTCAGATTTTCCAATACATCAGCGTGTAAGGAACTGAATTTAATGCCCCGGGAGACTCCAAGCTCCCGGGGCCTTTTTTTGAAATAGGTTGAGCAATAGGGGGCTTGCTCAACTAGAGAAGCTTTCTAGTTATTGATAAGTCCTGAGAATTTCTTGCGACCAACCCACAATAAATAGGCTGATAGCACAGTTACTGCGATAACGGGTGGGTCAAATAAGCCGGCGCTCTTGGTAAGAAACACCTGAAAGGCGAGAATGTTGACGACAATCGGGCCGATAACCAGCAGTCCAAGGTTACGCGTTTTGGGCAAGACGACGAGAATACCGCCTATAATTTCGCAAACTTTGACAAAGCTGAGAAATCCGGTTGGCCCTATTGCGCCAAAAAACAGATAAGGAGGAGATCCTTCGGGGGGTTTAGGGACTTCGAGGAAATGAAGAAAGTGATTGGCACCAAAGATGACGAAGGCTAGGCCGAGCAGGCCTGCTGCTATGTTTGGGATGTGTTTCATGGTTATAGTCTAGTTTGTGTGGGCTAACCTTCATTTTAGAGCGCTTTAGATAGTAGGGGAATAATAATTTTCAGCATGCTAGCTGGATTAGTTGAAAATGAACTATCCTTGCGCTTGCATGGTGAGGATGCACAGGTAATGTCTGCGCCTGTGATGAATCTGCCATTAGAAATAGCTGGGCGCCGGTTTCAATCCCGCCTGATGGCTGGGACCGGAAAATTTGCGTCTAATGCACTGATGAGAGATACTCTGGCATCATGTGGTAGTGAGATTGTCACCGTGGCTTTAAGACGTGCCGATCTCAGTGGGGGCGACGATCCTCAAGCAGACATCCTCAAATTCATCGATCCGGACAAGTATTTGATCTTACCTAATACCAGTGGAGCCATGGACGCGGATGAGGCCGTGCGTCTTGCTCGGCTTGCTGAAGCTGCCGGACTTCCTAAGTGGGTGAAGCTCGAAATTCATCCCGACCCGACCTATTTGCTGCCAGATCCAATCGAAACATTGAAAGCCGCTGAGATTCTGGTCAGGGAGGGCTTTACCGTATTGCCTTATATCAATGCTGATCCCGTGCTTGCTAAGAGGCTGCAGGAGGTTGGCACGGCAGCGGTGATGCCGCTGGGAGCACCCATTGGCTCAAACAAGGGGGTAGTCACACGCGACCAGATCAGGATTATCATTGACCAGGCGATCGTGCCGGTGGTGGTCGATGCTGGTCTTGGAGCTCCAAGTCATGCAGCGGAGGCGATGGAGCTGGGTGCTGATGCAGTATTGATCAATACAGCTATGGCAATTCCCTCCGATCCAGTGAGGATGGGGGAGGCGTTCAAGCTCGCAGTCGAGGCAGGCCGCGCCGCCTACGAGATAGGGCTGCCTGAGGCCGATGATCACGCATCAGCAACAAGTCCACTGACCGGTTTTCTCGAGTGATTTGTTATCTTTCTGGCTTTCCCTTTTTGGATTCGGCCCCCGTTTTCACCTTGTCTTTTTCCGTTGATCTTAATTTATCTGCTTCTGACTGATTGGTTTCACTCATGCTCTTGAACCAGTAACCGAGGAAGAAATGCTTTTCTTCGAGGTTAATAAATTCGTCTGATTTGCCAATGAACGGTCTGAGTGTAGTGGTCATTTGTAGGGTAACGAGGATAAAGACAATGATCCACAATTTGAGATGGCCCCCTTGGCCGCCACCCATGCATTGAGATGCTCGCATGATCACACGGAGGCCAAAAATGAGGCAGACAATCCAGATGGTAATGGCCAAAAAACCAAAGAATACCGATGAGTTACTCGATGTGGAGAACAGCCAAACAACGGGAGCAAAGCCAACAAGCAAAAGCGAGGTGATGGTGATAAAGGTCAGCATCAGCCCAATAACATGCTGAATCTTGGCATCCATGCCGCCGAGGGAGCCAAAGATATACAAGCTAGGCAGGCAAATAAGGGCGCTGAAGAGCACGCCGCCGATTACTTTTAGAGGGGCGGCCCACAGCTGATCGCCGGCACTGAATATGCCGATGACAAACCCGAAAATAGCAAGGCACACCAGTGTGATGAGCAATAGGGCTGAAGCTGGGCTTTTTCCTTCATGATTGAATGAGTAGACAATGCTCATCGGTTTTCTGAGCAGATGACTCAGGATTTGAGAAAATCCGGAACCCTCCATGGCGATATAATCAGGGTCAGGGTCAGGGCCGGCGGGCTTTGCCTGTGGCGATCTTGGGATTGCAGGTGAGGGCTGCTTTACTGGCAGCTCAGGTGGTTGTTGGTCTGTCATGGTTTATTGTGGTTAGCGGTGATTTGAGGAATGGCTGTTTTTTGAGGAATGGCTGTTTTGATCCAAGGAAGGGTTTAGAGAATGAAGATATTCATGAGGCTTTTCCAGATGGTGTCGTAGAAGCTGCCATTCATGGGGTCGTCCCGTAAAAATTGGACTTCTAAACCGGGAGAGCCGAAGAAGGGGCGCATGATCCAAGAAATTTGAGCGCCGACAAAGAGGTTGCCGGCGAGCCAGGCGAAGAATGTGCGAGTTCCGTGTGATGGACTGGTAGCGAAGTCTCGAACTTGTCCCAGCAGGGAACTGTGTGAGACAATGCCCGCGTATGTAATCATCAAGGTATGGGAGAGCAGGATAATACTATGGAGTTGGCCTGCACCAGGATCTGTTGGGTCTGCAGCATGAAAGACAACAAATAATGCCACTGGACTGAGAGAGAGCAGGATAATGGACATGAGAGCGAAGCCAGCCAAGAGAAACTGAAAGCTTTGCCTAAAACCGATGCCACTTCCCAATGCCATAGCTAGCATGCCGTTGATTATGCCGTTGACCAGCAGAGTGGCCAAAATGACCAATGGAAACTTGATGGCAACATACGTGGCCATGGTCCACCCTTGCCACATACCCATGGTGAATCCATAGGCGCCACAGCCCAGGATGATGGCCGGGATACAGAAGCTCAGTGAGCGAGCTGGGTTGCACTCAAGCCAATCCTGTAAAAGTGCCCGACTGCCTCGGCAGAGCGCGGGAACATTATTCATCGTTTTGATAGTCACAGTTTCAGATGCCACAGCGATAACCTAATGAAAATCTATTACTTATGCCATAAAAAAGCCGTGGCCTCATTCAAGGACACGGCTTGCAAGCGTTGATGCTGTAGAATTCTACTTCTTGGTATTGCGAAGTCCAGCTTCCGCAGCTAGCCAGTCACCATGTTCGTCCCCGTGCATGCCTTGATCTAGGCGGCTCATGTAATTGAGATATGCAGCGTGGCTGATTTGTTCGCTACTTACTTTTTGAGGTAGAGCATTACGGGTTCTTTTTCGGGCTACTTTTTTGGCGGCTTTCTTGACTACCTTCTTTGTTGCCTTCTTTGTGACGGTTTTTTTGGCCGCTTTTTTAGCGGTTTTTTTGGCTGCCCTTTTAGCAGTTTTTTTGGTGGCGGCTTTCTTGGCCGCTTTTTTGACAGTTTTTTTAGCCATATCTGTGAATAGTAATGTTGTTAGTTATTGTAAGAGCTTGGTGTCCTTATAACACATCCATCGATCTTTGCGCCATGATAATCTCTCTGCTATGACACCATTTGTGCAGTTGCATTGAGAGGGATACGTGGACAATCATGCCGAAAACACTTTTCAGTGCTTATCGGTGCGAGCTTCCTTATCAAGGCTGCTCAGTATGAGGTAGTGAACTGGCGCAGGTTGGCAGCGGCCAGAGGCCTAAGCTAGTCCAGCTTGGGTCCTATTTTCGGTGGCCCCTCAGGTTTGGGCTCCTTTTTAGGTGGGTTTTTAGGCTTGGGCTTGGGCGGGGGAGGATCTTTGAGTCGATTGACTTCAACCTCCTTGATCATCATGCCGAAGCTGCCTTGTGGGGTTACCCTGCCTTTGCCTGTTTCCGTATCAAAATCCATATGTTCCATTTTCCATCCAGCAGCGATTCCAGCCTTATCCGTAAGGCTTCTAGCCTGCAGATAGGTGTTGAAAGATTTGGTGTCTACGAGGAAGAAAAGGACTGCCTTTTTGTTGTTGCGCAGCTTGCTGAGAATACTCACGAAGGTATTTGTCTTAGCGCTCAATTCATCAATGTGTGTGCCACCTTCCTTGAGGTCGGGGACAATATTCATTGAGATTTTTGTGCTGATCGGGTTAGTGATGATTTTGACCTGCTGTTTGCGTGTGTTTTTGAAATCGAAGGTACTAAAATATTCCGCCATCTGAGCTTGGTCATAGACTTTGATGCGATCGTTACCCCTTTTCACTCTTTCAATAAGCCACTTGCGTTCATTTTTTTTGAGCTGATCCTCTAGCGTTTCGACAGGAGTAAAGGGGTCAATGAAGTGCACACGATCTTGGGTCACGATGGCGTAATAGGTCTCCGAGCTCTTCGGCACTGGCCTGCTGACTGGAATGCTGACCTCTGTAGCTGGAATGTTAAGCACGGGAGTTTCATCGAGCAGCGACTCAAGACGGGCGATTTCCTCTTGTTTGAACACCGTTTTTTTCTCCTCTTGATCTCGTTGCTTGCGTTTCTCTTTTTCGAGTTTTTTGAGCTGGTCGAGGTTTGCAAGCAGCTCACGGTTTTTCTTTTCGGTGTCTTGGATGGTTTTCTCGAGTAGGGCAAGTTTGCGTTTTTCCTCCTCAAGATCTTCTGGGTTGGGTGGCTCCTCGGTGAGTAATTGATCGAGCTTCTGCTGCTCCTTTTCGAGTTCTTCGATTTTCTTTTTAGACTCCTCGACCTGCTCTGGGGTAGCAGGTTCCAAGTCATCGAAGAACTGCTCAACTTTTTGTTTTACATCTGCCGAAACGAGCAACAGTACGAGAATGAGCACAGCAACCACATTGGTCAGCGCATCCATGAGTGAGTCCAAACTCACCCCGCCGCCATCGGAATTTCTTTTGCGTGCCATGTGATGTTATTTAAAAGCCGACAGATCAATTTTGCCGTCGTTGGGCATGGGTAATTTACCGTGGCTGACGTTATATTTTGTTTCTGCAATACCTGCGGCCCAGTCATAAGCTAACTTTCCAGATTTTCTGACGAGGAAGAGCACCATGGAATCCCTTGATCTTTTAACTTTCTCGAGAAAATCACTAAACGATTCATTCGTGGGGATGGCTTTCGTGGAAATAGGTTTGCCAGGCTTAGAGTCGGTATAAATGACGATACCCGTGGAATTACATTCAACAAAAAAGATGTTTCTAGCACCCTTTTGGCCAAATCCACGGGGTCTTATTTTAACAGACTCTTGAGGTTTGGGCGCTTCTTTACGTGACTTTAACTCTGCTTGAAGTTCTTTGAGTCTTTTGTCCAAGGGGGGTTGCTCTTCTTTGAGGGCTGCAATTTCCTTGATCATGTTTTCGATCAGCTTTTGCAGGGCGGTATCGGATTGATCAGGATCTTCTGCTTTTTTTAGATCATCAAGCTTCAGGGAGAGAGCAATGGTTCGGTCCTTGAGGTGCTGGAGCGCGGCAACGGAAGACTTTTCCTTTTTGATTTTCTCTTCCTTTTCTTTTTTCTCTTTTTCCGCGATCTCTATTTTCTTCTTGAGATCAAGGTTCTCCATGGCGCGAGCTCTCTCTTCTTTGGTCTTGCCGGCTTTCTCTTCTTGTTCTGCTTGCTGGGCCTGCATCATCACACTGATCATGAGCGTCAGAATGCCAATGAGGCACGCAAGGATGCTCATGAAAGAGAAGAGATCTACCCCTTCGTCACTGTTGGATCGGCGCTTGGGCACGGCGGATTATTTTCTGGAAAATAGGCCTCGCTTCTTAGGAGCCGCACCAGGAATCTGTCGTTCTCCGAGTTGGCGCAGACTGCGGTTGATTGATTCAATGCCGCTGGCAATGCTTTCGAAAGACCGGGTGAGGTTGTTGTGTGATTTCAGGAAGATCTCGCTACTTGTGTCAGAGAGCTTGGAAACAGCTTGGTCTAATGAACCTTCGAGTTTGGTATGCGTTTGGTTGAGCTGAATGGTCGATTGGTTGAGGTTGACCAGGAATGTCTCATGAGCACGAGCCAATGACGCCACTAGCTGTGGTATGCTTTCGGCCTGCTCCATGAGTTCATCCGTTCCCAGCTGCTTGCTGTCGTTGAGCTTAGGAAGTAGCTTTTCTGTGCAGAATGTGTCGATGAGTGTAAGGGTCTCGTCCTCCTTCTTTTGCACTGCAGACAAAGGAAAACTGAGTAGAATACTTAAGATGAGTCCAAGTAAGGTGGTGTCAAATGCCACACCAAGACCTCCCGTCAAGCTGTTGATGGATTCTTTCAGGGCTTCGGGATCACTATTGTCTCCCATGGCCAGCGAGCCAACGGCTACCGACAGACCCATCACCGTTCCGATGAAACCTAGAATAGGAATGGCCCACAAAAACACCTTAATGAGCGAATAGGAGCCCATGGAACGATTGGCATCGAGGTCTGATTGGATGCCTAGGAAACCTGCTACTTCACCATTATCACAACGTGATTCGAAGAGTTCGAGAGATTTCCGTATACGGTTCACAATCAGGCTGTCACGTAAGCTGAGTGGTGTGTTGTAGATATTGTCAATAAAGGCGCCCACGGTAGAAGAATTGATTTCTTTACCGATGTTTTCAGGAAACAGGTTGAGTAATGTGGCCTGACCTTGATGCTGATTTTTCTTCAGCTTCATGAAAAGGATGGTGAGGCCCCAGAAAAACAAAAGTGTCTCGGCCCAGTTTACCCACCCACGATCGAGGAATATGGCACCAAAGCGGTTATCCTTGAAGAGCATCATCAGCATTAACCAGGCAATAGTAATGCTGGCTCCGATGAGAAAGCTTTTGCCAAAATTGACGTTGGCATGATCACCTTCTTCCCAGCCTTGGCGCTCAGGTTTCTGGAAGTCTGGATCACTAGGTTCTGTGGGGCCTTCTGGAATTTGGAAGCGATTGTTGCACGCGGGGCATTGAACTTGTTGGCCAAAGTGTTCAGGGGCGACATCAAGTGCAGTGTTACAATGTGGGCATGAAATTTGCATAGATTTAGTATGGAATAATTTAAATTATTGATGATTTGTATGCGGTGAATAGGGCCTTGCCAATCACACAATTTTAAATTGTGACTTTTTTCATTTGCGATCTTAGGCCTGAAAGAAGCCACGTTGCCCATTATGAATGACTTAGGCCAATTCGTTGGGCAGCTAGTCTCTGCGGTTCATTTTGAATGATCGGTAATCTGCCTAGAATTGGGGCGCATATCCAATTGGCTGATGAGGTAGAGTATAGACGCCAACAGAAGAACAGAGGCGCTTATTTTACATGCGATTGAATACCTCGCGTGACTCAAGGTGATGGCATCGTAATCGGTCTGGCTCATGCTGCCCGCTTGCAGCTCTACTTCTGTAAATTGTTGTGATTTTTTAAAGTAAATGTTGGGGGTAATCCAAAGCAATGCCGCTAGGGTGATGCCGACCCATGCGATGCGCCATGGAGACATTTTTTTTTGGTGGGTGTTGTCGCCGCCATCATGATGAGATTCTGTTTTTTCTATGGTTGATTCCATGACTAAGCCAATGATAGGCATAAGGCAGAGATGATCCTAGATATAAAACGTTGGGATGAGATATAATAATGAACGACTGTTTCCTCTACTCTTTAGGTGCAAACCCTCAGTTGCCATTTACCCGAAATACGTTAATATGCAGCACCAATGGACGATGATTACAGCTGGAACGGAGGCTTGAGAGGAACATCCTCATTCAGGCTCCCAGAGAACGAAGGTATTGGTAAGTGGGTCGCTGTAGCCCTTTTGGTTGCTATCATTCTGCACGCTTTTGTATTTGTTATGCTGAGTCGCATTGACATCGAACTTTCTGAGTTTGTTGATGAGTCTGGGATTCAAACGGAGGTCATTAGGGTGAACCGGGTTGATGTCTCGGATGCAAGGCCGGAAATTAATAGGCCTGAGCCCAATGATCTAGTGGAGTCAGCCCCTGTCGTTCCTCCCGCTGACGAACTTGACATACTTGAAAATATGGCTGAGATGGAAATAGATATCAGCCCAGACATAGAGACGATACAAGTGCCGATGTCTGAACCTGCGGCTGTAGGTGAGCTCGACGCAGAGATGTTGGATCAGATGAATGCTCCTATTTTTGAACCATCCTTACCAGACATGGGTAAAACAGATGATTTTTTCCCGAGATCACGGGATAGTCAGCTTGCTGTTGATCCGGGTGAGCGGGAAGCGGCCGAGCATGACCCTGATGTATATACGGACGCGTTGCGAAAAGGGGCGGGTGGGAATGCAGAAAACGGATTATTGAAAGACTTCACATCGCTGGACGCGATGGCACGCATGGATGGTAATTCGCTTTTGACGAGTAAAGCGCTCATCGGCAGTGATCTCTTGTTCGATTTTAATAGTTCAACACTGCGTCAGAGCGCTCGAGTCAGCCTGATGAAGGTGGCTCTATTGATCGATAAACATCCCAATTTGATATGTTGGGTCGATGGGCACACCGACTTGATCGGTGCGGAACAGCCTAATTTAGCTCTTTCTCAGAGGCGTGCCATGGCGGTGAAATCATGGTTGGTAAATACGCTTGATTTGGATGAGGCGCGCATTGCCGTTCGGGGTTTTGGAAAAAGTAAGGCGCTGGTTAATGGTGGTGGGGTTGAGGCCCAAGCCCCCAACCGGCGCGTCGAAATAAAAATGCGCAAAAGCCGTCCTAGCGCTGAGGTGAAAGTCGTTGATGGGGTTTCTGATGGACCTCTGACTCGTGAGAGTGTTCCCGCTAGGGCTGTGCCTGTTGAGGAGGACCCTATAGGCGGGCAGAGCAGAGTGCCGCCAAGGGCTATTGAGGAGCCTGAGACTAGTGTGCCTGAACGCGCTCCGTTGAAGGCCATACCTGTGGATGAATAAAAAGACCTTTGTCAGACGAGATAAGTTAATCACCCTCACTTCCTGTGAAATTACTAGCTCCATTTACTGAGAGTAACACGCCTCGCTGGTTGTTATCTTTTGATTTCGATGGCACACTCGTCGTTCCTGATGATGACCCTGCTGTTAGCCCAGAGTTTTTTGAGTTGATGAAAAACATGCGTAGTTGTCATGGCTCGTGTTGGGGTATTAATACTGGGCGCTCGCTGATGCAGGCGGTTCAGGGCCTCGTGGATGCTCGGTTTCCCATTCTACCTGATTACATCATTGCTCGTGAACGTGAGATCTATTTGCCTAATAAGTTTGGACGTTGGGTAGGTAACGAAGATTGGAACAAACGCTGTGAACATGAGCATCATAAGCTATTTCGTCAGTGCCGTAAGGTTCTCAAGGGATTGAAACAATGGGTGGAAGCTGAAACTGCCGCAGTGTGGGGTATTCAGAAAGAGGAGCCTGCTGGCATTGTTGCCTCAACAGCATCCGAGATGGATATGATCGTTGGTAAGATTGATGAGGAGATAGAATCCAAGACGGCTCTCTCCTATCAAAGAAATGGCATCTATCTCCGCTTTAGTCATAAGCATTTCCACAAGGGCACAGCGATGCTTGAAGTAGCACGCTTGATGGGATTAACCAATCAACATGCTTTTGCTATCGGCGATAGCCACAATGATCTGGATATGTTGAACCCTGAGATGGCAGGTTTATTGGCTTGTCCAGCTAATGCATGTGCTGAGGTTAAGCTTCAGGTGCAGAGCTCTGGAGGATATGTCGCCAAAGGGGAGGCAAGCAAAGGAGTCATCGAGGCACTTGAGGC
>Ga0075469_10001118_pt1 | contig 12092 bp, 7 predicted proteins | sample DEB08_DNA_13_FD_77577 | JGI IMG/M metagenome (GOLD analysis project Ga0075469, IMG submission 77577) | Aqueous microbial communities from the Delaware River and Bay under freshwater to marine salinity gradient to study organic matter... | ecosystem: Environmental > Aquatic > Marine > Coastal ...
TTTGCCCAAAACCAATACAACTACAACCAAGACTTGCGAATCTCCATAAGAGGGTTTGGAGCAAGGGCCGCTTTTGGTATAAGGGGCGTGTTTTTGAATATAGACGGTATTCCTGAAACTACACCTGATGGACAGGGTCAATTAGATAATATACCGATTAGTATTTTATCTAATGTTGAAATTCTAAGGGGTCCAAGTAGCGCTTTATATGGAAATGCTGCAGGCGGAGTAATATTAATGCACACCCTAGAAGACTTGGGGCCAAATAAATTAAAATTTAGGGCTATGGGCGGTGCATTTGGATTGGCTTCTTCACAATTGACGGTTGCTTTAGGAGAAAATAAATTTAAATCTCTCTGGCATTTTAACCAAGCTGTTTCACAGGGGTATAGAATACTAAGCGGTTTTAAACAAAGTCAATTAAACACAACTTTTACCTACAAACTCGCAAAAAATCAATCTATTAAAGGACAGTTTAATTATACTGATAGTCCTTATGCAAATGACCCTGGCAGTTTAAACCTAGAGCAAGTAAAAAGAAAAAGAAAAAATGCCAGAGAGGCTAATATTCTTTACCAAACCACCGAAAAAATAAATCATTTAAAAGTTGGATTAAGCCATGAATATGGTCTTAAACTAGCAGAAACTAGCGCTTCCAATAAAAAATCTTTAAACATTAACTCCTATACCTTTTTTGCTCAAAGAAACTTTCAAGGTCTTTTGCCCTTTTTAAACGGAGGGGTCTCTGCTTTTAAGAGAAGTTATTACGGCCTTGGCACAAAAGCCATTTTTAAAGGCTTAAAAAACGAACAATTTATTGTAGGCATAGGCCACGCTTTGCAAAGCGACCTGAGAAGTAGGTTTCAAAATGAAAAGGGTGTTGTTGGTGCTTTGGTAGCGCAACAAAATGAAGTTTTTTCTAATAGCCATGGATTTATAACTGGTAAATTTCCCTTTCAAAGATGGGATGTAAGCGCTGCTTTGAGGGGAGACCTCATCCATATAGCAATAGATGCGAGCCAGAAAAGAAATTTCTCCGCCTTAAGTCCTACTGCTGCATTAGGCAGGAAATTGGGTGGTTTTCAATATGTTAGCCTCTCTTATGCACAAAGTTTTGAAACGCCTACCCTTAGTGAGATGAGCAATTCACCAGACGGAAGCTTGGGTTTTAACGAAAGCCTAAACCCCGTAAAATCTCACAATATAGAACTAACCTACAGAGGCAAACACTTCATAAATAACGGCTATAAAATAAATTGGGAAGTCAGTGGTTTTTTAAGTGATTCAGATGGAGAAATTTTGCCTTTTGAGTTGCCTGAATTTCCACAGAGGCAATTTTTTAAAAATATTGGTGCAACACAAAGAAGGGGTGTTGAGGCAATGGCCTCATTCACAGGAAATATACTGGAATGGACCAATGCATTTACTTTTGCTGATTATACTTTTAGTACCAACAGCGAAGACGCTAGTTTGTCAGGAAATAAAATTCCTGGAATTCCAAGCCACCATTTTAACTCACAAATACAACTTAAACTACCTGCCCAAGGGCAAATAAGACTAGAATATCAGCATGTAGGGGCCTTAATGGCCAACAATAATAACAGTGTAAGGATAGCTCCGTATCGCTTATTAAATGTTTCTGGCGTAAAACAACTGCCATTAAAAAATGGTGCTCTCAAACTTTTTGCTGGTATAAACAACCTAACAAATAGCCTTTATTTTGACAACATTAGAATCAATGCTTTTGGAGGAAGGTTTTACGAAGCTGCACCAACGAGACACCTTTATATAGGAATAGAATTGTCATTATAAAGAGACAAAAACACAAGGAAGCCTTTTTTTCATTAATTTAATGGCTCCAAAAAATAATTGGCTTTCGGGAAAAACATCATTTTTTACCTTGAACCTTTATAATAACAACCAAACACTGTTCAGATTCATGAAAACAAAAAACAACAGAAGAGATTTTATTAAAAAAAGTGCCTTAATAGGCACTGGTTTTTATATTGTGCCCAGACATGTTATAGGAGGCACTGGTTTTACAGCGCCTAGTGACCAGCTTGTCGTAGGTGCTATTGGAGCTGGAGGAAAAGGAGGTTCAGATATAAACAATGCATATAACGGGGGTAAAAACAGGGTTGCAGCGCTCTGTGATGTAGATCCAGCTATGGCTAAAAACGCTATAGAAAGACACGAAGGAGCGGCTTTTTTCCATGATTTTAGAAAAATGCTAGACCAACAAAAAGACCTAGACGCGGTGACCATTTCTACTCCAGACCATACCCACGCTATCATAGCCCATGAGGCCATGATGCGCAACTTACATGTGTATGTTCAAAAACCACTGACCCATACCATTGCAGAAGCGAGGCACTTAACCCATTTGGCCAGAAAACAACAGGTGGTTACTCAAATGGGAAACCAAGGAGGTTCCTCTTTAGGGGTGGTAAAAATTAAAGAATGGATAGACGGAAACGCTATTGGAGACGTTAAAAAAGTATTTATATGGACCAATAGGCCTGTATGGCCTCAAGGAAAAGGGGCGCCAGAGGCAAACCCATCTAAAAAACCACAGGGCTTGGATTGGGACCTATGGCTTGGTCCTGCATCTAACAAAGATTATACCCCAGGATTACACCCATTTGATTGGAGGGGGTATTGGGAGTACGGAACTGGTGCCCTTGGAGACATGGGATGCCATTTGCTAGATGTTCCTTATAAAGTATTAAATCTAGGGTATCCTACAGGGGTACAATGTAGTGTGGCTAATATTTACTCCAGGATGTGGACACCAGATTACGTTCCAGACGGTTGTCCGGTTGCCTCAAAAGTAACCATAGATTTCCCAAGCAAAATTGCAGGACAATCAGGGGTTGAATTAGAATGGACAGATGGCGGAATTACACCAGCCATTCCAGATGAAATTAGTGATTACTACTCCGCTTCAAGTAGTGGTGTTATGATGATGGGCTCTGAAGGTATTATTACCTGTACAGACTACGGAAACAATCCTGTTTTATTTAAAAAAGGCATGGAGCCTCAGCCGTTTGACACCAGTGTGCAAGGAAACTTAGACGCACTTCATAACGCCGCTTGGACAGAAGCCTGTAAGGCAGGTTTTAATTCAGATAAACACTTGGCGCTCACCTCCTCTTTTGACTACGCAGGACCATTTACTGAGACTGTACTAATGGGCAATATAGCCATCAGAAGCCATATGCTTAGAAAAGAAAATGAAGCAGGTAATATGGAATTCTACGGCAGAAAGAAACTGCGTTGGGACGGAGAAAATATGCGTATCACCAACTTCGAAGATGCAAATCAATTTGTTACAAAACCTTACAGAGAAGGCTGGAGTATTCCAGGCTTGTAAAACACACTTCTCTACAACAAAGCACTAATGTCATTGGTGTTTGTTTAAAACAAAAACCCCCAGCATTGGCTGGGGGTTTTTTTATAAATAAAAAGACCCTTGTTCCTGTGTTTTTATAAAACAGTAAGGCCTTTATTCGGATGGCACCTCAATATGATTCCCTAAGAAAATAGCATTTAAAAATAATCTATTCATCCCGTAATGAATGCCCCTAAAATTTGGGTTGTCTGCAAACATGATTACACGGCCCATTCCTTTTGGGCTTACAATTAAAGAAGCGCTTTTAGGCAGAAATTCTCTTTGGTTTTTTTCTGAAATATAACCGTCTAAATGCGGTTTTTCAGCGTAATCTATCACTGTACCGTAGGCGCTTTTGGAAGGAGCCAACCAGACCTCGTTGTTTTTATACAAAGCGACTCTAGATTGATCGTAACCAAATCCTAAGGGGTGGGACAAATCCATATCACCTTTTAAAAACACCCCACCTAAAGCTTCTCTTCCAATATTTTCTCCAGCGTCTACATAAGGTTTTCTACTTGTTAGCGTTGTGGAATCAGGCACTACTTTAATCAGTTTTTCTTTTACAAATTTAGTGTTCACTGCCCACGAAGAACCAGTACCAATAGTGATTAAAGTATTCCCTTTAGAGACCCAGTCAGATAAAGCCTTACTGAATTTTTCAGATAGCGAATACCTTCCAGAAACCATCACTAAAGTGTTGTAAGCATCTAGTGAAACACGGTCTAAGTTTCTGATAGGTAATTTACTAATGGGTATTCCCACACGGGTATCTAACAAGTGCCAAATCTCTCCTGCTTCATAAGAAGAAGTGCCGTTTCCAATAATCATTGCAGCCTTTGGCGCCATTAATGGACGCACATTTCTGCTCCCTAAATCTACTCCTGAAAGGCTTAAGCCAGACTGCACCGCAGACACCGAAACCCCTAATTTACTTGGCAAATCTGCCATAAGACTGGCTAAACTGTCCTTAGAAATCTTTTGTAGGGCTACTGGCACCATTAAAGATCCGTATGAAAAAGACTTTGCGCCGTCAAAAGTAGCCACTTTAAAAGGCTTAAAGGCCGCAGAAAGTACCACTCCATTTTTTTGTAAATGTGCTATAGCTGCGGGTATATTATAATCTCTAGCTTCAATAGCATAAGCGTAGTCAGCAGCCTTAAAAGGCCTCGCAGTCACAAGGTCTTTGGCAATAATTAATTGGTCTAATTTAGGTAGCTTGCTAATGGGCTTATAAGAGATATTAAAAAAATTAGCCACAGACCAAGCACTTGCGTCATAATAAACAGAATCCCTGTATTTATTATAGGTCTCAAAAAAACTCTGTACCATTCGGTACTGCGCTTGAGAAGTGGGGACTACGTATTCATCTATTGCCGTCTGATACACGGACACCTTATGGGTGTTTAGTTTTCCAATAAAAGCCTTAGCCAAGTTTTTATCCGTTTCTTTAAAAGAGTAGCCTTTAATCTTTTCCGCAGCCGCGTTAGTGAATGCACTCTTAAAGAAATCCCGCTGATACGCCTGAAGTGTAGCTGCATTTTCTACAGCTGCTTTCACCGTGGTGATGCTAGAAACATATTGGTTTCTTATTGTAAAAGGAAAGGTAATTTCACCAAAGGCGGTGGTTTGTTTTAAACCCCTAGAACTGGCTTGTTCAAACAACAATGCCAAAGCGCCTTGAAGGTCTGGATAAGAAGACCCATAGCCAGGATAAGTGCCGTCAAAAGCTTCTTTGGTAAAATAAAGAGACCCTATACTGTCTAGGGCTTTAGAAAAATACCCCCCAAAAAGATCGTTTAAGGTGGTGTAATTTTCTTTAGGCATAATAGGCTTAGAAGAAGCGTTGGGCTTCATAGGCTCAAAAAAATAAGTGCTTTGGCTGCCCATTTCGTGAAAATCAGTCACCACATTTGGGTACCATTCATGCGACCAGGCCACCTTTCCTTGGCTTTCAGGATTTACGGTTAATAACCAATCTCTGTTAAGGTCAAACCAGTAATGGTTGGTTCTACCTCCGGGCCAGTACTCATTGTGCTCTGCATCCTGAGGGTCTGCTACCAAAGGACTCCCTTTATAGGTGTTGGCCCACTGTGTATGTCTATCTCTCCCGTCTGGATTGATCGTAGGGTCAATAAAAATCACCGCGTTTTCTAAATATTTTTCAATGTCTGGGTTTTTAGATGCTACAAAAGTATAGGCCGCCAAAAGAGCCGCCTCTGAACTGGAAGGCTCGTTTCCGTGCACATTATAGGCTAGGTTAATAATCAGTGGCAGAGCGCTTCCTTTAGGGGCTACACCGCTTTTAATAGACGCCAAATGCGCTTCTTTAATCTCCGACAATCTAGAGAGGTTTTCAGGACTACTCACCACTAAAAAAGCCAGTTTTCTCCCTTCATGTGTTTTTCCATAAGGCATGATTTGTGCGCGGTTAGAGGTAGCGGCCAACTGCTCCAGATAACTCACAATAAGGTCATGTCGCGTGTGTTGGCTACCAATGTCGTATCCTAAAAAAGACGCTGGAGAAGACACTTCCTGATTAAAAGGAGTGTATTTTTTATAAAAATAGTCTTGGCCAAAAGCCATACTGCTGCAACACAACAACAGGGTTAGTAATCTAAATAACATAAGAAAAGGTTTAAGGTTTTACCTTTTAAAGATACCAAAGAATTTTTGCTTAACCCCCTTTAGTCCGCTGAGTATTGCTATTGGGAAAAAACCTAAAACAAGGAGCGACTGTCTGTCACTAAATTACTCCCTTTAAAATGGCCTTTGTCAAAATGTAATCTATTCGCTTTTACCGCAATAGGGAAGGGCATTTTACCTTCAGACACTAGCTTTAATACCTTGTCATTTTTCTTAAAAGTATTGAGTTTTCCATCTATTTTTTTGTCCAACTTCACGATTAATGAGGGAGATATTTCTATATCTGTCTCTATGGTAATCACAAGATTCTTAGCCCATAATACCCCTGAAATAAGCAAGATTTGATCCTTGTTTAAATGGGAATAGAGGCTTGGATTGGGGTGTAAATAATCTGCCTGATGCAAATAATTTTCCAAACTCCCCATAACCAATTCTTCAGACTCTGAGCCTTCATAGGAAACCCCAACAGACTTCCCAGAACTAATCAAGGTTTCTAAAGAGAGGTTACCAAGGCCAAAAGCGCTTAAAAGGGGTTCCAACAAAGACATCCCAACATTAAATCTATACTCATTTTTATACCTAGAAGACACCTTTAGCGCGCTGTTCTCTGACACTTCAAGGGCTTTTTTGGATTCAAATGCGTGGTTAATGTGGGCATAATACAACTCAATAGGGTTGGCGGGAACTTTAAGCCATAACTGCAATAATTTATAGCTTCTAATTGGCCCGCCAAGCAGGTCGTATCCATGTTCCCTTAAGTTTTTACTCAAATTAGATTGTAGCATATTCTTTTGCGCTTAATAGTCTTTCATTTAAAGATACCCCTTTACCTTGCTTTCCGTCTTTTTATGTCAATAGTCCGATTTAAATGGCCTTTGGCCGATGTTTTTTTGCTTGCACTAATTCAGTATCTTTAGGTACTTAACAATTCCCCTAGCTGGGAAAACCAAAAAAACCAACTCATGAAAAAAATTTTAATTCCTTTTTTAGCCCTTTTTATGCTACTCTTTTCTATAGAGGAAGTTTTGGCGCAAAGAAGAAAAAAGACTACTGAAGAAACCTCTGATAAGGTCTCTTTAGACGCGTTCAAATTTAGAAACATAGGGCCTGCTTTTTTATCTGGTCGTATTTCAGATATTGCCATGCATCCTGAAAACAATAGCCTCTGGTATGTGGCTGTTGCTTCTGGTGGTGTATGGAAAACAGAAAATGCCGGTACAACCTGGCAGTCTATTTTTGAAGGACAAGGTACCTTTGCTGCTGGCTGTGTTACCATAGATCCAAACAATCCAAGTACCGTTTGGGTAGGTACTGGAGAAAATGTAGGGGGGCGTCATATTGCTTTTGGAGATGGGATTTACAAAAGTACTGATGGTGGAAAATCCTGGAATAATATGGGCCTTCCTAACTCAGAACACCTGTCCAAGATTATAGTACACCCAAATAATTCTGAGGTGGTATGGGTCGCTTCTCAAGGACCCTTATGGAACAGTGGCGGAGACCGTGGGGTATATAAAACGACCGATGGCGGGAAAAACTGGAAAAAAGTACTTGGTGACAATGTATGGACTGGTGCTACAGATCTATTAATAGATCCAAGAAACGCAGACGTTTTATATGCAGCTACTTGGGACAGGCATAGAACAGTAGCCGCATATATGGGTGGTGGGCCTGGATCTGGAATTCACCGTTCTACAGACGGGGGAGAAACCTGGACCAAGCTCACTTCTGGAATTCCTACTTCAAACCTAGGTAAAATAGGCTTGGCCATTTCCCCACAAAAACCAGATGTTGTTTATGCCGCTATTGAGTTAGACAGAACCACTGGAGGCGTGTTTAGGTCTGAAGACAAAGGAAGCTCTTGGAAAAAAATGTCTAACACTGTTTCAGGCGGAACAGGGCCTCATTACTATCAAGAGTTATACGCCAGTCCACATAAATTTGATCGTTTATATCTCATGAATGTAAGGGTGCTTACTTCAGAGGACGGTGGAGCTAATTTTGCCACCTTAAAAGAATCTGACAAACACTCAGACAACCATGCCATTGTTTTTAAAAAAGACGACCCTAACTATATTATGTTAGGAACAGATGCTGGAATTTACGAGAGTTTTGATTTGGCAGATACTTGGAAATATCATAAAAACTTACCGCTTACTCAATATTATAAAGTAGCGGTAAACAATGCCAAGCCTTTTTATCATGTCTTTGGAGGAACCCAGGACAACGGTTCTTCTGGTGGGCCGTCTGCTACGGACGAAAGAGAGGGAATAGCCAACAAGCACTGGTATAAAACCTTATTTGCAGACGGACATCAGTCTGCTACAGACCCAGAAAATCCAAATATTATTTATGCGGAAACACAGCAAGGGGGCTTGCACAGGGTAGACCTCAGCACTGGAGAACCTGTCATGATTCAACCACAGGCTAGAGCGGGAGAGCCGCATGAACGTTTTAATTGGGACGCACCTATCTTGGTGAGCCCTCACAAAGCGTCTCGTTTATATTTTGCCTCGTACCGTGTTTGGAAATCAGAAAACAGGGGAGATTCTTGGACCCCAATTTCTGGAGATCTTACCAGGAACGAGGAGCGCATTGAATTGCCTATTATGGGCAAACAACAATCTTGGGACAATGCCTGGGATGTAAGGGCCATGTCTAATTACAACACCATTACCTCCCTGTCAGAATCTGAAGTTCAAGAAGGGCTGCTTTGGGCTGGTACAGATGACGGCATTATTCAATACACCACAGACTCAGGAGCCAACTGGACTAAAATTCCTGTGACTCGATTGGGTTTACCTTCTAGAGCATTTGTAAATGATATTAAAGCAGACGTATTTGACAAAAATACAGTCTATGTCTCTTTAGACAACCATAAAGAAGGTGATTATAAACCGTACTTATTTGTGTCTAACAACATGGGTAAAACATGGCGCTCTTTGGCTGGTGACTTGGGAGAGCGAAACCTCGTTTGGAGAATGGTACAGGATTTTGTTAAAAAAGACCTGTTATTTGCCGCCACTGAGAATGGCGTTTTCACCTCATTAAACGCAGGTCAAAATTGGCAAAAAATGAGTGGCACCCCCACCATTTCTTTTAGAGACATTACCATTCAAAGAGAAGAAAATGACCTAGTAGCGGCTTCTTTTGGACGTGGTTTCTTTGTATTGGACAACTATGCGCCACTGAGAGACTTCACTTCCGAAAACCTCAATAAAAAAGCTACTTTATTTGCGCCAAGAACAGCCAAATGGTATGTGCCAAGAAGTAATGTAGGTAATACTGGCGCAGACTATTATTTTGCAGAGAACCCTACGTTTGGAGCTGAGTTTACGGTTCACATGAATGGAGATTACAAAAGCTTAAAAGCAACAAGACAAGATGCTGAAAAAAAATTAGGCGCCAATGAAAATGTGCCTTTCCCTGGTTGGGATGCTTTAGATGCAGAGGCATCTGAGGCTGATGCCAAATTATTATTACACATTAAAGACGCTGAAGGCAACCTTATAAGAACCATCACTGCAAAGCCTAAAAAAGGATCTCAAAGAATTGCTTGGGACCTTAGACACACCAATCCCTACCCCGTAAGTAACGGAAGCGGTGGTTGGAGATCTGGAGGGCCAATGGCTACGCCAGGAACCTATATGGCAAGCCTTTCTTTAGAAAAAGAAGGTATTATTGCCCCATTAGACGGACCGGTCTCTTTTGAAGTGAGGCCAATCAGAGACGGAGTGTTAGAAGGTGTGAACTACGCCACTTTTAACAACTACTTTGAAAGTGTAAAAACGCTTTTAAATGAGAGTGCTGCCTATGAAGACGCCTTATCTATGGCAGATAAAAAACTAGCGATGTTTGAAACAGCCTTGTATAGAACCAATACGGATCCTCAGGCCATATTGTCTCTAATTACCGAAGCTAAAAAGGCCTTAGCTGGCTTGCGCAAACAAATAGATGGCAGTCCATCTAAAAACATTATAGGAGAACGCAATCCTGCCTCGTGGCAAGATCATTTAAGCGTAGCCATGAGAGGAATGGGAACTACTTATGGCCCAACACCCCTTCACAAGCAAAGCCTACAAATTGCTGCTGAATTATTAGAAAATATGAAGGCCGCTATTAAAGATGTCGCTCAAGAAAAAGTGCCTGCTATTGAAGCGGCCCTTATAAAAGCTGGAGCGCCTTATATGTCTGGACAAGGCATTGAATGAGCCCCTAAATAAATTTAGGTTTATTCGTTAGCCTTTTTTAAAAACCCCGCACCAATTGCGGGGTTTTTTTGTAACAATTAATATCCGAGCTCGTCATAAGAGAAACCCTAAAACTGTGGATATGAAAAAAATAGCTTTTTTATTTTTAGCTGCGCTATTGAGCAGCTCACTTATGAACGCACAATCTAAAGTAAAAGACAGAGACGTGCTTGGCGAATGGAAACTTCACGTAGACCTTCAAAAGGAAATTCAAGACAAAGACAGTGATTTAAACTTTTTAGAAAAAGCCTTAGTAGGTGCCGTATCTGGTATTGTAACCACAGCGATGAATCATGTGGACATTCGTTTTGACTTTAAGCGAAATAACGAAGTGATTCTAAAATTCACAACAAAGATGAAGACAAAACAGAAACAGAAATACTTAAATGGTTTATTAACAAGCAGGGGCAATTGGAGATAAATGACCTTGACAATGACCATGTAAATGTGCAGCACGACGGCGCTTGGATGCTCTTAGACAAACAACTTGTAGCGGTAGAAGACGGCAAAGTAAAACAAGCGGTGTATTTGGAAAAAATGTAATCGTTTTCTTATTAAAGACCCATTGTTTTCTATTGACCTATAGGCTCTGCTGAAAATTCACTTACCTCATTATAGGAGACCCCTATTTGAAATTGAATGGGATTGCAACAGACTTCACAGTCTTCAATAAATTCCTGAAAACCTACAGAAGGGTCAATCATTTTAAGTTGGGACTCCCAACAGTGGGGGCAATCAAAATAGTGTTCTAACATAGCGTGTAAAAATAATAAAACCCCTTAATTAAAGTACTAATAGGCCAAATCAAATTTCACTGGAAGGTGGTCAGAGATCCATCGGCCATTGGCCCTTTTTTCACTCAAATGAGCATAGCTTAAAGGCGTGAGCCCCTGAAAAAATATATAATCTATTCGGCGGTCTAATGGTGCTTGTAAATTAAACGCATTAAAAGTTCCTTCAGGTCCAGACAATTCAATGTATTCCAATGGGTCTCTAAAAGCATTTTTTAAATGGGTTATAGGGAGCTCGTTAGGGCTTGCGTTAAAATCGCCTGTGAGCACAAACACACTTTCAGTACTTACTAAGCTTTTAATTTTCTCTATAATTAACAGCGCAGAATTTGCGCGTGCCGCTTTACCTACATGGTCAAAATGAGTGTTAAAATGCCAAAAAACCCGCCCTGTTGTGTGCTCTTTGAACTGGGCATAGGTGCAAATTCTGGGCAAAGCAGCGTCCCAGCCAACAGAGACCTCTTCAGGCGTTTCAGACAACCAAAAGGTCTTACTTTCTAATAATTTAAACTTTTCTTTTAAGTAAAAAACTGCGCTATACTCTCCTTTCGTTGCGCCGTTGTCTCTACCTACACCAACATAGGCATATTCTGGCAAAGCCTCAAGAATGTATTGCATTTGAATCTGTGTAGCTTCTTGAACACCAAAACTATCTGGCGAATGCTGATTAATTTGACCAACTAATTCCCCTTTGCGTAAGTCCCAAATATCTTCTCCGTCGCTTTGGCTATTGTAGCGAATATTGTATGAAATTACTGTGAGGTTCTGCGCTACACCTACAGTGGTGAACAGAAACATCAAAAGGCTCATTTTTAAGTATTTAGTGGTATAACGCATCATAATATATTTTTAAATTACACAATACTTAATAAAACTATAGCAAACGAAGCTACCTTGCAAAAAAAAGCCCTTGTGAAAGTGTCACAAGGGCTTTTAAGATAAGGTTTGAAATAATTAGTTGGGCATGATCACCGTATTAATCACATGAATCACACCATTAGAACCCATTACATC
>Ga0075469_10001120_pt1 | contig 12091 bp, 11 predicted proteins | sample DEB08_DNA_13_FD_77577 | JGI IMG/M metagenome (GOLD analysis project Ga0075469, IMG submission 77577) | Aqueous microbial communities from the Delaware River and Bay under freshwater to marine salinity gradient to study organic matter... | ecosystem: Environmental > Aquatic > Marine > Coastal ...
ATGAAGATTCAGTTGGTTTCTGCATTTTCATGCAATGTTGATCCGTTCTTGGGTCACATGGTCCACATTTACCAGTGTCGTAATCACATGAGAACCACGAAACTGGACATTTCGTGTCGTTCATAGCATCCATTGAAGAATTATTAACATATTGTGCGCAAAATTTTGCTTGCTCTTTATCTTTACATGGATAATCAGCGTTTGGGTATTTTGTAGTTGGCTTTGTACAACAATCTATTCCATGAGGAGATTTACATGTACCCACATCGTTACAATTAGTAGATGCGTGCTCTTTACTAATGTTATCCCACGTTTTCTGACACCAATCACCGCCAACCGGGGGTTTATTTGGTCCTGGTCCTGGTCCTGGGGGAGTACAACCATGACAAGAATAAGGTCCTGTGGGTTTGGAATTCTGACAATAGCTACCAGGGCAATCGGCATTTGATGTACAGTGAGTGGTACAAGGAATCCCGGAAGGCGATTTACATGTATTTTTACATTCAACCAATGAAGTTCCAGTTCCAGTTGTGCTTTCTACACATTTATTACTCACACAATTATAAAGTGTTGCAACTGGGGGTGTTGATTTACATGTATTTTTACATGCAGTTAATGAAGTTCCAGTTCCAGTTGTGCTTTCTACACATTTATTACTCACACAATTATAAAGTGTTGCAACTGGGGGTGTTGATTTACATGTATTTCCAATACAGTTGTTACCATTCGGACAGTCAGAATCATCCATGCAACATGATATTGGCTTACCGTCTGAACTCTGACATCCATGACATACAGAGTAGCCAGGTTTTATTTGACAGTAACTACTATCATGGCATATATTTGAACAATACGCATCAGCTTTTGATGTCATTTATAATTAAAATAAGAAAAAATATGTTTAATTATAAATGAAGATTTTACAGTATAATGTATTTGGAGTACCATTTGGAAGCTTTAATATAAAACAAAGGCATAAAAATATATGTGTAAATTTGAAGGAATTAATAAAAAGTGTCGATGTTATTGTGTTGTGTGAAGTATTTACAGATTTTTCTCGAGATCTCTTTACAAATTTTTTTCGAGAAAACAATTGGAACAGCGTAGCCAGTCACTCTACCAACAGTTTCTTTACTATATCAGGCGGTCTCATGGTTGCCTCTAAGTATAATTTTGAACACTCTGAGCACACAACCTTTGAAAACTGTAAATTTATTGATTGTCTAGCTTTCAAAGGATGTTTGAGCGTCATTTTAAACTTTGAAGGGAAATATGTAAACGTGATCGCGACGCATATGCAGGATGAGACATGGGATAAAGATGGTCTGTGTCGCCAAAAGCAGGTTGATGCGATTGCTGAGAATATAAGTGATATGCCAACAGTTGTTATTGGTGATTTTAATATTAGAATGAACTCGCAATTATTTCAGTATGCAAAAAAAATTCTAGGTCCATTTCACACTAGTCCTGGAGAAACTCATGCTGAAGGAGCTCTTGATTACGCGTTCTTTCGTAATGCGCACGTCTGTGACTGCACTGTAACACAATTTTATAACTCGAAGGGTAAGCCTTTGTCAGATCACAAAGCTGTCATTACCACTCTAATAATTTGAGTTAGTCTATTTTTATAAGGAATACTTCTTATAAAAAAAATAAAAAATCACAATGTTTATGGATGTGGTGGAGTTTTATATATAGCTCTACCTCTTTTACTGGTTTTGTAAGCACAGACATAATGAGACGATTGATAAAATTTCTTTCGTTTTCATATTTTATATGTAAATAAATATTTATATTTAAAGTGAAAAACGACTTTTTTGTTCTTCCTTTAAAAATTTAACCAGATAACTGTACGAGCTGCTGGGCGACCCCATCTCCCTTAGTTTTAACACAAGACCCAAAGTCATAATATCAAGATTTGGGGTTACTGTCCCCAATTTTTTCACAAGACTGGTCGTTATTTCCTTGGACATTCCGAAATCGATGATATATAATTTTCGACCTTTAAACATGTAGTTCATAAGGTTGGCATCACCGTGAAATACGCCTGCTTTATCTAACTTGCGAAAAAGAGTAATAAGTTGCATTTGTATATTGTGAGAAATAAATGCTCCGTTATTTTTCATTATGTCAAAGAGATGCCTGTCCATTTTTTCCATTACAATATATTTGGATACAGTGTCTATATCAATTACCCTTGGACTAACACCCTCGCTAGCGGCCATATTCTGTAGGTCGGCCTCCTTTCTCAGATTTTTAGACGATTTATGCTTCCGAAATGTCTTCATTGCATACTCATCACCTGATATGTCTCTAACAAGATATGTAGTACCTTCTTTACCCTTTTCTCCTAGCTGAGATATTCGTTTATAAAGATCGATTTTATCTTTTTTGTAACTCTCATATTCTCTAATCGCTACCAATATATCATCTACAGTTTTTTCCTTGCTTCGGCGCTTTTTTAAACCCATTTCCTTTGCAATTTCTTTCAGTTCACTAAAACTATGAGTTTCTAGTCTATATCTTTTCATTTATAGCCTCTTATTAGGCTATAAATTAACTTAGAAAAGTATTAACTTCTTGAGGATCCCAATACTTTTCTTGCTTCGGGATTCAAGAGAAGATTAAGCATCATATACGGAAACGAGAACAGACAGGCTAAAATTAAATTAACTGTTCGTTCAGGTCCTTTTTTTGTTGTTTTTACAGCAATTACAACTGAGTAATACAGAACTATAACCTCAATTATAAATAATACTGAATAAATGAATATAAAATATCCTTTGAAAAAAGGTGATATTTTATCATAGTCTAGATCTGAATTGGGATCGGGTTTTTTCGATTGCATTGCATTTTTTAACAGACTTGTAGAAAATAACATTTTTTTATTTAATACAAATATAAAAAATGAAGAATTATAATATAAAATGGAAAAAAGTTGGTGGGCTGAAAAGTGGGGAAAAGACAAAATTTGCGGAATTACTCATACACGTCTAAGACCTGGAAAAAATAAGAACGGAAAGTCATATGTTACAAGATTAAAATGCGATCACTCATTTTATACAAAAGCCCTGGAAAAATGGATTGAATTTTGTCCAGTAAACCCTCCAACATGTCCTTGTTGTAGAAATAAAATTTCTATTTGAAAATAAAAATATAAAATAATTATATTTTTATTCTGATCATATTTTTGTATTCAAAACACCGAGAAAGATCATCGCAGTATTTTTTTCGGTGTTTTGAATACAAAAAAATAGAATTTGGTGACTAATATTAGGGTCAGTTTATATACTAGTGTGTTTTATTTGGGAACTGATTTATCAGAAGATTTATTTCCTCTTTATCAGAGTATGAACTTAGGTTTCAAGAGATTCTTATACGTGTCACTAAACGAAGTTGATTTTTTAGTGGAATTCTTAGATTAAACTGCAAAATCATGCCAGTCACAAACACAAAATTAAATATGTTATATTCTGAATTATCTTATGTTATAAATCCAAACTATCTAGAAGATTCTAGTACAAAAATAAGATATTGTAAAAGACGTCGATATAGTTTACGAGAAGCTATACTAAGAAAAAAATATATTGGAAAATATATTGGAAAATACAGGGTAAAAAATACAGGGTAAAAAATACAGGGTAAAAAATACAGGGTAAAAAATACAAGAAGTTATCGAGGCGAAAACATCACACGAGAAAACAGTGGATAGGAAAAAAGGTTCGACGCAAAGTAGTTCGTAAGAAAAAGGTAGCAGGTCAATAGGGAGAAAGCTACTAAATTTTAAAAATTAATTTTATACAAAAAAGTATAAAATTAAATCAGAGATTTTGATACCGTTAGACATACTGGACATTCCACATTTTTACCAGTAAGCTTACAATATTGATGATATTCAACAACGCACTTATGATGAAAAAAATGTTTACAGCACTTGGAAAAGTAAAGTTTATCGTTAAAGTCTTCGTGACAGAAACAGCATATATCGTCTAAATTATCTGAAAAGTTGACAGGATTTATTTTCCATTCTATTGGCTGGATATGTTTTTTGAAGCACGACCCCATTTTTATTTTATCGTGGGATATAATATTAAAATTTTCATTTATTACAGATGGTCTATGAAGTAAAGCTGAAACGTTTTAAACTTTAAAAGAATCACAATAATATCAGAATGTCGCAGAAGAGCTAGATAAATAGTCAATTCTAGACGACTTATAACTCTTCTTGCTCGCATATTACGAGCAAGAAGAGTTATAAGTCGTAGAACAGGATTTTTCGATACAGGTATCAGTTCTGGGTAAAAATATATTGGAAAATACAGGGTAAAAAATACAGGGTAAAAAATACAGGGTAAAAAATACAGGGTAAAAAATACAGGGTAAATCAATCCAATGGACTGAGAAAAAATTGATAATTATTATTATTTATAATTAAATTTATTTATAAATAAATGTCGGAAGTATTATTCGAGCTTAATAATAATTCGTTACAAAGTGCGACATCATTTGTTCAATATATAGTCAATATATCAAGAGTTGTTGAGTCTCCTCGTTTTCGTTTAATAACTTTAATAGGAGAGAGGCATAACTTTGAATTTTCATGCAGTAAACCGTCAATTACAATAGAGGAGTATGTAAAAAAATATCTGAAACGTGACAGTAAAACTATGGTTCTGTTGGAGATGGATAAAAATCAGTACGACAAATCTGAATATCCAAATTCTGTTCCGATCAGAGCTATTCTAGAAAATAAAGAGTATCATCGTCATCTGAAATACTATGATCCCAGAAATGATTTTCTTGGTAATGGGAGTAGATATGCTTTATACAACTCTAAACTTGATCTCTTAGTTGATAAGAGTCGAGATGAAATAATTGAATTATATACAAAACCATTCTATGAAAAATGGTCACTGTTGTCAAAAGCAGAACTTAAAAAACATTCATATAATTACAACAGAGAGCAGCTAAAGTTTCTAACAAAAGATCTGTACAAAGAAATTTACAGATCTTTTGAGGATGTAAAGAAATATTCTTCTAATTACATCCATAAGCTTAGAATCTGCTGGTTAAAAGTCACAGACTGGTTTATTATGAGTAAAATATTATGTGATAGTGAAGAGAATACTGCAATAGCTATTATGGGTGATATTCACCTATCTCATATCACAGATGAGATCTTAATAAACAGTAAAAGTATACTCGTTAATCAGAGAAATAAAAAAAGTAACAATTGCGTAAGTCTGTTCGAGACTTGTTATGTTTAAAGAAAGATACAGATAGATAATAAAATGAAACGTCGTTCTAAAATTAAAAAGAAGAATGATATTGATAATGAAGATGAGAGCGATGAAGATGAATCTTCCGATATTACAGTTGTAAGAAATCACATCTACTTTTACAGTGATGTGGATACTAAACCAATCAAACAGTTAAATCAAGCTATAAATTCTCTGAATGAACCTGGAAAATGTTACCCAGAAATATGGATTCATATAAATTCTCACGGAGGAGGTATGTATGACGCTTTGGCAGCAGTGGACACTATACAGGCATCTCCGACACCAATTATTACTATTGTCGAGGGTATAGCAGCTAGTGCGGCAACATTATTATCTATAGCTGGTGATAGAAGACTTATTCGTCCGAACTCTGCAATGTTAATACATCAGATTCGTTGCGGTTTCTACGGTAAGAATCAAGATGCGAAGGATGAAATGAATAATATTAACAAAATGGAGGCTAAGTTAATAGGTTTGTATCTGGATAATACAAAGCTGACAAAAACCAAGTTAAAAAAAATCTTATGTCATGAGAATGAGTACGATGCTGAAGACTGTATGAAAATGGGATTGGTGGATGAAATTTTTATAGCACCTGTTATGATTGGTAAAAGAAAAAGATAATTTTTATATATTCTTTATATAAAAAATGAGCTCTTCTTTACTTAGAATAGAAAATATTACCGGTCAAATGACCAAACTTAATGCCGTAACAGTACAGGCTTCAAACGTTGAAGTTTCCGGCGCAATTACAGGCAAAAAAGCTGTCAGTACTGAATTAAATGTCCTTACAAATGTTGCAAAAACACTACTCCCCTCGGAATCCGGAAGTATTTTTCTTGTCAAGGGTACTAGTGGTACAAAAGTTGTTACTTTACCAGCAGCATCCGTAAAAAATGTGGGTCTTACGTACGAATTTTTTATTACAGAAACTATGACTACTAATTTTCAAATTACTTCACCTGTAAACGGTGCTATTCTTGCTTTGACATACTTGATTCTTGGTTCGGCTTCGAACGCTCTTTCTAATGTGGCTACATCATTAACTTTACCTTCTCCAGCGATAAATTCCCGTGTTTCTCTTACATGTGTGTTAGATGATGGTACAGGAGCTTTATCTACTGCTATCTGGAAAACCGAAGGTATCTCCGATGTAGCTTTTACAATTACGCCGTAAAGTTGTTATTTAATCTATAGACAAACCGTTATATATTAAAACTAATCATGGGAAGAAAATTTACAAGCAGCAAAAAAAATCCATTAAGAGCTGTTACTCAAAGAGCATATCCAAAAAATCCAGTTGGTAGCAATGAATGGCACCAAGAGAAAAGAATCACAATTATGAAACGTGAAATTACAGAAGGACAAACCAGACGACCACAAGTAACGAAGTCTCAAAATAAACATACACGCATGTAATTATTTTTATCAATAAATATTGATAAAAAATCTATAAACGTGCTGGGTAAAATATATGTATAAATAGTGATAAAGTATCTGATGTGCAAAAATCATATAATATACCACTTTCATATATCTTTTTTACTACATAACACCACCAAATAAAATTAAGCTCTAAAGGTGCTTGATAATGTGGGAATAATGGTATCATTTTTATATTGAATTGGTTTTTTATAAATTGAAATTATCAAATAACTCTCACCAAGAACTCTTGGTGATATAAATCATTTTACAACTATATCTACAAAAAATACCCAAAGAAAATACCCAAAGAAAATACCCAAAGAAAATACCCAAAGAAAATACTAGAAGAGTATATGGAATATTATATTTTAAAAACAGAAATAACAGATCCTTTACCTATCGATACCTGTTTAGGAGTTGTAACATTGCTAACATTAACATTGGGATTGTAAAAACAATTAATTTCGTCTCCAGCAGCAAGACTGAATATACCAGCGATAGATTGTTCTAACGAATCGTTATCAAATATTAATAGAGGACTTTTCTCTAATAAGGTAGTATAAACACCACTACTTAATTTTTGTATACGCAACCCCATTTGTTGTTCATCGGTCAGTCCAATTGAAGAAAATATTATTTGAGAGCTTATATAATAATTACCAGGTAAATTCACTATTCTACCTCTTGAAGTAGAATTTACCAACATATTTAATGTTGGTGTAAGCTCTGTCACAGTCGTAGACAAGAACACTGCAGACCAACCTGTAGTTCTATCAGGACTATTTTCTGTATTACTGATAGAACTACAAGGGGTTACTCCACTCGAAGCTTCTGTCAACCTACCCTGTTGATCCACTGTAATATTTGCAGATGTATAACTACCAGCTGATACTGTTGTATCATCCAATGCAGGAGCAGCATCACTACGCATGAAGGTAGTTGCTGTACCATTAACAACTGTTCCATTGATTTTTCTACTTGGGTCACCAGCAGTAGAACCTGAGCCAGGTGGAACAGCTTTAACGGTGTTATATATCTCGAAAGGAATATTATTACTCATTTATATATTACACAGAATATTTTTTTAAGATGTATTAAATACTTAAAAAAATGTAAATAGTAGAATTGTTTAATATTTCTAAATATGACCACCTTCACACCATTTAGTGTAATAAGAAGCCATTGCTACCAATGTTACATCCCCGCTATGGGTATCTCCATTATCTCGCTCTAATGATAACCAGATTGTATCACCAAAACCCCCATCCAATCTCGAAATCATATCGCTAATATCTAATAGTTGCTTATACCATTTAACTGTATTTACAGATGAAGGAGAGGCTGATATATAATTTATAGTTTTCTGATTTGGGGCGACTAATGGAGATGCACCAACTGTTGTATATACATTGTCACCATCTCCTTGCCAGCCCCATCTAATAGTCCAATTAATAGTACCAACTGTACTAATATTGTCAGTAACCACAGACCATTGAAAAGTAATACATGAAGATGTATCAATGTCTAAAGGCAATGTTGTTTTAAAACCAATTCTCTGCGCTTTGTTTGGATCTCCTTGCTGGGCTACAAATTTATTTTTTTTACCCCCATTACCAATTTTCTGACTCAAAAATAAATCTTGGTCTTTTACATCTGTCCCTGTTGCTTTTTCAAATACCTGTACTTCCCATGGTAATTTACCTATTGGTCTAGCTTTCCCAAAATATTCTAACCAACCATCTGTATTTATTGTAAATCTATTTGTGTGTAATTGGAATTGTTGAAAAAAAGGTTTAATCGTTATCCCAGAATTTATTATTATTAATCTCACCCAATAATAGTCTGTTCCAACTGATACTGGGTCGTTTTTAGTCCAACTATCGATAGCTAATGCGCTATCGTATCGCAACGAGTGGTCGACTCCAATTGTCTCAAAATATTTTTTACCTTGTGGGAAATAACTTCCATCATTTGTAACTTCCATTCCGTTAACTTCCACCCAGATGCTACCGTTCCAATACTGAAGTACAATTTTTCCAGCCCCTGGAACACACGCATTTGTAACACTAGATGATAAACCATAATGCTCTAACACATCTCCCGAATTTATACCTAACAATGTCGATGCTAAATATATGGCGTTACCAACCCCAAGTCCTGGGAATGTAAATAGCGATGAACTAGGACTTCTAGCCTCTAAAGTAATATCAGCAAATACATCACCAGCTGTTTTTGTATAGACTATCATACCACGAGTATAACTATTACCCTCGCCCATAGAAGATAATGTTCCACTTTCAGGATAACCAACTTGTAAAGACCCTTTAATATTTGTACCAGTATCGCCCTCATTTGTCGATAAATGATTCATAACAAATTTAGCATTGTCTAGAGATAAAAGATTCTCATTTAATACTCCCTGATAAACCATTGTGTTATTCTCGTTCGTTAACTCCATATCAAAAGTTAATGATTTTCTTATAGTTCCACCTGTAATTGTGATAGAAGGGTTACCTGATATACCCATGTACACGCCTTTATCGCATTCATCAATTGTAATAGCCGCAGCTGATAATTCCGAAGTATTATTAATTTTTATACCAAAATTAGCATATTGAGAATATAGAGCAACTATATCGCATTGCGACCCATCCCCCTCAACATTTATAACAGTTTCTAATCTATTTGATATTCGTCCAGTAATTCTACAGTTAGTTATCGAGCAACGTGCTCCGTTTTCTACTGATATAGCAGTGTCAATATCACCATTATCAGTAAGAATTTGGTTAATATTGACAGATCCATTATTGGTTAATCTTACAACCTTTGTAAATGACCCTGCTATTGGTATTAACTGATTAATAACAATTTGCGCCGCCTGTTGGATATAAATCATTTCTGATACCGTAATAGTATTATTATTTGAATATACCTGTGAAAATTGACCAGCACATAATGAATTGTTCATATGAATACAACGTTGACAATCTTTAAAATTTAGTCTATTACTATTTGTTATACCAGCCACTCCCATGTAAAAACCGGCAGCACCAGTAGCCCCTTGAAAACTAATACCATTAGCACCGGATGCATTAACAACCTCTAATATATTCGAGTTAACATTAATCGCCTGAAATATTACTGCTGTGTCGTTTGATTGACCGTTAAAATGCACACCTACTTTACATATAATAGGGTTGTTTATGTTGTATAACCCCGGTGCTATATTAATCACATATCTATTAGTAGTTGATGAGTCTGTAATAGAAGCTATAGCAGCTTCGGGGGTTGTGTAATCACCACCAGATTGAGCCACAGTTACTATTTTTACCAATCCACCACTCGAAGCTGATGTTAACCTACCCTGTTTATCCACTGTAATATTTGCAGATGTATAACTACCAGCTGATACTGTTGTATTATCCAATGCAGGAGCAGCATCACTACGCATAAAGGTAGTTGCTGTACCATTAACAACTGTTCCATTGATTTTTCTACTTGGGTCACCACCAGTAGAACCAGGGCCAGGTGGTCCCGGCGGACCTCTACCAGTGTTATATATCTCGAAAGGTATATTATTACTCATTTATATACTATTAAGAATATTTTTAAGATATATTCTCTTAAAAATTGTCATATTTAATATTATTCAAAAACAATAAACACATGCTATGAATGCTATTCTTAAATTCTCTCCATTAATTAAAATTTCTTTACATTCATACTCTTCACTTTCTAAATCAAAAGAACAATTAATAGTCGCCTTCGCACAGGTATAATTATGTAATAAATCGTCGTCTTGTAAGCATCCATATCCTTCCCCTTTATCACTACTACATATATAATCACCATTTTCAATATTTCCGTGAGAATTAATAACCCATATAGCCCCCTCACCGAGAGCATTAATAAATAGCCGATTATCATCTGCTGGAAGACCACCTATAACGGATACAAAAGCACCCTGTCTAAAATGTTTTTCTGTTGCTCTTGTCGCCATATTTGCTGTTTCATTATCTTCCTCTTCATTTGAAATAACACCAAAAACTCGCTTATCTTTATATGTATTACATAATACAACTCTCGGCATCGCCTCGTTAATATGTATGCCTCTTTTACCTGATGAAATTCCTGCTTCACCATTATCATTTATAAAACTACTTAAATCGCCATTTGATATAACAATCTTACCTACATAATCATCTACATTATTATATAAATCTTCATCAAGGGGTAATGCTTGATGTTGTCCTGTGAAATTTATTACAAAAGGAGTGGTTCCTATTTGTTGAAGATATGCGGTGTATTTATTTGAAACTGAAAAATATAAAGTAGTGTAATTTGTTTTAATAGTTGGATAATTTGTGTTGGCCGGTTGTCCTGGTAAAGAGCCATCACTTGTATCAAAAAAAAGGTTGCTTTCGGCAATTACTGTTGTGTTATTTGCCACTGTCGCTATAGGTCCAAGACAACCTATTTTATTATTTTTTACAAACCATCTTTCACTAACGAGTGTTGTTGTGAAATGTGTATTTAATCTCGCCAATTCAGTATCATTACTGAATATAGCGTTACGATTTGAATACCAACCAGTATCAACATACACTCTTGTAGATTGTTGAGAAGGGGGGCTAGTAGCGCTGTTGGAAGCAAAATTATCTTCATCTAAAACACTACTTGCTGGTAATGCGCTATCGGCGGTTGTTCCTTGTGCCGCTGTTGCAAAACTGCTTATTGCGCTATTAGGTATAGCATTAGTTGCCAAAGTTTCAATCGTATCTAAATTTACTGCTTGTGAAACGGTTATCCAATCTGTTTTGTCTTCAATTGCAGTTAATGTATCATAAGCAATCCCGCTTTCAACAATTAAGCCAGAACCGTTGCTTTGAAGAACCATACCACCTACATAAGGTGAAAAAGTAGCATTTAATTTCGTACCAATAGCCGTCACATTTGTAGCAATATTAGTTTGATTTGTAGATATTAGAGTTCGTTCGGCAGTAGTTATAATATCTCCCGAACCATTTACAAGTTGTAAAGTTCCATCATCGCTCGGTAAAACAATAGTATTATCTGCTGTTAAAAGAGGTGTTCGTAGTGTTGTATATTTCTGTAAAGAAGGAGCAATATTCCCTGCTGTCCCAAGAAATTTAAAATCGTAATTAGCAGTTTTATCTGCCCCACCCCCTACTTCTATCGTCTGAGCTTTCATACCATTAAAATCTTGTAAAGCACTATTGGCTGTACTCTCTACTGTATCAAGATTAACTTGTTGTGTTATGGTTATAAAATCTATTTTAACCTTTGAAGAGTCTGTAAATACATTACTATTACCTGCAGCCTCTACTAAGGCTCTTATTTCACTAGCGTCTTGGTCTCTCGTG
>Ga0075469_10001131_pt1 | contig 12047 bp, 9 predicted proteins | sample DEB08_DNA_13_FD_77577 | JGI IMG/M metagenome (GOLD analysis project Ga0075469, IMG submission 77577) | Aqueous microbial communities from the Delaware River and Bay under freshwater to marine salinity gradient to study organic matter... | ecosystem: Environmental > Aquatic > Marine > Coastal ...
TAAAAACCAAGCAAGGATTCGGTTTTATTGATACCATGGGCAGGCTGGTGATTGATGCGATCTACACCAAAGTAGGCGATTTCCACGAAGGCCGGGCTACCGTGCAGCAAAACAACAAATGTGGCTTTATCGATCAATACGGAAAACTGATCGTCCCCTGTATGTATTCCCGCTGCCAGGATTTCAATGGGGGGCGGGCTGTCGTTTACCAGGGTATCAAGAACGCTGGTATTGTTGACCTGGCCGGCAAACTGATCGTCGAACCGAGCCTGGATCGCCTACTGGAATTCCAGGAGGGCCGGGGCCTGATGCGCGATGAACAATACCGCTTTTATTACATCACCGAACAGACGAGTCTTTACGATGGCTACTATGATCGGGCTACCGCCTTCCGCCACGGCGTGGCCGTGGTGCAAATTGGCGGCAAATGGGGTATTATCAACCAGAAAGGGATAGAAATTATTCCGCCCAAGTATGATCACATTGACAGCTTCGAGAACGGTTATGCGAAAGTCAAGATCGAAGGTTACAACGGGTTGAGCAACCTCAACGGCGACCTGATTGTACAGCCCAATTACGAATTTATTTCCTACGCAGGTGAAGGTTTATTTCGGGTCGAACAAGGTGACAAGATCGGCTATTTCGACAGCGCTGGCACGTGGGTCTGGGAATTGAACAAGTAGCAAAGGCTCTGCTCTGCTTTCTGGCTGATCATGAATCGTATTAACGCATCTTTACGTTTTGACGCTCCCACCTCCGATTTCCCACTTCAAGTTCCTTTCCTCCTCCGCTCACGCCCGGGCGTGACACCTCCTCCAAAGGAGGACTTTTGACCGTCTTTATTTGTCGGAAACTCACCCGCCAGCACGGCCAAAAAATCGACTGGACGGAAGGCGGAGCACAGTCTAAAGTCCCCCTTTGGTGGGGGCAGGGGGAAGGCTTTTGACCTTTTCCCACCTCCTAATTCGAACCTAACTTACTCCCTCCCCTTCCAGGCCACCTCCTCTACCCCCAACGACTTCGCCGAATACCGGGCAAGCATAAAGAAATAATCCGACAACCGGTTGAGGTATTGTAATAGCAAGGGATGAAGCGGGGAATCACGGTGCAACGACACACAGGAACGCTCCGCCCGCCGGCAAACTGTACGCGCCAAATGGGCATAAGAAACCAGCGGATGCCCTCCTGGAAGGATAAAATTCCGGAGCGGTTCCAACGCAGTATCCATGCGATCCATTTCTTGTTCCAACAGCAAAATGTCCGTATCCGTCACATCGGGAACAGGCGCTGGAGCAGCTGCTTTGGCAGGAGTAGCCAGGTAAGCTCCCAGGCTAAACAGCCGGTTCTGAATTTGAAACAGCGTATCCCTTACGGCCTCTTCCGACTGTCCGTCGCGCAAAAGTCCGACAAAAGCATTCAGTTCGTCGAGCGTCCCGTAAGCGGCTAGCCGCCTATCGTCTTTGGCAACCCGCTGCCCGCCGAAAAGACCCGTTTCGCCCTCGTCACCGGTTTTGGTATAAATTTTCATGTTAATCTTATTAACGGTAGTTAGTCCTGGTTATAACGGTGTTCCGGGTTATCTACTTTTACAATGTTATGGTTGACCACATCGGATTCAACTTCTCCGTCGCGCAAGCGAACGATGCGGTGAGCATGTTCAGAGATATCTGGTTCGTGGGTCACCAGAATGACGGTATTCCCCTGTGCGTGGATGTTTTCCAGAATCGACATGATTTCAATAGAGGTCTTGGTATCCAGGTTTCCCGTGGGCTCATCGGCCAGGATAATACTTGGTCGGTTGACCAATGCCCGGGCAATGGCTACCCGCTGCCTTTGACCGCCAGAGAGTTCGTTGGGCTTGTGGTCTACCCGATCACCCAGGCCCACGGAAGCCAGCACTTCGCGTGCCCGCGCTTCCCGATCGGCCTTAGAGAAGCCCGCATAAACCAGTGGAAGAGCTACATTATCAAGCGCCGTCAAGCGGGGTAAGAGGTTAAAGGTCTGAAAAACAAAACCGATCTTTCGATTGCGGACTTCAGCCAACTCGCCATCCGTCATCGTACTGACATTGGTACCATCCAAAAAGTACTCCCCACCGGAAGGGGTATCCAGGCAACCCAGGAGGTTCATCAACGTGGATTTACCAGATCCCGAAGGCCCCATCAGCGCGACGTACTCATTCTTTTCGATGGTTAAATTAACCCCACGTAGTGCATGCACCTGGGTCAGGCCCATATCGTAGGTCTTGTCTAAATTTTGAGTCGAAATTACAACAGCCATAAAAATGGTTTGCGGGTGATGTCGTTTACCTGATTACCAAATACTTCTTTACAGGTCAATGACCTTAGGTACCCGGAAATGATTACCATCGTGATCCGGTGCATTGCGCAACGCTTCCTGCTGAGCGACCTGTCCGGCGATCTTATCCGCCCGCAACCGGTTTGCTCCTGCATTGACGTAAACCAAAGGTTCAACACCCGAAACATCCAGCTCCTGCAATTTTTCCACCATCGTGAGGATATTGTCTAAGTCCGTGATGATGGCTTGCCTTTCTGCTGTTGATAATTGTAAACGCGCTAAATTTTCCAATCGGGAAATTAGTTGATCATCGATCCGCATGATAAATTTTTAGATGAGTGACGCCGAAACATCGCCTAAAATCATTTACTGGAACCAAAGGTAAGAGAAGTAGGCATAATAATTCCTGTAGAAAGTTTAAATTCGCACCAGCAACAACGAGATTTTGTCTGGCATACCTGAAAAAACTACCCACAAAAGTTAATTGATGATTGATAATCAACCGATCCCGCCAGTTAAGCACATCGCTATCGCGGGAAATATTGGCGCAGGCAAAACGACCCTTTGCACCCAGTTAGGCAAACATTTCAACTGGGAAGTACACTACGAATCCACCGATAACAATCCGTATTTGAGCGATTTTTACATGGACATGCAACGGTGGTCCTTTAACCTCCAGATTTATTTCCTCCACAATCGGTACGCACAAATCCTCAATATCCACCAGGGGCCTCGCACCGTGGTTCAGGATCGTACGATCTACGAGGATGCTTACATCTTTGCCCCCAACCTCCATGATATGGGGTTGATGACGACCCGGGATTTCGAAAATTATATGTCGTTGTTCAAAACGATGACTTCCCAGATTCAGCCCCCCGACCTGCTGATCTACCTCCGGGCCAGTATTCCTACCCTCGTGAGCCACATTCAGTCGCGGGGCCGCGAGTACGAAGGCAGTATGTCCCTTGACTATCTCCGGCGCCTCAACGAACGCTACGAAGCCTGGATACAAACCTACACGGATGGTAACCTCCTCATTATCAATTCCGATGAGATTGATTTTATCATGAATCCGGAAGATTTAGGTAAGGTGCTCAACCAGGTGCAAGGGGAATTGCACGGCCTTTTTAAAGGCTAGAGCCTGTTTGAATATTTAATTTGGCTAAAAACGAATATACCAAATCAAATAAAACAAAAAGGTTGATGCTTCCTGATTGTCAAGGATTTCAGAACCTGGCGTCGGCATGAAAATTTAATTTAGCCCGCTAAATTCAATTTTAATCCCTTAGTCAGAACCTTAAATCGTTGAAAATCAGTTCGCAAAATTTTTAAACAGGCTCTTAGTAAAAAAAGGAACTAATTTTTTTAGCGATTCGTTTCACATAACGGTTGCTATGTCTATATTTGCAGCCGCTAAAGGAGGAATGGCAGAGCGGTTTAATGCACCGGTCTTGAAAACCGACGTACCGAAAGGTACCGGGGGTTCGAATCCCTCTTCCTCCGCTCAATTCCTAAAGCCGGTGCGTCTTCGACACACCGGCTTTTTTTTTTTATCCCTGTCTATCGTTTTTCTTCCTTAATTTGTCGAGAATCCTTGCCCACCACGCGTTGAGGCGTGAAATTGCCTTCATCTTGTTATCACATCTAAATCCATGTCAATATCTCCTAAAAGTAGGCTCCGGTTAACCACTTCCGCCAATGCGTTGGTGATGCTCCTGATCAGTTTTTACTGGCTGGGCCTTCCCTACACCTTTGGTGATGAAGCGTTTCTCATCAAGTGGACAGCTTTGACCAAGAAGTCTTTATTTGGAATTGACCCCAAGCCTTCTCCCGAAAGTGTGCTCTTCGTTGATCTTTCCGAAAGCAAAACCACGGAATCCATTCCCAATGAATTTGGAGAAATTAACGACTACCACCGTATCATTACCACCGACCGGCAGCAATTGGCAAGTTTTTTGGAAATGATTGTCCCTTACCGCGATGACGTCCGCCTGGTTGTGTTGGATGTCTTACTGGACAAACCTAGTCCGGGCGATTCCATTCTTCAACGTACCGTAGAAAAACTAGGCGATAAAATACTCGGAATCAACCAATTGAACAACGAAGGGGGAATTGATTCTACCGCCATTCACTTTCCCAACCAGGCACTGGCCAACTACCGGTCTGCGCAGGGGCTTTTCCTTAAATACCCGCTGTTGCTCAAAGGCCACTTCCCTACTGTACCACTCGCCATGTACCAGTAGTTGCACCACCAATACCTCGATTATTCGGGGCTGGTCTATCGCTTCCCGCAGGGGATTTCTCTTCCGTCGCCAGTGGTCGATTTCAAAATCAGAAGCAGTGACTTTCACGCTAGTAGCACCTTGGGTGAAAGCAACTTCACGATCAATAAGATGGGCACGATTCTCGAATCCCGAGCGTTTATGCCCCCCGAAGACGTGGCGGCTTACTTCAAAGGCAAGATCATCTTCTTAGGTGATTTCAAGCACGACTTTCACGAAACGCCTTTTGGAAAGACCGCTGGACCGTTGGTCATCTACAACGCCTACCTGACCTTGGCTGGCCGGGAAAATATCGTGTCCTTCTTCTGGATACTCCTCCTTTTCATAGGATTTTGGCTGATTTCATGGCGTATTTTCAATGACATAAATGTGGAGCGCGGCTGGTTGGTAGATCTTTTTCACTCTAAAATTGGTCAGCTAATTATCAATTCCCTGGATGAACTGATGCTGCTAATTATCCTCACCGTTATATCGTACTTCATTTTCAATATCCACATCAATATCCTCATTCTGCTGGTCTACACAAAAGTGGTCGAATTCCTGTGGAAAAAAACCAGGTTTTATAACCTGGTCATCTTTAAAAAAACCTAATGCCAAATACTATGAAAAACTTACCCCTTATTTTGCTGCTATTCGCTGGCTACGTTCCTCCTGCCACACGCGCAAGGAATACACACCAGCGGGCAAATGGGCAACTTCTATTGCTATTTGTCCAGCCGACGGATAATTTTGCTTGAGCACCAGTCTACCGGTGCTATCCAACAAATCGATAACCACCGGTTCCTGAGAGTGCTCCCCATCCAGACGGATATTCAGGGTGTCCCGCACCGGATTCGGAAACAGGACCAAATCGAGTTCCAGGCCGGTCAACTTCACACTCCGGATGGGTGAATAGCGGTAGGTGTCATCTACATCTACCATTTTTAAACGGTAGTACAGGTAGCTCCCTTTTTGCTGTAAAGCACCCTCGTCAATCCAACGGTAAGTTACCGTGGCTTGAGCGTTTCCTTGACCAGGCACCTTGCCCAGGGGCACCCAGGTGCGCTGATCGGCGCTGCGCTGGATTTCGTAGTGGGAGAAGTTGGTTTCGGATTGGGTTTCCCAGGAAAGGAGCGCGTCTTGATCTGCTTCTTTCACTTCAAACCTCAGCAATTCAACAGGAAGGGAAACGCTTAAGGGAATGATACACCCCGCATTATTTGTAGTCGCATAAATCGAAGTAAAATCATCGTCTAAGAAAGCAACCGTAGCGGTAGTTCCTCCATTGTAACGCCACGCTAACCCTGACAATTCCTGGGCATCAATAATATCAAACTTAACCCGGGCCATACTCGAAAAGACATTCCCTACGCTAAATCCAGGCGCAAAATTCAGTTCTACATTAAAGGAAACCCTATTGGTAGGCGGAAAAGTGGTCAGGGTAGGGTTTTGAAAAGTAGGCGTAGAAATGGCTGTTGATACCAAAGTTGGGTTAACCAAACCATTATTGTTATAGGTAAATTCGAAATTACTCGAACCCAGGCCAAACGGCGCTGATCCAGCAATTTGCAGATCAATTACATATTCCGTTCCATTGTTTGAAACTTCTGCAAAATTCAGGCAAAAAGTTTGCCCGATGGCAAAGAAATGGCAGACAAAAACAAGGAAGATTGCCAGTATAATTTTTTTCATGAAAATGCTTTACGGTAGTTGTTGAATAACTGAATTATTGATCCGCCAGTACAAATTTCGATCTACCGCATTCACGGCGCCATCCAGGTTGAAGTCAGCGGTAGAAGTGGTGTAACTGTAGGGTTGCCCATTTTGTAATCGCCAAAACAAATTCCGGTCTACCGCATTAATCTGCCCATCTCTATTCGCATCGCCCGCCCAAAGCCCCAGTTTTCCACCCCCCAGGTCTTTTTGGGCGTTGCTGCCCCAGGTGGGTGTGCTGCCTTTGGTAAAATCGATGGTTTGGGCCGTGGTGCTGAATGGCAGGGCCGTCGCCGTAGCGATCGCCAGGTGGTTGCGGTGGCGGATGGCCAGGTAGTAATTGCCTGCTGGCACGCCCGTAAAAGCCACTTTGGTGGAAGTGCCGTCCAACGCTACAATATCGCCGTCGCGCTGGATGAGGGCCGCGCGGGATTTGACCACCGTGGCGAGTGTGGCAGGGTCGCGCAGCTCCACGACCACCCAGTCGACAATAGCATCGTCACCGGTGGTGGAGAAAACCGTGGGAGATACCATTTCGCCGCCGCCACCGCCCGTGAAGGCGTAGCCCAGAGCCGTGTAGGGTTCGGTAGTAGGGATATAATTCAAGGCCCGCAAATCGTCCCGCATCAGGCTGGAGGTGGTCACGTAGGCGCCACCCAGCAGTACGCGGGCGGCTATGTTGACTTTACTGCCGTCCAATACTTCGTTTTGAGCCGGGGCATTGACGAGTACCATTACTTCGCTCGGAGCCAAATAGTAGGGTGCTCCCGTATTGGTCACAGTAAACGAGGTACCATCAATCGTTAGATCGCCATTGTAGCGGTACCAGGTTCCCATTTCAGGGTAGTTCGGGTAGGCATCGTGTCCGGCCTCTGGATCGAGGTTACCGATCACGATGACGTGGTGCCCGGCTCCATCACTCAGCGTCATGCGGCGGGGCGTGGTGATGACGTTGGCACCCCAACCGATGTTGTCGTAATTGGGGGGCGTTGCGTAAAGGTTATAGGTGTTGCGCAAGGAGAGCAGGGTGGACGTCTGCCGGAACAACTCGCGCCGCAGTGGATCTTCCAGGTAGTCCCAGTGGACGGGTTTTTCACCCGTCCGGCCATTGAAGTTGATGCTGACGTCGTAGGCCAGTTCTTCGAACTCCCACAACATGCGCGGCCCGGGAAAGAGGAGGTTAAAGGATGCCCCCAGCTTGAGGCGATCCACGGTCTTTTCCAATTTGATGGTGGGGTCCGTTTCGGTGGCAATGGTGTTGCCGTAGTTCATCACTTCGTAGGCCTGGCGTTCTTCGTCGTGGCTTTCCAGGTAACTCATCCAGTTGGCAAAAATAAAGTTGCGCCCACCCTCACTGTAAATACCGGTAGTGCGGATATCCGGATTATCGGCATTGTAGCCCAACATGAAGTTTTTTCCGGCGTTGTGGTGCCCTACCCCACTCCACATGAGGATACCGTAATCGGCGAGTGCCTTGTCTTCGCTGGCTTCGGCCAGGTGTTCGAAAATTGCTACGGAGCCCGGATTCTCGGTCCACATGTGATCCACCATGCGTTTCAGCAGGTTCACGCGGTCTAAATCGTAGGAACTGGCCCATTCGTCGTTCGAATCGGGGGCCGTTTGGGTAAACCCTTTGGTGAAATCAAAGCGAAAACCATCGAATTTAAATTCCTGCAACCAGTAGTTCAGGATGCGATCCAACATTGCCTGGGTGTGTTCACTTTCGTGGTTCCAGTCGGCTCCCCACCACCCCGCCGGGTTGGCTACCGCCTTGTGGTCCGGATTGAACCAGGGGTTATCGTTGGCGGGTTTGTTGTCTACCTTGTTCCAGTAGAGGCGGGCCATGGCGTTGGAGTAAAAAGCGTGGTTCAGCACCAGGTCATTGAAAACCTGAATTTCCCGCAGGTGACAGGCATTGATGAACTTTTTCAAATCGGCTTTGGTACCGTAGGCTTTGTCTGGAGCGAAATAGAAGTTGGGGTTGTAGCCCCAGCTGGAATTGCCCTCAAACTCAGACACGGGCATCACGTGAATGGCATTGATGCCCAATGACTTGAGGTAATCCAGTTTATCAATAGCCGCCAGATAGGTACCTTCTTCGGTAAAATCCCGGAAATGTAATTCGTAGATATTCAGGTTGTTGGTACTGGGCCGATTGAATGCCGGAGCCGTCCAGTTGAATACCGGCTGGTTGGTTTGCAATACCGCCGCCCGCCTACCCCCAGCCTGGCTGGGAAAGGGCGCTATATTGGGGTAAACCGACGGGGAGATACCGCCATCGTCAGGATCGGAAATTTTTTCCGCATAAGCATCCGCCACCTGGATGGTACCGTCAACCAGGTATTGAAAAACATACTCCTGCCCCGGCGTGAGGCCCGTCAATTCGATCCACCAGTAATCCCCGTGGTCGCCATCGTTATCGGCATCCGTAGTGCCGTTCCAACCGTCGGTGTCGCGGCAAAGTTTATAAGCTTCGCTGATGGTCCAGTTGTTGAAATCACCAATCACGTGTACCACATTTTTCGCGATCGTGTTGGCTATTCCCGTCACCTGTCCGGTCCCTTTCTTGTAGCGGGTATAGGTAGGGGCTTGCAACACCAGGGTAACTTTGGTCGGATCGCCGTTGTGGTAATTGATGCCGGGCCTGGTCCAGGCTGGCCGGGCCGTGGTACAAATGGGGCCGTACCCCTGGGCCGTAAAGGTTTTGGATTTTGCCCCACTCCCAAAATTAGCCGTTACTCTAAAATACTGGGTAGTGGTTTGGTTGAGGGTGAGCCCCTCGGTATAAGTACTCCCGCCAGTTTGGGTGCCCAATGGCGCCAGCAGGTTGCCCATCGCATCCACTTCTTCCAGCGACCAACTAAGGGGAGGTGTACTGGCTTCCGACACCAGGTTAAAAGCCGTACCCGTGGGTGCCAGATAGGGCGAAGCGTCGGGCGCCGTGATGGTGAAATAATCTCCGGGATTTACCGGGTTGTAATAGTTGGTACTGCTGTTGTCTTCTTTCAGGGTACCATCCGCACTGCGGAAGAGGAAATTCATGCCAAAGACATCTTCGGTAGCAGCCACGCCGTAGAACGCACGCAGCGAAGGCAAGGTAATCTGCCAGTTGTTGCCGCCCGTATGGGTCATTTCCCCCACGCCATCATCCCGGCCCCAATTGCCCACCGAACGGTCAAAACTCGTGACGGAAGCAGCGGTAACCGATACCCCGGAATGAAAATAGACCTGGGGTGCCCCAGCGAGCGCGGAGCCCGTCGCGTCGAAAGTCACGGTAACCGGTTCTTCGGCGGTAGGGATGGCCGGGGTGACCGTCACATTGCCGGTGGCACTGCCGCAGGTACCCGTCGCCGACCAACCGTTGTCGTACCAACTATCCGTACTCCTGCTAAGGTCATCAGTTTGGTTGCCATTGCCGTCATTGAACAGCAGGTTCGAGCTGCTGGTGGAGGTGAAGGTATAAGACCACCAGTCGTTGCCGCAGAGGGTCATATTTACGCCCGGCCAGGTGGTTGCCATATTTCCTGGTTGGCGCTCCCAGTAATGGATTTTCACCGGGGTACTCCAGCTCTGGGGCTTTTTGAAGTAGACGGTAAAGTTGGTAGAACCCAGGCAGGTACAGCCGTCAGCCTGGATGACATCGTCCATCGTACCCGCGTTGCCGTCATCACAGGCCGTTCCCGGCACGGTGGGCACACTGGGGTCGTTGTCGTTACAATCGGTGCCGGCACACACGCCGTCGTTGTCGGCGTCGGTGGCACACCCGATACAGGCAAAAGATGCCGGGGGCGTTGCCGACCAACCGCCATCGTACCAGCCGTCCGTACTTCTAGACAGGTCAGCCGTTTGGTTGCCATTGCCGTCGTGAAACAGCAAATTGGTGCTGGTCGTAGCGGTGAACGTAAAATACCACCAATTGGGATCGGTGCTGCACTGGGTCATATCTACGCCCGGCCAGCTGGTGCTGCCACCCCCGGGTTGCTGGTTCCAGTAGTGAATTTTTACCGTGGAATTCCAGCCAGCCAGCTTTTTGAAGTACACCGTAAAGTCGACATTCAGGGGCTTTGCACCAGGATCACCACTCCCGCCAATAGGGAGATCGTTTGACCAATCTGCTTCAATAGCATTTGGCTTTGTTGCCGCTGAGGGGGTGCAGTTAAAATGGATTAGGGCCTCCGTTTCGACTGCCGCAGCGGCCCTGGCGGTGAACAGCCCCACCGGGTTCAACCCCAAAAACAATATGATAAAAACGGGTATTAACAGGCTACTATTTCTGAGCAATTGCATAGAAATTCTAATTTAGAAACAACACGTAAGTATCCTGGGTACAGGGTACTTGGTTCCATTTTGCTAACTAAATTTCGGTTCTAATTGAGATTCCGTCGGAAGACGGAAATTTAACGACTGTTCGCATTGGGCGCGAACAACATATTAGTGGTAAAAGTCTAAAATTCCGGAATAATAACCAAGCAATTCTTCTGCTTTAAAGAATAAATCTCTTTTTTAAATATTATTACTTAACAAATCTATTGACATGACAAATAGAGTCGGGCATAAAACGCCCCCACCTGAACCATTTTTCCGGCTCAGTACTTCAACCCTTCCTTAGGAATACGCTCCAAATGCACATCACCAAAAGTTACGCTAACGGTGATGGTGGGAAAGGACTCCATACGCACCGGTTTGAACTGCACTTTCTTGACCTCGGGCGTATCTTCCAGCGAGAGCAGCCGCAGGTTATCGGGCGTAGAAACCTGTCCGTGGGTAGCGGTCAGGGTATAGGCAAAACGCTCGGGGCGGTCGCCGTAGAGAAAGACCTCCGATTTTTCGGCGCTGATATCCAGGCCCAGCAGGCCGCTGGTAGGTTGCAGGCGCAGGATACCGTACTGGGCATTGATCTGGTAATTGCCCGCTATTTCGTAGAGGGTCACATCTGAGCGCCGGGCGTTAATAGTAACGTTGCCATCCAGTTTTTCACCCACAATATCCCCGAAGCGGGTGCGGATATCTAACAAGCCTTTGACATTATCGATATCAATCTGGCTGTACTCCCCGAAGATGCGCAGGCGGTTGGTCAGATTGGAAATACTGGCCGATCCGAAGTAATTCTTTACGTACACCGGGCAATCTTCGGGTAGAGTAATATGGTAGATTACCGTTAGCACCGAAGCCGTCTGGACTTCCCCGCCAAAGCGGTAGTTGCGCAGGTAAATCTTGTTCTTGATCCGCTGTGCTACGAAGTTGACGGTTTCCAGATCGGCTTCGGCGATGGCCTTGCTGGGGTGCCTGGCCGAAATTTCCAGCCGTACGCCGATCTCGTTCTTGTTCCAGGTCGCCACAAATATTTCGGCTTTTTGTCCTTCGACATTCACTTCATAACCCGCCTGGTAATTAAAGGTTTTTTCAATAATTTTAGTGATCACCTGAACCACCTCCTGAGCGGAAAGACAACTACCCCAAGCCAAGAGAAGTACCATAAGGAATACACGCATAGGACGGGAGCAAATTTAGATTAGTTCAATAATTTGGCGGTAGATATCAGTTCTTTCCCGTTCAATATCAGCCATTTGGCGAATCAGTTGCGGGTCTTGGCCATAGGATTTGAGCATCGCTTCCACGTCCAGGTGGGCAGCCATCAATTCTTCGTATTCCAGGCGTAGTTTGTTCACCACCGGATCGTTGATGCTCGCTAATTCTTCTTCCAGCCGGTCGAAGGTACTTTGATCGGCATTCCAATCGATATCCAATTTAAATTGCTGCAGGATCTCCTGGCTG
>Ga0075469_10001146_pt1 | contig 11984 bp, 10 predicted proteins | sample DEB08_DNA_13_FD_77577 | JGI IMG/M metagenome (GOLD analysis project Ga0075469, IMG submission 77577) | Aqueous microbial communities from the Delaware River and Bay under freshwater to marine salinity gradient to study organic matter... | ecosystem: Environmental > Aquatic > Marine > Coastal ...
CAGTACTCACTCCTCTCCTCCATCGAAGGTGCCAACGCCAAGGAATGGATTGTAGGTACTCGTTATCACCCTTCTGACCTGTACAACGATCTGATGCAGATGACAGAGGATCAGTACGACAACGAAGGTAACAAGGTCTCAGAAGAACAGATCTACGAAGTCTTCGAGAGAGCTGTAGAGGATCGGGGTGATGGGACTGGTGAGTTCCTGTGGCCTCAGCAGCAACGTAAGGACGGTAAGTTCTTCGGCTTTACAATGCAGATCCTAGCTAAGAAACGTGGACAGTACTTAGACAAGTCTCAGTTTAGAGCACAGTACTACAACGATCCTAGTGACCCTGACAACGTACCAGTTGATCGTACTAAGTTCCAGTACTACGAACGTAAGCATCTCACACAAGAGAATGGCTTCTGGTTCTACAAAGATCGTAAGCTTAATGTTGTAGCATCTATTGACTTTGCATTTAGTTTATCTAAGAAGGCCGACTACACAGCTATTGTTGTAGTAGGTGTAGACCACATGAATAACATCTACGTACTCGACATTGATCGTTTCCGTACTGACCGTATCTCAGAATACTTCGACCACATCTTTCAGCTGTCAGCTAAGTGGTCCTTCCGTAAGATGAGAGCAGAAGTTACAGTAGCTCAACAGGCTATCGTTAAGCAACTCAAAGAACTAATCAAGCAGCATGGCCTAGCTATCAGCATTGATGAGTACAGACCTAACAAACACCAAGGTAACAAAGAGGAACGAATTGCCTCTACCCTTGAGCCACGTTATGATAACCTTCAGATCTGGCACTATAGAGGTGGTAACATTCAGACTCTTGAAGAAGAGTTGTCAATGAGACACCCACCCCATGACGATATTAAAGATGCTCTTGCTTCAGCTATCGACATTGCAGTCAAACCTTCACAGCATGTCAGACGAACCAACAACACTAATATCGTATGGGCTAACAGTAGATTCCGAGGAGCAAGCTAAATGGCTGGCACAACTATCGAACTAAAATCTTTGCTTGGTCCTGACCAGATGGCTGTGGAGATTGCTACTCGTTGGCAGGATTGGTCTAACCTTCGTCAGAAGAAGGTAGACGAGTGGAAAGAACTCCGTAACTATCTGTACGCCACTGACACACGGACAACAAAGAATGCTATGTTGCCTTGGTCTAACAGCACTACTACACCTAAGCTGACACAGATCATGGACAACCTTCATGCTAACTACTTTGCTACGTTGTTCCCACAACAGAAGTGGATGCGGTTTGAGGCTGACACAAAAGATAGTAACGTCAAAGCTAAACGTGATGTGATCCAAGCCTACATGAACAACAAGGTTCGTCAGTCTGACTTCACTAACATTGCTTCTGATCTGTTGTATGACTACATCCAGTACGGTAACTGCTTTGCTACTGTGACTTGGGAAGACTCCTATCAGGTTAAAGAAGCTGGTGATCTAGTTGTAAACTACGTTGGACCTAAGGTTGTACGTATCTCTCCATTCGATCTAGCCTTCAATCCTACAGCATCTAGCTTTGCTAAGTCTCCTAAGATCATCAAGTCTATCAAGACGCTTGGTGAGATTCGTCGTATGATTGATGAAGATCCATCTAACTCCCACTTGGAAGCTATCTTCAATAAGATGGTTGGTGCTCGTGCATCCATCCGTGGCTCTGATGATAACTACAAGGCTGATGGTTTTATTGCTGATGGCTTCTCGTCCATTCAACAGTACTACGAGTCTGACTATGTAGAGATCCTCACCTTCTACGGTGACTTCTATGATGCGTCTACAGGTAAGCTGCACAGTGATCGTGTCATTACAGTTGTTGACAGAGCTTATGTACTGGCTAACGAAGAGAACCCTAGCTGGTTGGGTAGTGCTCCTATCTTCCATGCTGGCTGGCGTCCACGTCCTGACAACCTCTATGCGATGGGTCCACTGGATAACCTCGTAGGTATGCAGTACCGTATCGACCACCTTGAGAATCTTAAGGCTGATGTGTTCGACCAGATCGCATACCCTATGCTCAAGATCCGTGGTGATGTAGAAGACTTTGACTTCCAGCCTGGTGGCCGTATCTATATCGGTGAAGAGGGTGACGTAGGCTACATGGCACCTGATGCCACAGCCTTGCAAGCAGACCTGCAAATTAGGCTGCTGGAAGACAAGATGGAAGAGATGGCTGGTGCACCTAAGCAAGCTATGGGTATCCGCACTGCTGGTGAGAAGACAGCCTTTGAGGTACAGTCCCTACAGAATGCTGCCTCACGTATCTTCGAACACAAGACTGCCCACTTCGAGAGAGTATTCCTTGAGCCTATCTTGAATGCAATGCTTGAAGTTAGTCGCCGTAACATGAACATGTCTGACACCATCCGAGTTATGGATGATGCTACAGGTGCTGTGTTGTTCCGTACAATCACCAAGGATGACATCACAGCCAAAGGTAAGATCGTCCCTGTAGGTGCTCGTCACTTTGCTGAACGTGCTCGTCGTGTACAGAACCTTACACAGTTGTATCAGATCAAACTTGCTGATCCTTCTGTAGCAGCTCACATGTCAGGTAAAGAGTTTGCTCGTATCCTAGCTGATGAGCTTGGTGAGCCAACATTGTTCAGTGAGAACATCGCCGTTAGTGAACAACTAGAAACACAACAGCAGATGCAAGAAGCAGAAGCAGTTAACCAAGAACAGCTGATGGCTGCTCAACAGATGGGAATTTAATTATGAAGAAACCTATGCGTCCTAAGGCTCGTCCTACAGCCCCTAAGACATCACCTCGTCCTCAGGCCCGTCCGTACACAGATGTGAGCCCTCGTGCTGAGATGCGTACCGCAGGGCCTCTGCCACTGGGTAGAAACCGTATCGTAGACGTAAGCCCAAGTGCTGAGATGAGAACACCAGAACCCCGTCCACTCCCTAAGAAGAAACGGTAGTAATGCAGACAGCATGGCTTAAGGGTCTCAAGGGACAAGACAAAGAGAAACGTAAGGCTGAGGTACTTGGTTATCGGAATGCCTTCGACTCTCTCAAAGAAATTCTCGAACGTGATTTCAAGAAGAAACAATCCGTTCGTGATTATGAAGCCCCAAACTGGGAGCTTCGCCAGATCGCAGTCAATGAGTATAACCAGTCTCTAGACGATCTGATTAAATTAATCACACTGGAACACAAGGAATAAATATGAGTGTATTTACTGAGGGTAATGTAACCACACAAGCTACTCAGACAGAGCCACAAACTACAGAGACAGCCCCACCACAGGATTCTTTTGTAGCTAAGCTCGTAGAGGCAAAGGGAGAGAACTGGGGCAACCCTGAAGTTTTAGCTAAAGGGAAACTCGAAGCTGATAACTACATCCAACAACTAGAAACTCAACTCACTCAGTTGAGAGAAGATCTAGGGAAACAGGATTATGCCGCAAAGCTTCTCGACCAATTACAGAATAAGGCCGCAGAACCCACCACTGCGAATACTGTAATGCCCAACAACAACAATATTGGTGGCACGTCAGAAGGGAACACCAACCCTAACCTGAGTGAGGAAGACCTGAAGAGCCTTGTCGAACAGACACTAACTGCACGAGAGAAGGATGGACTGGTAAAGCAGAATCTAGCTATCGTGGATCAGGAGTTGGAAAAGAGCTACGGCACAGAGGCCAAAGCTAAAGTCCAATCTAAAGCACAAGAACTTGGAATTAGTCTTGAACGTATGCAAGAGATTGCAGCTGAGAGTCCCAATGCTTTCTTTAGCCTGATCGGAGAACCGAAGAAATCCTTTAACCCTATGGTACAAGGCTCGGTCAGAACAGAAGGTGTCAACATGCAAACTTCGGCTGAACGGAACTGGTCCTATTACCAGAACCTCCGTAAGTCGGATCGTCACACATACTATTCACCCAAGATCCAACAACAACTTATGGAAGATAAGATGCGGATGGGTGATAAGTTTGGCAATTAACTCAACGAAGGTACAACCTTCACTTTATAAAGGACTAGCACAATGGCTGGTATGATCTCCTCTAACGCTGACATGCAGCGTCTCATTCGTTCCGAGGTTTACTCCTCTGAGCTTAAAGACATCCTCCGTGATGAAATGCAAGCACAGAAGTACGTCCGTATGCTGGACGGCTTCCCTGATGGTGACACATTCACTATCCCAACAATCGGTGAAACTGTTGTTGCTGACTACACAGAAGATTCTGCTGTAGCCTACACACCAATGGACACAGCCGAGTTCCAGTTCACTGTTGACCAGTACCTCCAGTCGGGTACTTACATCACCAAGAAGGCAGCACAGGACTCGTTCTACTCTGCACAACTGGAAGCCCGTTTTGTTCCTGAGCAAGAACGTGCAATCATGGAGCACTTCGAAGCTACGACTTTTGCTTCCCCTGAAGTTGGTGTTACAGCTAACTCCGCAGAAGCTATCAACAGCATTGCACACCGTATCTCTGGTGGCAACGCAGGTCGTCTTGAGCTTGAAGACTTCGCATTTGCTCGTTTTGCTTTGAAGAAAGCTAACGTTCCAGACCGTGGCTTGGTTGCTGTAGTCGATCCATCTGTTGAGTACCAGCTGAACACACTGACCAACTTGGTTAACGTGTCCAACAACCCAATGTGGGAAGGTATCGTTCGTGATGGTATCGCAACTGGTATGCGTTTCGTAGCTAACGTTTACGGCTTCGACGTATACACATCCAACTACCTCAAGGGTACAGTAGCTGATGCTGCTCTGCTTGAGAAGGATGGCACAACAGGTAACGACTTCTCCACCAACAACGGTGTTGCTAACTTGTTCTTCTCTGCTGACCAGACTGCTAACCCATTCGTGGGTGCATGGCGTCAGATGCCTGAGGTTGACTACGAGTACAACAAAGACATGCAACGTCACGAGTATGTAACTACTGCTCGTTACGGTGTTAAGAAGTACCGTCCAGAAGGTATCGTGACTGTTGTCACTAACCCAGCTGTATAAGATCTAAGGTTGGGGGGCTTCGGCTCCCCTTCCTACTTTATTCCATTTTGTTATTGACAGATCTGAAATAACTTGTATAATTTCATTATCGGTACCCCGATGGTATATACCCTATAAGTATATCCACTAACATCTAAGGACATAGACATGGTTAATGTAAACCACAGTACACTCACAGACCCATATCTCCATGAACCTAAGGGTGTATCTACAGCTTCTGCTAATGAAGTATATGTAGCCAATGGTACAGGTGCAGGTGCTTGGAAGACAGTTCAAAAGTACGTTAATGGATACGTACCATTTGATGCTGTAACACCTGCCTACCAACATTCAGTAACTACTAGCTTCACACCTCTAAACCCTACGTTCTCAATATCTGAAGTTGAAGGTTGGGTAGGTGAGGCTTCCCCTAATGCTCGTCTCAAGTACACAGGTACAGAGACTATTGTATCCTTCACTAACTTTACCCTCAGCTACAAGAATGACTCAGGCACTATCCGTGACTTAGAAGTCGTCTTCTATAAGAATGGTTCTGTTATGAATGGTGGTCACATCATTGTTTCAGCTGTCTCTGGTGAATGGAAACATGCTACTCTGACTGACATTGGTACATTCTCAACTAATGATTACCTAGAGATTTATGTTAAAGGTAGTGCAGCCTTCACACTTGATATAGCATCTGCCAGCCTTACAGCTATGGGGGCCTTAGCATAATGAAACGTACCCTCCTTGAAATGACACAAAGCATTCTGAGTGACATGGACTCAGAGGGTGTAAACTCAATCAGTGATACTGTAGAAGCTGAACAAGTTGCTTCTGTTATTGAGGATACATTCTTTAATATTGTAGCAGCTAGAGACATTCCTGAGCATCAGCAGCTTATCAAGCTTACTTCATTGTCTGATAGCTCTAAGCCTACTCACTTCAAGTATCCAACTAATACTCGTAAGCTTGAGGCTGTCCAGTATAACGTAGGAACTAACTACGGCTACGTTAAGTATGTAGACCCTATCACCTTCCTGGATCGTATGAACCCTAGTGGAACAGTTGTAACTGTTACTGACGTGAAGGGTGGTACTCCACTCTACATTCGTAATGATTGTATGCCTTCCTACTACACAAGCTTTGATGATGAGAACATTGTCATGGATAGCTTCGATGCATCTGTAGAAGTAATCCTACAGACAAGTAAGACAAGAGCCTACGGATATATCTATCCAACCTTTAGTCAGACTGATAGCTTCGTCCCTGACATTGATGACACCATGCTACCCTACCTCCTTGCTGAAGCTAAGTCAGTCTGCTTCTCTTTGTTTAAGTCAGGTAGTGATCCTAAGATTGAGCAGTCAGCTCGTCGTCTGAAGTCTTCAGTACAGAATGACATGTACAAAACTAAGATGGCTAACAAGAGACCAAACTACGGGAGAACCTAATGGTTCAATTTGAAGAAGATACATCCAACCAAAGGTGTGTTTGTAAGTCTGATAAGCTAGTCACAGATATTATCATTGAGAAGTCTATCGGTGGTTTCAGGTTCTTTGAGATTAAAGTTACCAAGGGTTCTGTACCACAGGCTTTGTCAGGTAAGTTTACTAGCATCAGAGCAGCCAAGAAAGCTGTAGAGGACTACCTCCGTAAGAAGGAAGATACCCCAGCCGCCCGAAGAGAGTACTTCGCCAAAGCCAGAGAAGAACGGAACAAAGAGAATGCCACAAAGTCTAAAGCAAAAGGTAGTAAACACGTTCGTCAAGGGCCTGATAACTGAGGCTGGTGAGCTAACATTTCCTGAGGATGCATCTATTGATGAGCTTAACTGTCTCTTGAATAGGGATGGATCTCGTAGACGTAGACTAGCTGTTGAGGTGGAGGAGAGTAATGTCTTGTCCACCTTTAATGTTACAACTACAGGTGAGTTCACTACAGGCCGTTGGGTTAACGTAGCTGGTCAGCCTGGCTTAGAGTTCCTTGTAGTCCAGAACAACAACACACTGTACTTCTACAACCTAGCCTCTGAGCCTTACTCAGCTGGGCAGAAGTCTTTCACTGTAGCCCTGACAACCTTCGAGAATGCTGGTAGCCCAGGTGCAGGTACATCTCGTATGCAAGTAGCATCTATTAATGGTGACCTTGTTGTAGTCTCCTCAGCTATTGATCCTTTCTATATTGAGTATGACCCCACTACAGATAGCATCACAACTACTAAGATCACTCCTCGTGTAAGAGACTTTGATTGGCAAGGGCCAACTGAAAACTATTCAATAAAAAGTGCTTCACCATCTATTGGACGTATATACGACACCACTAACGCAGGGTGGACAGGTACTAAAGGTTCAGCTGCCTTAACAGACTACAGGACAGCTAACACAGCCTACCCACCCCTTACACACCCTTGGTACTCAGGTAAGAATGCTGACGGTAACTTCAGTGAGGCTGAGTGGCAGAAGCTGTTTGCTGGTACATCCCTTACAGGTAACGGACACTACGTCCTAGATTTCTTTAATAAGGTTAGAGCTGGTTTACCTACTGAGACTGAGGCATCAAGGTTCTCTACTGTAGCAGCCTACTCAGGTCGTATCTTCTATGCTGGATTGACTTCTCCCAAGAATAGTGGTAGAATACTATTCAGTAAGCAGCTAGATAACATCAATGAAGCTGGTCGTTGCAGTCAACAGAATGATCCAGTATCAGAATACTACAGTGACTTGTTAGACACAGACGGTGGTGTCATTTTAATCCCTGATGCCCACAACATTAAGAAGCTACATGTAATTGGATCTACTCTTCTTATCTTTGCTGAGAATGGTGTATGGCAGATCTCAGGTGTAGACAATGTATTCAGAGCTACAGAGTATTCTATCTCCCGTATCACTGACATTGGTATTACCAACACATCTACGTTTGTAACTGTAAGTGACATCCCTATGTGGTGGTCACAGCATGGCATCCACACTATCTCATTCGATCCTGCGAGTGGTAAGGGCCAAGAGCAGAACCTTTCTATTCCTACTATCCAGAAGTTCTTCGATAGTATTGATGGTAATGCCAAGCAGAGATGCACAGCTGCCTATGATGCTACAAATAAACGAGTGCATTGGTTCTACCCTAACAACGGTACTGGGGACTTCAACAAGAAGAACAGAGTACTCACGTTAGACATCACTCTTCAAGCCTTCTATCCTTGGGAAGTATCTGACAGTGAAGGTTCTTCGAACTACATTATCGGTGCTGAGTATCTCCAAGGCTTTGGGTCTGACTTCGTAGACTTCGATGTGTTTACCTCTGGAGGTGATGACGTAGTTACCTCAGCTGGTGGTGATGTAGTAGTGACTAAGCTATCTCAGTTAGCTCAAGCTGACAGCTCAGTATCTTTGATGGTCTACGATGCAGCCTCAGGTAAGATGACTATTGGCTTCTTCCAAGGTATAGGTTTCCTAGACTGGGGTACAGCTGACTACAGTAGCTATGCTGAAGCTGGCTATGACTTCCTTGGTGACTTGGTACTCAAGAAGAATGCACCGTATATACAGGTGTATCTACGTCCCACTGAGACTGGGTTTGCAGGTAGTGACGAACTAGGTTATACTCCAGTACGTGAGTCCTCCTTGTTAGTATCGTCTTATTGGGACTTCCGTAAGACAACATCTTCTAACCCACAGCAAGCTTATCGTCTCAAGTACACACCAGTAGTGAACGAGTCTAACTTAAACACTTGGGACTATCCTGAAAATGTCGTAACCACACGACTTAAAATGAGAGGTCATGGCCGTAGTATGAGACTGAGGTTCGAGAGTGAACCAGGTAAGGACTTCGTACTGCTAGGCTTTGGAATTATTAGTGCAGCAAACTCACGTTTCTAACCAACCACGATACAAAAGACTAAACGGCATTAAGGGTGAAAACTTTGAAGCTCATATAGAGTACGGCGGAGGTCTCGTAGCAATTCATTTACCAGTAGTTGACAAGTTTGATCGTTCAACATTTATAGAAATGAAGTTCATGCTTGAAGATTGGGATAAGTTCTTTAAGGCGTCAGGGTATCCTGAGACACATATAGCCTTCGAACCAGACAAGACAAAATTAGCTAGATTAGTGGTTAGACTTGGTTTTGAGTACCTTGAGTACCACGAAGGCTTATCTATCTACAGATATATAGGAGAATAAAATGAACCCAGCCACCCTTATACTCGCAGTCGTAGCTACAGCTGCCACGGTTTCGTCTATCAGTCAGCAAAAGAAGGCAGCAGCAGCTCAACGTCAACAGCAGCAACTACAGGCTCAACGTAGCCAACGTCAGGCTATTAGGGAAGCTCAGATCAGACGTGCTCAGACACAGGCATCAGCTCAAGGTATGGGTATCATTGGTGGCTCTGCTCTTGGTGGTGGTCTATCTTCATTGTCATCTCAGCTTGGCGGCTCACTAGGTTATGCAGGTCAGCAGTCAGGTCTCTCTAAGGAGATCAGCATTGCATCCTCTAAGGCTCAGACAGCTGGTGCTGTAGCTGGACTTGGTATGCAAGCCTTCTCATCTTTTGGAGGCTTTGGTGGAGGAACACCTGCTCCTGATGCATCAGCTCTTCTTAAGAATGTGGGTCCATAACAATGGCTAATAATTCCCCACTGGGCTACAACATCACAATCAATTCATTAGACAAACAGTTTGGGGAGGCATCACAACCTCAAGCAGACAGAACAGAGGATATTGTAGCCGTTACAGGTGAGGAAATTAGTACTACAGATGCTAAGACTAAAGTAACTGACTCTTCGTCTAACCAGTACTACGAAGCTTTCCTACGTGGCTATACTCAGAACAAGACAGCTGAAGAGTTGAAGCTTGAAGCTGAGGATATGGGGACTAAGGCTAATGAGTTCATTGGTAACTCCTCCTTTATCTCTGAGCAAGCATTGACAGTCAACAATACTGACTACTCAGCTGTAGATGCTCGTGCTTCTACCAACTACCAAATTGCACAAGAGATCATCTCTGCTCGTCAGTTTGAGATTGGTGCTCGTAAGGGTTCCTTTGAACGTACACTAAACTCAGTAGATAGATTTCTTAGAGATGTATCACCTATTGGTACATACGAAGGTATCACATCTAAGACTGAGCAACAGAGTCTTGACATCCTCAATGCTGCTACCCGTATGGCTCCTGATGAGTTCCGTGCTTGGTTCAATACCTTTGCTGACGATGTAGCAAGTGAAGGTTTGTTTGCTGAGAATACACTAGGGTCTCTAGCTGACTTGACTGCCGAAACACTTGGTGCTGGCTACGATCCTAACAAAGGAATGAACCAAGTATTTGCTGCACTAGATCTTATCGGTGTTGGGCAACTTGCTGCGGTAGGTGCTAAGGCTGTTGTGAAGACCTCTATGAGATCCTCTACAGCTATCGGTAGGGTAGGTGCTATCAGAGGCTCTGAGGCTGCTGCTGAGGCCAGTGAGACTCTCCTACGTGTATCCCCTGACCCTGAGGTCTTAGGTAACGTAGCCCCATCTAACCTCGACCTAGCCCCACAGCCTGTTCGTCCTTCAGCTGCTAAGTTCACTGAGAAGTTTGCTGAGAATGAGATCATCAAGGGTATTGATGACTTGTTCCAGAAGGGTGCCTTTGGTCGTGTAGCAGATCCTGAGGCTATCAAGCTTGCAGCCAGAAACATTGCAGATAAGTACAAGAAGAAAGTAACTAACCCTGTCAATGACTGGAAAGTTGTAGACGAGGGCTTGGGCAACTACGTAACTTCAATTAGATTCGGTAAAGCTAAGGGTGGTGTACCCTACAAGGCTAGACCTGATGGTAGCATCCCTCGTGGTGTCCAGAAATTAGCTGATGATATAGTTGCTACTACAAAGACTAATGCCAATGTAGTCCCAGTTGATGTTAATGATCTCTCCAAGGGTTACTTGGTTGAGGTAGTTGAACGTGTAAACCTTTCTGGCCTACAGAAGGCTATTGATCCTAGCTTGGGTATCGAAGCTGGTCTTGTTCGTAACACTCTTGGTCTTGTAATGAACAATGAAGTTGCAGGTTCAGCTGCACTACGTGATGTTCAACGTCTAAGTACTTTGTCAAGCATGGCAGAAGGTGCTCGTGCTGCTGTCAAGAACATTGCTGACCCCTACACAAAAGCAATCCAGAGACTAGGTGCACAAGAACGTTTCACAGTTCAAGCTGTATATACACAACTCCGTGATGGTGCTGACTCTGCCCTACGTGTACGTTACACTGATGGGGAGTTTACTGTTAAGTACCAACAGATGCACCCTAACGGTGCCTCACCTAGTGACAATGCCTTGGAGGCTTACAAAGCTCTAGCATCTGTAGAAGAAGCTGACTACCTGCTCAAGACCTCAAACTTGTTGAACAGATACATTGAGAAGGGTTACCAAAACTCAGTTAAGATCGAAGATAACTTCTACGTACCAGCTAAAAGAGTAAGCAAGTCTGATGTACCAGCTGATGCTAAGATTCTAGATGTTGAGTTTGGTGGTAAGATCCGTATCCAAGACCTAGAGGCAGAAGACATTCCTATCTGGAAGCTGGACAAGCCTACAGCTGACGGTCAAGAGTATGTAGTCAAGCCTAAGCAGGTTCGTATCATTGAGCCTACAGATGTAATGGGCTACAACCCAGGTGGTTCCAGAACCAACCCCAACCTGAACTACTTTGTTGTACTAGGTGACAAACGTCTTAAGGCTTTGATGGGTACATTCTCTGAGAAGCAAGCTAAGACAGCCAAAGAGCAGCTTGGTCGCATCCAACGTGCCTTGATAGATGGTGACAGTGCTATCGACGACATCATTGAAGCTAACAATGACTGGAATCCTGGGGTACAAAACTTCGATGATCTAGTTAAAGTTATGGATGATGAAGGCTGGGACTTGAAGGCTGGTGACATCAACTACAGAGGCCGTAATGATGACATCCTGTCTAGTGAGGTAGACAACTCAGACATCTTTACTGGGATGAAGACAGACGATTACGTTACTAACGACATGAGACG
>Ga0075469_10001158_pt1 | contig 11918 bp, 9 predicted proteins | sample DEB08_DNA_13_FD_77577 | JGI IMG/M metagenome (GOLD analysis project Ga0075469, IMG submission 77577) | Aqueous microbial communities from the Delaware River and Bay under freshwater to marine salinity gradient to study organic matter... | ecosystem: Environmental > Aquatic > Marine > Coastal ...
AGTATCCTGCGTCATGAGCACAACGGAAGAATCCATACTGAGTTACATTCTACCCGCAGGGATTCTGGGGGAACGGTCACCGGAAGATTTTCTTCTTCGAACCCAAACCTACAGCAGCTTCCTGCTCGAGACCCAGATATTAAACGTTATATACGGGGGATATTCATCCCCGAAGAAGGGCAGAAGTGGGGATCGTTTGACTACTCAAGTCAAGAGCCAAGGCTCCTCGTTCACTTTGCCTCGATGATTCCGTCCACTATCCGGCATCCAATCGTAGATCAGATTGTGGAAGAGTTTAACACAGGGGATGTTGACCTGCACCAGATGGTAGCGGACCTTGCAAACATCACTCGTAAGCAAGCGAAGACGGTGAACCTTGGAATCATGTACGGCATGGGCGTGGCAAAACTAGCAGATCAGCTTGGAATTTCTAAAGAAGCAGCCAAGGATTTGATTGGTAGACACCACTCTAAGGTTCCTTTCGTCAAAGGTTTGGCAGACCTTGCCACTAAGCAGGGGGATAAGAACGGTCAGATACGCACTGTAATGGGCCGTAGATGCCGCTTCCACCTTTGGGAACCTGTCACATTCGGAATAGGCAAACCACTGCCTTACGACGAAGCTATGAAGGAGTACGGGGGTCCTGGGGGCAGAGGCATACGGAGAGCGTTCACATACAAGGCTCTGAACAAGTTGATCCAAGGATCAGCAGCCGACCAGACTAAGAAGGCGATGCTTGATTGCTACAACGAAGGACTTACTCCAATGCTTACTGTGCACGACGAGTTATGTTTTAGTATTGAGAGTGACGAACAGGCATCTAAAATAAAAGAAATCATGGAGACCGGAATGCCTTTAGCAATCCCATCCAAGATCGACGTTGATATCAAAGACCATTGGGGAGAAATAGAATGATGGAACTAGAGGACATTAAGACTGTAGGATTTAAACAGATGCATCAATTACAAATCGATGCCATCATAGACTACATAGCAGTCGCTATAAACTGTGCTGCGGCCCTTAAAGATAAAGAGGTATTAGCAGAAGTCGAAGCGGACTCAGACGAGCTTATCAAACTCTTCGGGGGTAAAGGACTACATGTAGTAGTTACAGGAGAAGGCTTCACCTATAAAGAAATAGACGAGTGAACCTAGCCGCGATTATTTAAGAAAGCGTTAGCCGCACGTTCCTCTGGATTACCGCCCAACAACTCAGGGCTTACGGGCCCTCTGTTACTGGCTTGACGTATTGGAGATTGTGGCAACAAGCTGCCTTGATCCAGATTTAAATACGGGTTTGCAGGAGCAGAGTTGCTCGGAGCCTGCAAGTACGGGTTTGATTGTGGAGCCGAAGGAGTAATCTCAACAGGCTTTATCTCACGTCTGTCTTTAACTTGTGGATCAAGCGGAAGATTTCTCATGTTGTCCTGCACATTCTGGATTGCGTCTCGAGGCAAGCTATCCAGGGCATCTACTCTTAGAAGCTTCTTATATGTGTCAGGCGTAATTTTAAATGGCTCGAACTCACCACGCATAATTCCCTTGATACCACCGATGTTGTTCTCTTTGAGAGTCCTGCGGATTTCAGAATCTGAGATTCCCATGGTCCGAAGGTCTTGAATCATACGATAGTAGCCACGGTCATTGCGATATTTCGCCTCGTTAGCGTCTTGATAACCCTTCAACAGTTGCGCCGGAGTCACTCCGAAATCATCTGTAAGGCTGTTGAACATCCGCTTCGCGTCAGTCTGTCCCCGTTGGAATCCGTAGGCTGCAAACCTAAGACCTTGCTTTGGATCAAACTCTTGCTCGGACACACCAGTAGATAACCTTGCAAGCTCTTGCTTCCAAGTTCTTTGACGCCCCATTTTGTCCTGAGAAGATATGGCATCGATGCCAAGACCGTCTCCTACAAGACCGCGAACTGCGCGGCTGGCCTCAATTTTACCACCAGATATATCTGCAACAGCCAGAACGTTTGGAATCATTGTGTTCGCCACATGACCTGACATCTTAAATAGTTTGGTAGCTCCATTGTCCTCGGGGTTATATACTTGTGCCCCTGTAGATGTGCGCCCACCACGGTAAGAGATATCTAAAAGAGCATCTGTTAGCATGGCTTCGTCTAAGAACGGAGCAAACGCCTCGCCCAACGTTCCGATACCTACATCCACGATCCACTGGTCAAGGTCTTTTCCTTCTGCCATAGCAGCGTCCGCTTCAGTAAGAGCGCGGTTGGCAAACCTAGACAGCACGTCATAAGGATTCGAGGTACTATAATTGATGTACTTGATCTTCCCGTCTTTTGTTCGCCCTGTTGGAATCAGGGTTGCACCTTTCATCCAAGGTGCACCAAAGGATCTCTTGAACGCTTCCATCTCTTCTCGAGTCACGTCTGTCACGGCGTATGCCATTTCAAGCGCAGCGGCAGGAACAACTGCAGTAGTAGTAGCAAATCCGATCATACGCTGCCGACCTCTAGCCTGTATAGCAGGAATGTCTGAAGCCATATCATCCAAGCTTTGGCGAACAATATTAAAACTTGTACGATACATTTCAGCAGGGAACGTAATGAAGTTTCCAAACGGCAGCTTTCGTCCAAGCTTGATAAACTCAGATGCACCTTTGTTATAGTTTGGCACAGTGTCCCGCACGATCTGTGCAGCGCGAGTCTTGATCAACTCATCCATATTGGCAGTTCCGTTTCGAATTGCTTGCTGCGATTCGATAGTAACATCATCCATATTCTTAGTCAGATACTTAATCTTGTCTGCTTCGGACGCTCCGTCCAAGGCGTGTCGTAACTTAGCCTGCTCAGAATGGTACGAGAAGTATTTCCAAAGATCGTCTGATCCCTGATATGCTTTCTCAAAACCAGAAGCTATTTTACCCACACCTTGTGCGTATTTGTTGTCAGTTGTCTTACCTCTAACAGCCTCAATAAAATTTCTAGGACGAACTTCTGCGGAGTTTGAATACCCAATACCTTTACTTAATTGGTCTTGGATCTCCCTTAACTCTGCATTTGTTCCTAAGATTCCTCTGCGTTGAGCGTCAGCTAGGTCATCGAATACAGCCTCGCTGCCCTTGTTAAAGATGTCAGAGAAAACTGCCGTTGCAGAATCTTTGAAGTTACTTCCTCGACCAAGCACAGGCATGTTCCCGTTTGCCGTTGCAAACATAACAGCGGTTGTAAAGTTTCGAACTTGAGTAACTGGAGACAGAACTGTTTTGGAATACTGAGATAAACCCTTGGCTTTAAGGGCAACTCCTAAACCACCCTTCAACATTTCCACGCCCCAGTTAGATTCGCCAGCTACTTGATTAGTAAGATCTTTATAGATTTGCTTGGGGACGTAGTGTCCGTCCAAGCTACCCCACCCTGTTCGACCAATTAGTTTTTCTGCGTCAGCGTTCTTACCTGCAGATCCGAGGACACTTGCTGCGCCATCGTCACCACCTAGCTTGACATATCCACGGCGAGTTAACTCTTTCTTTTGAGCCTCACTTAAATCTTTACCGTTGCGGAAGAACTTTCCTATGCCTGTGTTTGTCTCTGCCATCTTAGCAATAGAGCCAAAGTAATCGTCAATAGCATTGAACTGCGCCAAGTCTGCCACAGTACCAAGGACAGCGGCTCGAGGATCATCGACCTCTCCTAAAAGAGAACGTAAAGCCGGAGCAATCTTTTCCCTGGAGATAAACATCCCTGTATCCAAACGGTCTTTTGCAACAAAGCCGCCCTTCAACTTCTCGTTCTTCTTTAACGAGTACCTGTTTAAGTATCCTTCACGGGCTTTCTTCACTACTGTTTCGGACGGCTGACCCAGAACAGTAATGATCTGTTTGTCACCCGTGCCTGTACGATCAAGACCGTTAGATCTTAAAAACTGGTCATTGAATACATCGTCAACGTCTGCTCTTGCCAACCTAGTTAGCTCTTTACCGATCAAACGTTTGTTTTTACGGAAGTAATTATCCGCTACCTTTATTGTTTTTTCATCCGGAGTGTACTTAGCATCCTCAAATATTTTGTATCTGCGTCGAACATAACTGCCAAGTCCATCTTGGATAACGTCCTTAATCATACGACCATCTTTAGTCATAAAGTTATTATCATTCAAAAACTTACTGTCTAATACGCCTTGACTCAGTGTGTCCACATGATCACGCATCTTAGCTGCGTCTTTGCGTATCTCTTTAGGCAAAGAACTGAACGCCGTTCTTTTTGCAGCGGGATCTGAAATCCGCATGTAATCTAGAACTTTGTTTAACGTGTCGGTCTTATCCAATGTGGAACCGCTCGGCGTAGCCTTTATAATTTTATCTAAGTCAGCCTCAATACTGTTAAAGATACGTCCGGCTTTGTCTAACTCAGGTTTAATCTGACCATCTAACAACAAACGTTTTTCTGCAATCTGTGCAGGAGTTGCCCCACGATATCGAGTAAAGATAACTGCTTCAGCAAGACCTTTCTCTAAACCAGACAAGTCATCGCCCGGTGCGTTCAAGGTTCGTTTGTCAACCAGTTCGTCAAGATAAGTACCTGCGGCATCGATCTTACGTTTTGTTGCACCTGCAACATCTTTCGTAACCTTCGCGTCCCCAATGGTCTTACCCGCTTTAGATAAACCTGCTTGGAGTCCTGCACCTATAACGCCTGCTTCTGCCATAACCTTGAGCCTGTTACCTACTCGAGCCAGATTTTTTTCTGTGCCCTCAAGCCCGATCAAGTCTGTAGTTTGAGTTGGACCCATCTCGACCCAATCACCAATAGTAGTGCTGTTGTCCCCAGACACTGCCATCTCAACACCAGCAACCGCGCCAAGTTCTCTCAAGGCGAGGTTGGTTCGTTCAGTCTTAGAAAGCTTTCCTGTCTTACCAGCAAGTTGTCTAGCTTTCATAAACCCTTTGCCTACTTTGCCAGCAACACCCACCCCAGGTACGACAAATTGTGTAATTACTTCTGCGCCTTTACCCACGATGCCTTCGGGATCAAAACCCGCTACATCTCTAAGATACTCAGCCGTCTCTGTGACGTTATCCGCATAATCTGTGCCTGCAACGAGGTCCACGCCTAATGCTCCAAGGCCCACGACACCTTCTCCGATGCCGATCAAACCAGATCCAACACCCTCGACAAACTCACGGGCAACAGTTCCTTCTCCGAACTGCTCTCGATTGCGCCCAGTGTCTTCTAGTTGCAGATATGGGTTAGAGTCTTCGACAGTCTCTTTAGGCTTGTCCAAGTCTAGGTACGGATTATCAGCCATTATAGCCCCTCGATGTTAACACCATCTTTTGCAGCTTGGTCAAGAATCAATTCTCGTTTATCAGGCTGTTGTTTTAAAGCTTGCTCAACCAATGTTCTTCGCTCGTCTAAGCTAGGACCTGACGGGGATGTAACCGGAACACCGCCACCAGCACCGTAGTACGGAGCTAATGCTGCAGCGGCTTGCTGCATTGCAGTATCAATGTCAACGCCTCGAGCAGCCACAAGTTTACCTGCGAGATCACGAACCGCATCTGCGAAAGGCTCAAGAGGTGACATGCCTGACTTTCCGCCTGACTTAGCAGCGGCACGGGCCGTAGCAGTTTTCTTGTATTCTCCTAGACCAAGTATCACTGCTTCTGCAAAAGCGTCTGGGCCTTTGCCGATTGATGATCCAATAGCCACGTCTGCAATACGTTTGTTTATCTCATCGATGTCGTTCACATCTTCCATCCCAAACACTGACCTAGCAAACTCTTTCTTAGAGTCATCGTTCAAAGGCATCCCTGCCTGATCTAAGACCGTGTTAACAATGTTGTCTGTATTTTCTGTGGCGATTGCAGCGTCAATAGCATCTTTAGTTTTTGCCGCTTCCGCCGCCGCTTCTTCTCTAGAATCAAAAGCCTCATCTAATTTGTTTGCCAGCAAAGGAGTTGTACCTAAGTATTGTTCAAACTCAGAAAGAAACTCTGGTCTATTCAAATTTGATGTTGGAGTTTTTGTAATGTCTACAGCCTCTACTTCTCCGCCCTCGACATACGCCATAGGTTTCACAGGAGGAGTTGGCATTTGAACTGAGCTAGGCATAGGCATGGGAGGAGCCATAGGCATAGGCATGGGAGGAGCCATAGGCATAGGCGGAGGTCCAAGATTCGCCATTTTACTAGACCCTGCTCCACCCATATTCTGATTAGGTGCGTTACCAACCTTCTGTGCCGCTTCCATAAGTTCGGGAGACGAGGCCATAATTCCACCCATCTTCTGTAACTTTTGTCGAGCAGGTCTGTTGCTCTTGGAAAATAAACTGCGGTTGTATACGTTATCCATGCTTCTGCCCTGCCTTAGACGAGTTTACCTAACCCGCCAAAAATGTTTCCTTGTCCTTGTGCGCCACCGTATATGTTTGCCCCTGCCATTACGTTGCTCATGGGGCTGGCTTGTGGTGTAGCCGCCGCTGCCAAAGAAGTGCCGCTTGATGGGACACCCGACAGGATGTCTCTCATGTAAGAGAACCTAGAGAAAGGCTCATATGCTTCCTCGAGTTGGCCTGCACGTTGTACATCGTATTCTTTTTGAAGTTGATTTTGTTCAAGCTGACCGACATTGTACAATGAGTTTATGTCTGTCATACCCAGACCTTGGGCTGCTTCCCCGAGTGCTCCGATACCAGTTCCTAAACCTTGAAACAGTTGACCTGCATTCTGACCGCGTTTCATTTGGTTTTCAAAAGCAGACTGAGCTTGGTTCTGAGCACCAGTGTATGCTGCGGAACGAAGTTGAGCACCAGTTCTCGCCTTCTGATCCATAATATTTCGTTGCAGTTCGGATTCTTGGATGGCTTGACGAGACCCGCCAAACGCTCCAGCACCAACAGACTGAGCCCGTTGATCCATGTTTTCTATCTGACCCGCTCGATCTATGTCTTGCATAGTTACATCGATTACGTCTTCCACGAATGGATCGTAAAAATCTTTATATGAAGTAGGGTCATATGCCCCAGTACTACCAGCAATAGAAGCTATACCTTTGTCGTAGGTATCTTCTGCTTTGTTTAAATAAGGTTTGTATGCACCAAGTCCACTTTCATAAACAACTTCCCCTGTTTCGGGATCAGTGTAACCTGTCATTCGACGGATAGCATCCGTCTGTGCGTCTGTGAAACGCATCACATCAGGAGCAGCAACGCCGCCTTGAGTTCCCTCGATAGGGTTACCGTATTGATCTGTCTTTGCTAGTGAAGCATCCGAAGTGAAGCCGCTGCCGTCTGCAGCCTCGAACATTGGGTTGCCTTCTGCATCTAAAACTGCTTCGCCATACAATGGACTTACAGCCGCGATACCTGATATCTCACCTGTGTCTTCATCTGTTTGATAGATGTTTGCTAATAAATCTTTAAGGAACATCTCCTGATACTCAGGAAGGAGGTTCATACTTTTGGTGATGTACTCGTTTTCAGCCGCCATAAGTTAAGCCCTCCCTTCAAATTGGTTCATAAGTTCGTACATCTTAGCTGCGCCTGCGCCTCTATTTCCACCGCCTGCGCCTTTAACAGCATCTGCGGTCATTACGAACTCACCATCAGATAGACGAGCCTCTTGGACAGGGCCACCGTTCTGATAAATAGTTGCGGGGATAGAGTCACTGGTCCCTGATCCGGGGCCCTCGATCATTCCACCCATTGCTCGAGTCTGAACTCGAGGAGTACCTGGGACCGCGGTCCCTCTGTAGTCGGGGCGTCTTTCCCCTGTGTTGTACTGAGCCATTTCTGTGTCGGACATTAAGTTTTCAAACCTTGGTCTGCGTTGTTGATACAGCATCTCACGCATAATACCGCCCATAAGAGGGTTAGTCTGCCCGTTAGCGTCTGTTATTCCAATGCCCTGCATTAAGTTCTGAGCTATGCCGCCTTGCATAGGACCGTATCCACCTGCTCCGCCACCCATAGCACCGCCTGCTATTGCGCTCATTGGTGCACCGCCACCCATCATGCCACCCATAGAGCCGCCAAACAAAGAAGCTATACCTGCGCCTCGAGTCGCTGCACTTGCACCGCCTCCAAGAGCGTTACCGATTAAACCAGCTTGACCCATAGTTCCTGCTGTTAATGCGTTACCTATCCCTGAGTTAAGAGCATCTGATAAAGATCCGCCCTCTCCCAAGGTTCCAATTCCTCCACCAACTGCGGCCCCTACAGGACCGCCAACTGCCATTCCTACAAGACTACCTAAAGAAGATAAAAGACCCATTACCAGACACCTCCGCCTGCTGGCTTGGGAGCAGTAATAGGAACACTAACGTCTTTTTGTTCTGGGGAGTTATTTTCTGAATTATTTTTGTTCATACCACTATCCTCAATTCACCTGTTGATGTCTTATATACATCATCTTCGATCAAACCGCCAGCTTTTGCTGCAGTGTTGTTTGCGTACACCCCAAGACCTGATAAATTAAGGGTCTGCGCCCGTAAAGGACCGGGGTTTACTAACTGTTGCGCCAACAAAGAAAACTGGCGCGTTACCTGTGCAGTATACTCTGAACTGTATCCGTCCGGAGCTTTTGCAAAATACGGGATCGTAATGTTTGATGCGCTCATTACCGCCTCCCGTCTGGTCGTATGTCAACCCGTGGAGAACCTAGTCTCCACTGCGTTCCAACTTCGTTAGACTCGACCTTCAACGATACGGATCTTCCACGAAGACGCACGTCAATCTGACTTGTAAACTTTTCAACAGGGGATGCGGACGTGCGAGTAGCGTTTCCGCTTTCTGTCTGCTCAACTCCTCCTCCTGGATAATCCTTTGCGTTTAACGTAAACGTTGCGGTAGGACTCCCAGTAGACGCCCTAAAACCAACGTCTGGTATAATCCTACGAATTGCCATAAACCTATCGCCTTCACCTAGATCAAAGCTACTAGATTCAATGTACCCGTTAATTGGGCTAGGTGGGTTAGTGCTGCCGTCAGACATTCCAAATTCATGTGCGTAAACGTAACCGTCTGGAGACGCAGCTAAAGGATACCCCGAGACACCATGCTCTGTCCAAGCAGTTCTGTCTAACGTTCCAAAATACCAAGTACCATCACTGTAGTTATACACTACATAGCTGTCGTTATTGTCACTTCCTAATGATGGATAAAACCACCAAATCTCATTAAACTTACTGTTGTTAGCAGATACAACTTTAGCAAGTTGATCAATGTTTATGTTGTCAAAAATATATTCTTGAATCGGGCATGGGATAATCTTCACGTTACCATCGTATTGATAGAACACTCTGTCACCCATCCAAAAAACAAAATCTCCAAACGCTATAGCAGAGTTCTGGGAAATAATCGAAGTGTTGGTAGAAACTTCAGTAATACCAAAAGTAAACGGAGTTCCAATAAATTGCATTGCAGATACAGATCTGTCTGTGATCACAATGATTTGTTGTTTGGTTTGTACTGCGGCAACAATTTCAGTTCCTGTACCTATCCTAAGTTCACCTGCAGTGTTCGTTGCCGTAGCCGCCCAATCTGATACAGATCCTTGGTTCGAGAACCTGATAGTCAAAGGATCTTGGTTGCCCGGATCACCCTGCGGATCACACCCAAAAGCTAAAGCATGTCGATCTCTTTCAGACACAAGAACAATGTTGGCAACTTGAGGTGGACTTGTTGCGCCACCAATAGTGGTAATGTCCACGGCCCGTGTGCCTGTGCCATTGGAAGAATCCCAGTAATAGATACCGCCGCCTCGGACATTCGAAAGCAAATCTTCTCCAAAGTTGTCCATTGACCAAAGCCGAAGTTGACTACCTACAACGGTAATATCGGATGCGGAACTCCAAGTGCCCCTGCTCCAAGGACCCGCGCCCCAACCTGACCCAGCAACCACCGTGTTTAAACCCGTGTTAATTTGATATGCGCCTACTACAGAACCTCCGCCATTACCTGTGTCACTACCATTAGCGTTAACTGAAACATTAACCTTGTATGTATTAAGATCAACCACTTGAGTAACTTGGTACTCTTGATTTAAAACCGCTGCAGTAATTGCTCCTCCAAGAGACGCCGCTCCGCTAAACGTTACAAAGTCATTAAGTAATGCGCCATGAGCAGTGTCTGTAACAGTTATTACTGCACTCCCATTTGTTGCACCAAACGTTACATCTCCTACTCCTGTAGTGTTTCGTATAGGTGTAACATCTATTGGATCAGAACCCTCTATAATATAGAGTTTTAGGTTTGTACCCGCAGCAACAAAGTTTGTACCAGTAAGAGTACTAAACACATGCAAATCTCGACATGTCCCAAGCATTGTGGCGGTTGTAAACCGAGCCCATCCACCGATTGTTTCCGGAAACCCCATAGTAAACCGTACTTTATCACCTGTGCGCCACCCACCTTCACTGGTGTAATCGGTAACATCTTGGATAAACCCTGGTTTAAACTGAAGTTTTTGTAGCGGCATTATAAATCTCCAACGAGATAGTTACGAAATAGTTCCATTAGTAGTTAAGTTGCCCAACGCTGTTAGATTTCCGGTGCTATCTACACGAAGAACATTTACGGTGTTATAAGCAAAAGTTAAGTCTGTACCAGACGCTGTTACTGTCCAACTTTGCGTTCCACCCGTAACTGTGAGAGGAGAAGCAAGCGTAGGACTTGCAGAGGTTGCTTTAGTGTTAAGTTGAGTTTGTATATTAGATGTGGCGTTGTTAAGAAAGCTTAACTCTGCACCAGTTGCTGTCACTGTAGTGCCATTTAATATTAAAGAACCTAAATCTAAACCAGTAGTGATATCCACAACAGCCGCGCCGGAACCCGCGCCATCGCTGTAAATAATTTTTGAAGTTCCGTTTAAAACACTAACATTAGCTCCTGACCCTTGAGTAAAAGTAGCCGTTTGACCGCTATTGTTTTTTACAATATAAACGTGCTGCGCTGAATTTGGGGTTAATGTAACTGTGTTTGTGCCAGAAGGTGACCCTGCTAACAGTAATACTTTATAATGCCCGTCAGAAACCGTGCCATCCAAAGTCGCAAGAGTGTGGCTTGTTCCGGACAAACTAATAGAACCAACTCCATTAACAAGCCGATCTATAATGTTCATGTTATCGTTTACGGTAGTGCCCCATGTAGAGGATTGCTCTCCGTTTGCGGGTAGCTCAATGCCGCTGTTAGCTGTGTATGTACTAGGCATTGTTCATCCTCATGCTGCTATTTCTGTCCATATTGTACCCGCGTCTGGTTTAATTGACCCCCATACAACTACTTGTCCGGCACGACCTGTGGCAGATACTCCAGTTGGAGTTACCAATGCTGTACCCGTCATTGTTATAGAGCCTACACTACCTGTAGCTAAAACTCCAGTAACATCCGCACCTGCACCTGCTTGGCCTTGTGCCGTACCTACAGACATAGTTCCAGCTACACCTGTGACAGAGAACGTAGCGTTAGCGACTATAGTTGCAGAGCCAATCGCCCCTGTACCTTCAACGCCTTCAACATCTGCATCGGGACCGGCATCGGCTGTACCAACTTCACCAGTAGCTCCAGCACTTGTAACAGATACCGCAGCGTTAGATGCGGTTGCAACAGAGCCAACTTCACCAGTAGCTCCAGCACTTGTAACAGAGAACGTAGCGTTAGATGCGGTTGTAACAGAGCCAACCTCTGCGGACATCTGTGGGGTAGTTACAGAGAAAGTGGCGTTTGCAGTTGTTGAAACACTACCCACAGAACCCACACCGCCCACACCGCCAACAGAAACAGAAAAGTCAGTGGATGCAATTACAGGGCTAACATTACCATTTAGTTGTCCAGTAGCAAACGTAGCCGTAGCCCCTGCATCTACCGATACATCGTTAACTATCGCAGAGCCTTGTACCGAGCCAAGAGTTAGACCACTCTGATTACCCGTAACTGATACCGTACCAACAGCCCC
>Ga0075469_10001166_pt1 | contig 11874 bp, 10 predicted proteins | sample DEB08_DNA_13_FD_77577 | JGI IMG/M metagenome (GOLD analysis project Ga0075469, IMG submission 77577) | Aqueous microbial communities from the Delaware River and Bay under freshwater to marine salinity gradient to study organic matter... | ecosystem: Environmental > Aquatic > Marine > Coastal ...
TTAAACGCTTATATTCTTCAGGATTGAACTTCCAATAGCCTGTTTGTTCTTCACCAATTGGATTTTCAATATTTCTATTGTTTGGGTCTACTGGAGCATCAATGTAATATTCTAGCTCTCCTTCTCTTGACACAGCCGGCATTCTACGTAACGAACCGTTGTCGTCTACTCCAAGTGCTTTCTTAGGCACAAATGCATAAAAACCTAATTCTGCTGACAACTCTTTTGCTTCTTGTAGTTGATGTTCGTTATGTTTGAATATTAAAAAATCCCATTCAGCTTGCGCACCTGTTTCTAAATATGCCTTTACATTTGCATATAATTTATCCCATACAACGTTTCGTCTATACAAGTGATTGGTATCTTCAAGTCCATCTATACTAAAAGTAATTCTCCAAGACCAAGGACCCTTTTCTTTACTTGCAAAAAGTTTTCCCATTTTACTCCAAAATTCTGGATTACGCATTCCGCCATTGGTATTCATTCTTACACAGGTTTCAGGATTTGTTTCAGCAATATATTCACATATTTCGTAAACGTCTTTTGCAACACACGGGTCTCCATGTACTCCACAAAACAATATTACTTCCATTTTGTCTAGAACTTCTTTAGGAAAGTATTTTTTAAATTTATCTAAAGTAATCTGTCCTAATTCAAGATCAGGTCGTATTAAGGGACTGTTACCAAAAAATCGAGTACACATTGGACAAGCAGCATTACACGAATTTGTTAGTTCGATATGCATTTGAGACAGCTTTTCCCAAGTAAAAAATTCATTCATAACTTGTATCCTGAATTAATTGATAATACTCTGGATATACCGCTTGGAAAGATTGATTTCTATAAGCATCTTGCCATTTAATTTCGTTCATTGCTTTATTCCATAAAGCAATATCAAAGTTGCCGTCTTTTAAAAATTGGATTATGCCAGGTAAATAGTTCTGCCAACAGTTTGCATCTTTTGGGATTAATTCTAATCTGTTAATTATTGTTTCTCTAATACCATCTGGTATTATCTTCATATTATAATGATCAGGATCATGAACTAAATTTAAGTATATTCCAAAATCACTATAGTTTTCTTCATACTCTGCAATAATTTCAGGTAAACTATGAATATTAATTGAACTTAAAGTAACAATCCAACTCATGTGTATGTTTTTATGAGTTTTTGCAAATTCTCTCGCCTTCTTTAAAGTTACTTCTGCTTCGCTCCATTTTCCTGGATATCTCATGTAATTAAATCCAGGACCAACGCCGTCAATACTAAAGTTTAGATTTAAATGTCTAAACTCTCTAAAAATTTCAACATCGTCTGGCCAGTGAGTACAATTTGTAGCATAATGTAGCTCTATATTTTTTGCATAATCAAGCTCAACTGCTTTTTTTAATGTTCCCCACATTTTTTCACTCATGAATGGTTCGCCACCGTAAAAATCAATCTGATTAATGTTTTCTAAATTATTATCAAAATCATCCCAAAATGGACTAGTAGGCTCATATTGCTTACTATATTTACGCATTGATGCAGCATAATCTTTAAAATTTTTGTAATATTTTTTTTCTTGCATGTCGAACTTTTCTTTTAACCAGGTACTACTGGAATGAGGTCCGCATGTTCTGCATTTAAGATTACATTGATTGCCTAAATTAAGTTCTAACTTAGCTAGTCCTTTGAATGGTGTGCCGCCGTCTTTGACCATTCCTAAATATTTTTCATTATCTCGTAACCTCTTACTCTGTCTACCAGAATCTTCTTCTGTCCAACAAAGCCTACATACTTCATGTTGTATACCGTTGGCAAGTGCTTCTCTTACTTCAACAAAATCGGGTTGATTAAAATTTTCTTTAATCGTTTGTTCACCTAGAGATATTTTTCTATCCATAAATCTTGTCATACAACAAATTTTTGTGTGTCCGGTATTATCTCCACTCATTGCATGTTCAGCATTTACACACCAGCTTTGTTTATTTTTTTCATTTATCATAGTTTTATCCGTTTATCGTCATTAAATAGGCTGTGTTTTTTGTCTGGCCAAACATAGTCCCAAGAATAATTTAGATCACCTTTCCAAATTCCTGCTAGTTTTCTATCCATAAGCAAAAAATCTTCTATTTTCCATAATTTTCATATACCTCTTTACAATCATTGTAAAAATCTTCGTACATAGGAAATACTTCTAGTAAGTTAAGTCCAACTACACGCTTATCATTCTCTGTAAAGAAACTATAAAAATCTCTGCGTCCTTCACGAATTTTTTCTTCACTTACTGGATTTTGATCTGCATAATCTCTTACACGTTTCATTTTTTCATATTCTACGTCTGTAAACCATTCTTTATTATCTTGGATAAATTTTAAATTTGCATCCATATGTTTCATTAAAAAATCTCTCGGCAATATATTTATCATCCAATGTGGCGGCTCTTTAAGATAAGGAGTGTCAAACCCCAAAGCTTCTTTACCGTATGTCTTTCTCCAGTCTATTACTTTTTGTAAGAAATTTTGGAAAGTTGCAACACATAAAATATTGAAAGTACACATAATATTAACTTTAAATCCACGGTCGATTGCTTCTAGAAAATTTCTTCCCCAATGATCGCACTGTAATCCAGTTCTCATATATTCTGCCTGAGATCCCCAACCTTCAATACTAGTAAACAAGCTAAACTTTTTAATTTTATTTTGATCTTGAAGACTTTGTACTCTGTTGTACATTTTATCCATTTTTTGAGTAGTAACACCCAAGTTACTATTAATACTAACTTCTAATTGTGGCGCTGGCTCTTTTTCAAGTAAGTCAAAGAACTGCATTGCACCTGGATTCATTAGAGGTTCGCCTCCTGTAATACGCAATGTATGTAAATCTTTACGTAAATCAGGCCACCACTTCCAAAACGCTTCTACATAAGGATTATCATCTTTAGGTCCGTAATAGGTTCCGTTTTCTAAGAAGTCAATACCGTATTGGTTGTATGTTAAATCGTAGTTGCCGTGTTTTTTGATCTCATCCATCCATAATGTACTTGCTTGCGGACTACAATAACCGCAACGATAGTTACATCCGTTACCAAACGACACTTCTAAGTAACGAGGATTAATAGGAGCATCCCATGGAAGTTCTGCTAATTTTTCAATTTCGTTTACAGCAAAACTACTGTGACTGTGCAACATTCGATCTGAAATGTGGTCTCCATCGAGATCTTCAATATTCCAGCAGTAGTAACATTCATCAGGACGCCCTCCTTCTAGCATAGTTTTACGCTGTTCCTTTTTGAACTTAGTATTATGCAATGCACTAGGATCTGCTTCAATTTCGACCAAAGGAATATGATGCGGACGTGGATGATAACAGCTATGATTATCGCCTGTATGTAGATAAAGAGTTTGATGAAGCCATTTCATTGCACACATTCCTGGTCCAACTTTATTAAGTCTGTCCCTAGTATGTTTAATTCTATCAATATTTGTGTTATTTGTCATATATTTTTACACTCTTTTATAAATTGTTTTAATTCCGGAAATACTTTATTAATATCTGTATTGCGGCGTTCATCGTGTTGCGTAAAGAACAAATTAAAATTCTTCTTTGCTCTTAGTTCTTCGTCAGTATTTAATGGTTGACTTGCCCATTTAAGTAGTCTTCTGACTTTATCAACTTCAAAGTCTTTAAATCCTTTAAATCTATTAAAAACAGATTCAGGATTTGCTTCCATATAATCAATACTATACTGTAATGACTGTAATAATTCAGGAGATGCTAACTTCATACTCATCCACTTAGGGTCATGTAGCATAGGAGTATCAAACCATATCAATTGCCTATCTGTATTAAACTCTCGTCTTAGTTTGTGTATGTTTTTAATGTAAGTTAACCAATTAGGCAAACTAAGTAAATTAGCTGTAATAATAAAGGTGAGACTGTGCTTGCTGCTTTCTCTAAGATATTGTGTTATATTTTTATATAATACATCAAAGTCTAATCCGTGTCGAATATACTCTGCTTGTTCTCCCCAACTATCTAAACTACAAAATAACATAAAGTGATCAACTGCGTCTCGATCTGTTATTTCTTTTACATCTTCCATAAATTTTTGCCACTGATTACCAGGAGGACAGCAGTTACTTGTAATACTTAATTGCAATTGTTTATTAGGAGTTTTCTTTACAAAATCAAATACTTTAAAAGTATTTTTGTCCATTAAAGGTTCGCCGCCGGTCATACGAAATGTTTTTAGTGTAGGATATACGTCAGGGAACCATTCCCAGAATGCTTGCACATAAGGGCCATCAGGAGAATTATTAATTCCTAAACTTTCTACCCATGCTGGATCATTATGGCCGCCGTCTACTAATTGATAAGCACCATGTTTTTTAACTTCTTTATGCCATTCTGTTGATAAGTGCGGACTACAATATGCACATTTTAAATTGCAAGCTTGATTAAAATTAACTTCTAAATATCTAGGTTTAGGATTTTTTTCAACTTGTGCTGCTTCTATAAGACCGGCTTCATACACATCTTTACTACGATATGCACGATCACTAATATTACCTTGATCTTCTAGTGCCCAGCAAAATTCACACTCTTTAGGCCGTTCTCCTGCAAGCATCTTTTTACGTTGCTCTTTTTTATACTCAGTGTTATGTAATGCATCAGAACTTTTAGCAAGTTCTTCCAAAGGAATGTTGTGTGCAGGAGGATGATAACAACTGTGTGTTTTTCCGGTAGGCAGATGTAGACTCACACTATACCATTTAGCTAAACAAAAGCTGGGACTAACTTTGTTAAGGCCTTTAAGTAAATCTTGGGCATCTTCAAAATATTGGCTTTTATACTTTCCCTTAAACAGTTTTACTACATCGCCTTTTAATTTTTCATTCATAGTTTTTCTATAAACCTTTGGTTATCTGTTCTAGACGGGTGCTGATACACTGCTTTAAAGAACTTACTTTGTTGTGCGTCAAGTGGTTGTTCTGCGATAGGTATATCTAGTTCGTTAATTAACTTAATGCCGTATTCTTCAATCTCATAATCAACATCTTCAATCGACTTAAAAGAAACTTTCCATAAATCATTTAGATACTTAAAGTCGCGTACTTGCACATAGTCCCAGTCTGTACACATTGTCATGTACAATCCTGCTCTTGTTCCTAGTATGGCCCATTCACCATATTCTACGTCCTTACCTACCATGCTCCATATGTACAACCAGTGCAAGCAACGCCAATGATTATTTTTTAGTTCTTCCTTGCTGATTCTTACACCGCGATCAGTTGCTAGTTTTACACCTTCTCTAAATCCTGCTCGCCATGCCTGTGCAGGAGTTTCATTGTTGTACACATCCGAATATGTACTGTTCATTTGAATGTATTGTGCGTCCCAGCAAAAGTCTACTTGTGCATGGGCATTGTTAGGATCTGCATTTTCATGTGTTTTCATATTCAACACATACTCACGAGGCCAGCACTTTAGTCCGCCGTTGCCATACATAAGTCCATTGATTTCGTTACGACCGCACCAACTAATCACAGTGTTTTTTAAATCAGCATGTTCATCGAAATCAATTTCTTGGTTTAAGAAATCTTCACGTATTCTGTTGTCACCATCTACAGTAATAAATCTATCCGTTTCACTTAATCTTGCACAGGCTTTGTGTGCAGCATCACTACCTTCAACACCGTGTACACGTTTAGCCCATGGAACTTTTTTACACAAGTCTGCATAGTTTTTTTCTGCATTGGGCTCGTCATAACTAAGATAGATAATATCGTAGTCTATTGGTTTAAATGCTGTCATTAAATAACCTCGTGTGCGTAACTGTCAAAATACTTTGCTGTGTATATACTTACATCAGTACTGTCTTGTTCTAGCTCAGTTGTGAAAAGAATTATCGATGTTTTTTCTGATAGTAAATCGCTTACAGTAAATTCTAAACTTCTATAAAGAATGTTTGGATCGTATTTCGATGTAACACTAAAATACAAAGTTTCTGTAGGTTTATATCCACTAGTTTGCAAAAACTTTTTAATATAAGGGTTGATTATCATACTCCAAGTTTTATTTTGTGTATTCTGCTGAACAATGATATCATATTCCCTGTCAACTTGTACTTGATATAGACATTTGCCGGAAAGTATTGTCTGACCGTTTTTCAAATCCGGAGTTTTGATTAGATCTAATTTTAGATCTTTGTATACGATTGTTTCGTCTAGACTAGACAAGTCGGCTTTGATTACATTTTCGTTATTGTAATATATTATAGTACTAGCACTATTAAAAAAGAATATGCTAATTTTATCTTTATCAAACTTTTCAGCTATCAACTGCACGCTATACAGTTGGTTGTTGTCCAAGAGCATATCTCCACTGACAACGTTTTTTACAGTTTCTAAATCTTTGTTTTCGTCAGCATATAATTTTACATTACCAACAATTTTTTCAGCATTATCCATCGTAAATTCGGTGTTGACATCTTGGTCGTTGAGTAGTTTATACACTACACCATTTAACCAAACGTGTTGTCCTGCAAGATGCGATAGTTCTTTGTACCACACATCTATATGTATACCCATATATTCGGGCTGCATTGTTAGTTTTTCTGTGGTTTGATTTTGTGTGGGCAAATCAGTTATTAACACGTCTTCGACAAATAGCTTGTGTACTGTTAGATCAAATTCTGTATCTGCTGATATGTCAGTCGCAAGTTTGTAAACATTATTGTTGTACCATACACATTGATCTTTAGAATATTCACATGCAGTATCATACACGTAAACTTCAACACCTTCGTATACATTTTCTAGCATAATATGCGAATCGTTTGAATTTTTAATAACGGGAAGCTGATAACACATTGTAGATGCAGTATTATGACTGTCATCATAAGCTATTTCCTTCAATCTTATTTGCTTAAAACTAAGATCATATGTTATAGTAAATTCTTCAGTCCTGCGTTCTCCTGAAAGAATAGGCTTAACTTCTTCCTGTGGTATTGCTATAACTTCATATTCGTCAATAGGAACGTTTCTAGAGCTAATTTTGTGTATTTTGCCTGTTTCTTTAGTATAATATACATAGGAATCTGTACTAACAGCAGACACTTGAATTTTTTTAATTAAATCTTGTAAACTAGACATTAACTAAACTCCTATAACGTTCTAATGCAGGAGACTTTTCTACAAAGTCTTTTTCGGTATAGTGTAATACTCCCGTTTGCAAATAATTTCCTATTTTTAAACTTCCATCTTTAGAAATATACACGCCCATTTGATCTTGCCAACTGGATTGTACACTAGACCACCCTTGACAATAGGGTTTCATATGAGTAAAACTAGGAAATTTAGCAACTTTATTTGTAATAGAAGATTCACAATCTAATATTTTTGTTACAATAGCAGTACACACATCCATACTTACGTGTTTAGGACGAGATGATGCTAACAATTGTTGTTCGTAAAATGTTTCCCAGTTATTAACTACTAGCTCTAACCAGGTATAAAATTCTTGGGCAAAGTCACACTTTTTAAAATATTGTAATCCACAAAATAAGTTAGGTAGATTATTATCAATAAATGTTTTTCTGTAATAACTAGTATTTGCAGTTTCGCCCTTGTATGTTAACACGTTGCTAGTATAAAATATTTCATAATTAGATAAAAAGTTCCACCACGTATCAATGTTTTGCAACACTAGCATATCAGTGTCCATTATAATAGTTTCATCATAAGGACTAGCGTGATAAATTTTCCAGCGGTTTTCTACTTTCCACTCACTATCTTCAGCACTGTCGCCGAACGGAATAGGAATAATCTTATCAAAAAGGCTTACATATTCTTCTGGTACTTGGTCATTAGTAATTAAACTAATGTTTGCATCATTATAAGTGTGTAAACTCATTGCTAATAAAGCAGATTGTTCTACATAATTATCAGTTGCATTGTTTTGTGCAAGAACTACAATTCCTTTAGTCATTTGCAAACTCCTGATCAATTATTCTGTTAAGGCTGACTTTGTTCATTACGTGAATAGTTTGTCCTTTAGTGTTTAATGCTGTGTATTCGCCTAGATAATCTTTTTTCTCAATTAAAAACATCATTTCATCTTCATTCATTTTCCATAGAACATCTTTATCAGTGGTATACATCATACTACCTGGCAATTGCTGTGCAAAATTTCCCGATTGAAATCCGTTCATTATATGAATAGCAATACTGAATGCAAAATCATTTCTAAATAAGGTAGAAGTTATTTGATACACTCGTCTATAATGGTTCCACTCTTGTTCTATATGTGAAACTAGATTAAAGAATATTCTATTAGTATCTGTTTTTCTAAAATACACAACGGTTGCCCAATAAAAATCAACACTAGTATCACTTATTTTATCGAATTCACTTTCGTCTCGAACTTTAGCTATGTCATTTGATTTTTTATAGATAAGAAAATCAGCAGAAGAATTGAACACTGGTTTTAACAAACTGTTTGAAATAACATAGTCAGTATCCATTAATAGTGTTTCATCATATGGACTTAAATCATAAACACTTGCTCTATTATTATTTTTAAAACTAGCTGTTTTTTTAGTTAATGCGCCATCGAAAAAATATCGCAGATTGGACTCATTAGTATAATCTAAAGAAATAATTTGATCAAATACTTGAATATCAAATGAATCTTTTAGATAGTCGGCGCTATCTGTAGCCACTGTTACAGGAATATTTAGATATTTTTTTATCCGTTTTGCAAGAAATACTGCTTGTTTTACATAATCAATATGTCCGTTATTTCGTGCAATTAAAAAAGCGCCTTTACTCATAGTTTACTAATTTCTCTACACTTCTATTTTTTTTAAGATCAGCATATGCAGTATAATAATCATTAGATGCAATAGCATATTTGTTTATGATCTCATTATAGAAGCTTTTTAAGTCTTCTGCCATACAAGGAATATTATTATCATCTGTAATAACAACTTCGTCTTGATCTGCTGATACCATTGCACTTACAAACGTAATCAATTCACGAGTAATTGTAAATTGAGATCCGTTATAAAAGTGAATTAAATCTTCTTGGTATTTTTCTGCTAGTAATCTTTTTTGATTATTAAGCGTAAGCATATAATTAGAAAAGTCTAGTGCTTTCTCTAACCGTTCATCCATAGTTAAACTCCTAGTTTATTATTACTACTAGTATATATTAGATTTAGGGAGTTGTCAAGCGGAGATTGGTTAGGAAAGTGGTCTTAATTTAGTACCAACTGGCACTGTGTCAATAACTACAGCATCGTGAGTTGTACCATTAATTGTAATCTGACTGTCTGGCGCTGCATATGCCACATTACTATTAAATGTGCCGTAGACAACTTCATCAATGCCGTATGTTACATCATTTGGTCTTCCGTCAACAAAATCTACTTTAAATTGTATAGCCGATGTTGCATTACCTGTAGCATATTCTTTTGCATAGATGTTATATCTATTTCTTGCATACACTGCGCCGCCTGTTCTTGAATACACTAATCTATAACTATTAGTAAGATCATAATTACCTATATTTGACCCAGATCCAACTGCGGCATTATTTAATGTTGATTCTGCTTTAAAACTTGTTGATCCCATAGCGTTTAATATTGTTTGCCAATCAACTGTTTTAGCCTGACTTCCTGTATAATCAACCGATGCACTAAATCTTATTTCGCCTCCAGCATTAAAAAAGTGACGTCTTTCTACTTCAGTATCAAATGTTATTGTAAAAATATGACTAAGTCGAGTGAACCATGTACCAGTTCGAGAACTACTTGTAGATGGTAGGCTTTCAATAGTTAAATTTTCAGGAGCAACATTTACCTTGTCATTAGTAATATTAACACCCAAAGCTTCCAATCCTAGCACATATGATTCTTCAATTTTATCAGCTGTAGCAGTATTAGTTTCATAATCGCCTATTACAAATTCATCAATAGCAAGACTTGAACCGATCTGATGTGATCGTATTCTAATTAAATCAATATATAAGTTTTCGTAATCTTGTGCTGTAACCTTGTCAGCATTAATAATATCATTTGCAGCTCGAGAACCCGTAACACTAGTTGTATTAATTGACTGTCCGTAGCCGTAAGACGGTGATGAGGCACTCGAAGTACCTAGTACTAGGTTTGCATTATTACGAAGTGTGTTATATCGACTGGCTAATATTGTTACTGGCATTTATCATCTCTTTTGTTCTAGTATTTATTTAATAATAATACAAACACGAATGATTTGATTATGCGAGTGTTGTGGTATTATAATAAGTCGGTGCTACTACTGTAACATCGCCATTTGCACGAAGATGTTGTATTATACTTTCTATCCTGCCATCGACATTATTATCAATATTGCCAACAAAGGCAACATCGTTAAATTCAATTCTAAAAATAATACGAGTATCAATATCCGAACGTGCTTTAACCGTATAGATATTACCTGCATACACTCCTGTATTTGTTCCTGAGCCTATTTTTTGATATATATTTTGAAATGCACTTGTTAAATCATAATTACCAATGCTGCTGCCGCCGCCTTGTGAGGACACAGTTGTTTCTGCACTAAATTTAATTGTTCCTACTTGCGAACATAATGCAGCCCAGTCAAGTCCTTTAGCAGTAGTCGCACTTGTATTATTTGCACTAAATCTTATTTCGCCGCCAGTATTAAAGAAGAATCGTTTTTCTTCTGCTGAACTAAATGTAACTGCTACTTCATGGGCTATTAACCCGTTCCAATTACTGGACCTGGCGCTAGATATTCCAGGCTCTAACGCTGCTTGACTTGGATGCATTATTGCTTTATCTGCCTGGACCTGCGTCATAAGTGTTTCAAAGTCTACAACACCTTTTTTAAACCCGTCTGGATCTGTGCTTGTTACGCCTTGGTTATCAATGTAATTACTAGTGTCTTCTGCAACTATATTTCCTCTTGTGTCTTCAGCAAGAGAATCTAATGCAGGACCTGCAATTACTTCTGCAATTCCGACGTCGCCAGGGCCTACTTGATGCACTCTTGCAGCAAGGATGTCTGTATATATAGCATTCATATCAGCAGCTTCAACAACGTCTCCTGTATTGTTAACAGGACTACTAGTAACTGTTTGCCCGTAGCCGTTTTGTCCCGAGCCGTTGCCTAGTATAAGTGCAATACTAGATTGTAGATTATTAATTCGTGCTGCTGTAATATCTGCCATTTTTTATACCTTAAGTACACATTCTACTAACTTTTCATTCTCGTCGCTATTACTTTCTAGGGCAATTCCTACCATTGCTGTTGTTGAAATAGTTGTACATACGCCATCTGCCATTGCATAAACTGCATCGCCTTTTCTAACTGCGCCCTTTACTCTTACAGGTAAACGTCCTTTAAGTCCAATGTATTGTCCTTCTGCTTCACTGTTCATCATATATGCTGGATCAGTTGAGACAACACCAATACACATATTGCTTGCACTTGCTGGTTCTACTTCATGATCTTCATGTGTGCATACTGCTACTGCTGTACCTGCTGGCAATTCTGTTTCTGTTGTGTATTTTTCTGCTAAATCAGCATAACGTGCTTGTGTTGCAACACCCTGGAATAAGTTTGCAGCAACGTTGCCAGTGCCGTCTCTAACCACAACTGTATTATTTGTCGCACTCGAATTTGCAAGTCGAGGATTAGATCCTTCCATTAATGCAGTTGCTTCAGCTGCTCTTCCTGCAAAATTAGTTGCATATACAGTTGACCATTTTAAATCAGTAGTACCTAACGTAAATGTATTAGATGCTGCGGGAGTTATACCCATGACGTTGTTTGTTTCAGTGACCGAAGCAACATGTGTTAGTACGCCTGCGCCACTAG
>Ga0075469_10001174_pt1 | contig 11837 bp, 9 predicted proteins | sample DEB08_DNA_13_FD_77577 | JGI IMG/M metagenome (GOLD analysis project Ga0075469, IMG submission 77577) | Aqueous microbial communities from the Delaware River and Bay under freshwater to marine salinity gradient to study organic matter... | ecosystem: Environmental > Aquatic > Marine > Coastal ...
CCCAACGAAATCCCTGGGGATTGATACCCCTGAAGATTTACAGCAAGCAGAAGCCTGGTGGAATGCGCAGCAAGCAATCTAATACCCTGGTCACAGCAACCAGCAAGCTATCGTGGTAGTTAAGTTGTCTCCGGGCTATCCTTTACCCAGTTCCACTGCCCGCCGGAGGGCCGCCTGGGCGCCAGCAATGATATCTTCATGAACGAGTTTTTCCTCGTAGGTATGCATGGCTGCTTCGGTTGTTCCACCCCGCGAGCTCACCTTGGCGATCCATTCCTGACAAGAAAAGTCGCTCTTGCTGTAGAGTTCTACTGCGCCGCGAAAAGTTTGGCTGACGAGGAGTTCGGCGGCTGATTCGTTGAAACCCATCCCGCGGGCTGCCTGCATGAGGGCGTCCATGAAGTAAAAAACGTAGGCCGGACCGCTGCCACTAATAGCGGTCGTCGCGTCGATGGCCTGCTCGTCTTCCACATAAATGGTTTTTCCCGTGGTATTGAGGAGGTTTTGTACCATCACCAGTTCGATCCGTGTAACCGCCTCACTAGCGGTGTATGCCGTCATGCCCATCCCGATTTGAGCCGGTAAATTGGGCATGGAGCGGATAATCTTTTGGGCGCCCAGGCCAGCGCTGATGGTGGCCATTGTCACGCCCGCCATAATGGACAGGTAAACCTGTTGTTCTTCGACCAGGGGCTTTAACAACCGAAAGAGATCGGGCGCATCCTGGGGTTTTACGGCCAAAATGATCAGGTCGGCCTGGGTGAGGCATTCCGCGGGGTCTCCGTAGACGGTACCGATATTGAGTTGGGCCAACTGCTCCGCTTTTTCTGGCGATTTTTCCAGGATCATCATATCCTGCTCGCTGGTAATGTGCGACCGCAAAAAGCTTTTCGCATAGGTTAGCCCCATATTGCCACCACCGATAATGAGTATTTTCATCGCAAAAAATCTTTTTTAAATCGTTTTTTCTAAATTAGCTGGGCCAGGGCGTGGTTATAGTCCTCCAAGGCGAAATTAATGAATTTTGACTCGCTCTTTCCCCGCCTCGCTACGTTGAAAAGCCTCGCCAATGCGCTGCGTTTCCTGCGTTTTTCGCCTTGCGAGTCGAAAAAATAGCGTCGTCAATTTTTCACAAATCCTGCCTTGGAGGACTATAAATAGCTGCCAAAGGTATAACTTTCAAAGATTCCGTAAATTTGAGCCGGAACAATTTTAAAAAAATGTAGTTCATTTAAACATGAAGATAGAAGAAGCCATCCAGCAGCAGCATTTTATTAGCGAATACCAGAAGGCACACCTCAATATACTCCATACTGGTTCCTGGTTAAGTCAGCGGACCGCCGCGATTCTAAAGCCTTACGATCTCACGACGCAGCAATTCAATATCCTGCGCATTCTGCGTGGCCGCCATCCCGAACCCGCAACGGTGAAGTTGCTTACGGAGCGGATGCTGGACAAAATGTCAAATGCCAGTCGCCTGGTCGATAAGCTGTTGAAAAAAGGATTGGTTGAACGGACCATCTGTAGTGATGATCGCCGGAGAGTAGATGTTTTAATTACCCAACCAGGATTAGCTCTCCTGGAAAAAGCCAGTGTCGAATTGGAAGCAGAGATGGACGCTGACAATTATAACCTGACGCTGGATGAAGCAGCAGAACTCAACAGGTTATTGGACAAATTACGTGCGAACGAAGAATAAAGGGCAAGTGGGAAGTGATCCCACTTGCCCTTTGAGGGGGGACATCATCCACGTTACATACTTCGCCGGTATTGTCCTCCGACCTGAAACAAGGCGTCGGTGATTTGCCCGAGCGAGCAGAACTTGGTACATTCCATCAGTTGCGCAAAGACATTTTGGTTTTGCAACGCGCTTTCTTGCAAACGAACCAATTGCTCGGCTATAGCCCCCTGGTGAACCTGATGTAGGAGCGTCAGATTTTTGATCTGTAATTGTTTTTCTTCTTCCGTGGCACGTATTACTTCCTTCGGGATAATGGTCGGCGAACCCTCGGCCGACAAAAAGGTGTTGACACCAATGATCGGGAATTCGCCGGTATGCTTGAGGGTTTCGTAATAAAGGCTTTCCTCTTGGATTTTTCCCCGTTGGTACATGGTCTCCATAGCGCCGAGTACGCCACCCCGTTCGGTGATCCGGTCAAATTCCAGGAGCACCGCTTCTTCCACCAAATCTGTTAATTCTTCAATAATAAATGCGCCCTGGAGGGGGTTTTCGTTCTTGGCCAGCCCCAGTTCATGGTTGATAATCATTTGGATAGCTACGGCCCGGCGCACACTTTCCTCCGTAGGGGTCGTAATGGCCTCGTCATAAGCGTTGGTGTGCAGGGAATTGCAATTGTCGTAGATAGCGTACAGTGCTTGCAGGGTGGTACGGATGTCGTTGAAATCCACTTCCTGGGCGTGAAGCGAACGCCCCGACGTTTGGATGTGGTACTTGAGCTTTTGTGCCCGCTCGTTGGCCTCGTACTTGTATTTCATGGCTTTCGCCCAAATCCGACGGGCCACCCGGCCAATGACGGCGTATTCCGGATCCAAACCATTGGAAAAGAAAAACGACAGATTGGGCGCAAAATCGTCAATGGTCATGCCGCGCGACAGGTAGTATTCCACAAAGGTAAATCCATTGGACAGCGTGAAGGCCAGCTGCGAAATGGGGTTGGCTCCGGCCTCCGCAATGTGGTAACCTGAGATGGACACGGAATAGAAATTCTGCACGGCGTGGTCAATAAAGTATTGCTGCAGGTCACCCATCAGGCGCAGCGAAAACTCGGTGGAGAAGATGCAGGTATTCTGGGCCTGGTCTTCTTTGAGGATGTCGGCCTGGACGGTTCCTCTTACCGCGTGTAAAGCTTTGCTTTTTAGTTGATTATAGGTTGTTTCGTCCAGTACCTGATCACCCGTTAATCCCAGCAGGAGGAGCCCCAGCCCATCGTTGCCTTCGGGTAGTTCGCCGTGGTAGGTGGGGCGTGGCAGGTTGCGGTCGTCATAACGGGTTTTAAGTTGCGCTTCGACGAGATGTTCCAACTGGTGTTCCCGGATATATTTCTCGCACTGCTGGTCGATAGCCGCATTCATAAAGAAAGCACAGATCGTTGCCGCCGGCCCGTTAATGGTCATGGAAACGGAGGTCAGGGGGTCGCAAAGGTCGAAGCCGGAATACAGTTTTTTGGCATCGTTCAGGGAGCTGACATTCACCCCGGAATTGCCAACCTTCCCGTAAATATCGGGCCGAAGGTCGGGGTCGTTGCCATACAGGGTGACGGAATCGAAAGCCGTCGAAAGCCGCTTGGCGGGCATGCTTTTCGACAGGTAGTGGAAGCGCTTATTGGTGCGCTCGGGGCCACCTTCGCCAGCAAACATGCGGGTAGGATCTTCCCCTTTGCGCTTGAACGGGAAGACGCCGGCCGTAAAAGGGAACGCTCCGGGAACGTTTTCCTGCTTGTTCCACTGCAGGATCTCGCCCCAGTCCTGGAAGCGCGGCAGGGCCACCTTGGGGATTTTGTTCTGCGACAAAGAGGTGGTGTAGTTTTCCACCTTGAATTCCCGGTCGCGAACTTGGTAGACGAAGTGCTCGCCCTGGTAAGCCGCTTTTTTGGCTGCCCAGGTGTCGAGAATTTGTTTGTTCTCTCCGCTCAGTTCCTGCTCCAGGTCAACTTTGGTTTGCTCGAGTACGGCCAGTGTGTCGGCCAGTTTTTGGTCTTGTGGCGCTGCTTGCAGGTGGCTGATCGTTTTGTGCAACCCAAACAGCTTGCGGGCAATCTCACTTTGTGCTGCGACGTCCCGGTCGTAGCGGTGGATGGTTTCCGTGATCTCCGAAAGATAGCGCACCCGTGCCGGAGGAATAATGTACTGTTTTTCGCTTTCACCTTCGTCCAGGTCGGCGCTGGTTTCGTCGGGAAACAGGCGCCTGGTCAGGGCATTGAAAAAGGTGTTGACCCCAGGATCATTGAACTGGGAAGCAATCGAACCGTAGACGGGCATTTCTTCAACGGGCTGGTCCCACAAGTCTTTGTTGCGCTGGTATTGTTTCTGCACCGAACGGAGGGCATCGAGGGCGCCCCGCTTGTCGAATTTGTTCAGCACGACCATGTCTGCAAAATCCAGCATGTCGATCTTCTCCAGCTGGGAGGCGGCCCCGAATTCGGGCGTCATGACGTACACCGAAAGGTCGGCGTGGTCCACGATCTCGCTGTCAGACTGGCCGATGCCCGAGGTCTCCAGGATAATCAGATCGAACCCCGCGTATTTTAAGATAGAAATGGCACTGTCAATATCTTTGGACAGGGCCAGGTTGTACTGGCGGGTAGCGAGCGAACGCATGAATACCCGGTCATTGGCAATGGCATTCATGCGGATGCGATCGCCGAGCAGGGCACCGCCCGTTTTTCTTTTGGAGGGGTCTACGGAAATGATCCCCAGGGTTTTGGTTGGGTATTTGGCGAGGAAACGCAGGACGAGTTCGTCTACCAGACTCGATTTGCCGGCGCCGCCAGTACCCGTAATGCCCAGCACGGGGGTTTTACTGGCTTTGGCTTGCGCTTTTAGGTCGGGGAGCCAACTGGCGTTGGCTTCGGGAAAGTTTTCTGCGGCGGTAATGCTGCGGGCGATGGCTACGGGGTTCTTTTGGGGGACTTCCTTGAGCACACCATTCAGGTGTCCGCCGAGGGGGAAGTCGCAGATTTCCAGCAAGTGGTTGATCATCCCCTGGAGGCCCATTGCCCTGCCGTCGTCGGGGGAATAGATGCGGGTGATGCCGTAAGCATGCAGATCGGCGATTTCACTGGGTAGGATGGTGCCACCGCCGCCACCGAATATTTTGATGTGTCCGGCACCTTTCTCTTTAAGCAGGTCGTAGATGTATTTGAAAAATTCGTTGTGGCCACCCTGGTAAGAAGTGATGGCAATACCTTGCACATCTTCCTGAATAGCAGCAGCTACGATCTCGTGGACGGGGCGATTGTGGCCCAGGTGAATGACTTCGGCGCCCGATTTCTGGATAATGCGGCGCATGATATTGATAGCGGCGTCATGCCCATCGAAGAGCGATCCTGCCGTGAGAATGCGTATTTTGTTTTTGACCTGGTAAGGGGCAATTGGTTCCATGTTGTTTTGGCTTGGTCTGGTTAGGGTCACAAAAATAAGACTTTTACAGGGTTTATTACGCCTTTTCTGGTTGTTAACCGTCAGGGCTACCCACATAGCGTACCCTGCCCGCTGGGGTAAGACCAGGAACAATGCGAAACCGCGTACATTCGGACGAGGGATAGGAGCGGTAGACCGACGCAGGAGGGCTAGGAGCGGATAGCCCGGTGACCCCGCCAGAGGCGGGGGCACGGCCCCCCAAAAAAAAATCCCGAACTTTGGATGGTTCCAAAATTCGGGACGATTGTTTTTTTGGGGCGTATGGCGCATCCAGCGAACGGAATACGTCTATTTGCTGGCCTTTGCTATTGCTTCCAGCGCCTGTGCATTCCAGGTAGATGTGTCGAATAAATTGTAGCGGGGGCCGGCGGCTTCCAGTATGGCAGCCAGGCTTTCCTGACTGGCATTGGCCAATTCGACAAAGGTGGTGATACCTGCTGCGTTCAGCAAGGATTCCATCTTGGGGCCGATCCCGTTGATTGTTTTCAGGTTGTCTTTGACCTTCTTCGTGGTGGTTGCTTTGGCGGCCACTTTTTTAGGGGCAGTAGCCTTAGGGGCAGTAGCCTCAGGCGCAGCAGCCTTAGGTGCAGCTGTTGTACCGCTTGTTTTTGATTTTTTGGGGGTTGCTTTTTTCTTGGTGGCAACTTGTTTGGCCGCTGCTGTTGCTGCTTTTTTAGCTTTAGCAATGGTTTGATCTAACGCTTCGGCAGGCGACTCCTTTGCCACTTCGGGGGTCTTGAAGGGTAGGAAATCAGTGAGGGTCAATTCTTCCTTCTCGTACTGGTCTTTCAGGAATTCCAGTTTATTCAGCAGGCGATCCTGGCCCACGCCTAATAGCTGTACACCTTTTTTCAAGGTTTTAGCAAAAACACCCTGTGCTTTTTCGGCGGTACTAAAAAAGCGATCCAACAAGTCGTAAGACTTATCGACGGCTACTTTATTGACTTTTTTTGATTGAGTTGCGACGGTTTTGATGATCGTTTGAACCTTGTCTGTGGAATCTATTTTCTTGACCATGATTGGTTTTTTTTAGTTGATGTAACAAAGATAAGCGGGGACAGTTACAACTGAGTTACAGGTAGGTCGGTGATCATACACTCATAATGGCTTTCCAGAGGTTCCGGGTTTCCGGGAGGGGTAGAATACCGAATTCTTCGTCCAGGACCTGTTCACAGGTCTGAAAGGTTTTGATGGCCATGGGCCGGTTGCCTTTCTGGAGATAAGCTTTCATTTGGATGCGGTAGGCATCTTCCCAGGTGTGGTCGATGAGGAGGGCTTGTTGAGCCAGGCGGATACTTTCCAGCGGATTGGATGCCAGCAACATTTCACCCAAATTGATCATGACTCCCAGCGCCAATACCTGCAGGCGTTCGCGTTCGGTGGAAGACCAGTCCTCGAACAGGCGATTAGGGAGGTAAGTGCCACCATAGCGGGCAATCGCTGCCTGGTAGGCTTGTTGCGCCAGGTCGGGATTCGTAGGGAGCGCCTGGTTGCCGAGGGCCACCAACTGCTCGAGTTCGCGGGCATCGATCCAGGTCTCATCGAGGTTCAACTGGTAGCTGAGCCCCTGCCGGTGGATGAAACGCGATTCTGCCCGGTTTTTGCGGTTAGGTTCCAGGGCTTTGTTGATGCCGTGGAGCGCAACTTTGAAATTTTGATCACCAGCTTTGCTATCGCCTTCTTCGCCCCAAAGGCGGTCGATAATCTGCTCTTTGTGGAGGGCCCGGCGGTCGCTGGCGGTTACCAGAAACTGTAACAATTGGATGGTCTTGTCCCGCCCCCAGTCTTTATCCGATAATTCTACGCCGTCGCACCATACGCGAAACCCGCCCAGGGTTTGTACCTGGAGCGCCCGGTGTTCACGTTGTGCCAAGAGGTCGGCAAGGTGGTTGGCGGATACGGTCATGTTCGTGATCCGGTTATTTTTTAAGCTTATCTACCTTGTTGTTCAAGGTCGCTATTTGATCCGACATTTTTTCTATGGCATCCATCAGGTGCTTAAGATCCGTTTTGGAGGCGCCGCGCCAGTCGTCGATTTCCACGACCTGGCCTATTTTGTCTTCGATTCGCTTGCCGATGGAATCGCCGACCTGGGAAATTTGGTGTTGGATTTGTGCGACCTGCTTCATGGGATCCTTGATGGTCTCCCGCACCAGTTTGGGGCCATCTAAAGCCACCTTCTTCCAAAGGTTAAAGCTTTTGGCGAGGATGCCTTTTTGCTCTTCGGGCGACTTGTCTTCGATGGCCTGAAGGGTCAGTTCTGTTAGCTTATTCTGAATGAACAGGGTGGCTTCGTCGAAGTTGGAAAAGCGTTGTTCATCTCCTCCCTGCACGTGACTTACGCTACCGCGCCATTGTACCTCGTGTTCACCTTCATCGTCCTGGAAAACCTTCTGGGTGAAGCGCAAAAGAAAAGAAGCCGTTTCGGTTTTGTGGTGTGCCATGCATCTGTTTTTATATCCCTAAAGATAATAAGAGACGGGACAAAAATAGGGGATTAGTTATTTTCGTCAAATTACTAAGTATTACCAAAAAAGGCATCTCCTTGCGGAAATGCCTCTCTTGGTATATGGTGGGTCAAAAAAATGACCAGCAGGCCACGCTGCTTAGTTGTTGTTGCCGGTCACCAGCGTGCGTACGCGCTTGGCGCCGTCTACCACCTGACCTTTTACTTCTTCCAGTGCCGTGAACAGGATTTCCTGCTGCTTGTTGGCCAGCTTCAGGGTGCCTTTGAGGGCTTTTTCACCCACACCTTGCCAGCTTTTTCCAGCTTCCAGGGTACCGGCTACGATATCTTCTGCTACTTCCAACGTGTAGTCATTGATGCTTTTCGCAGTAGTCTTGACGGTCTTGATGCTGTTTTCAACAGATGCTTTCTCTACCAATGTCTTTACCCGGGTAGTTGTTTCTTCTGCCATCTGCTTGCTGTTTTCCACAACGGTGTCTACTACTTCCGTAGCAACTTCGCGAAGTTGGCTGTTCAGGGTCTTGGCGGTGGTCTTGAGCTGTTCCAGTTTTTGGTTCAGTTCTGCTTTCTCAGTCGTTTGCTTTGCAGTCTTGTTAGCCATGGTAAAATATTTTTGAGATAAATTATTTAATGTTGATAGGACAAATTTAGGAACGGGTAGTTACAAATGAGTTACAGGGGGAGGTGCTCGAAGTGGGAAGTCGGAGGTGGGAAGTCGGAGGTGCTCGAAGTGGGAAGTTGGAGGTGGGAAGTCGGAGGTGCTCGAAGTGGGAAGTCGGAGGTGTGAAGTCGGAAATCGGAGGAGGGAGGTGGGAAATCGGAGGTGGGAGGTAGGAAAAAAGCAAATTAGTAACCCATTGAGCCAGGATTTTTGTTATTTCGGGATTCCCGCTTGCCGGGATAGTAGAAAAGAACGGAGCCACCATGAAAACAGTCAAGGAATTAATCGAGTTGCTGACCTTGGAACAGATTGGCGAAGGCCGCTACCAGGGCATGAATTACCAAACGCCGTGGCGCCGGGTCTTTGGGGGGCAGGCGCTCGGACAGGCGCTGCACGCTGCCTATCAAACCGTTCCGGCCGACCGCTTTGCCCATTCGCTACATGGGTACTTCATCCTTACCGGAGATATTGACCTTCCGGTGATTTACGATGTCGATATCATCCGCGATGGCGGAAGTTTTACCACCCGGCGCGTGGTCGCCCGGCAAAACGACCAGGTAATCTTTATCCTGGCGGCTTCTTTTCAGGTTCGGCAGGATGGCTTCGATCACCAGATTACCATGCCCAATGTGCTGCCACCCGAGGTGTTGCTGCCCGACTATGAACAAGCGAAGAGTTTGGAGGCCGATCATCCCGATCTGTACCGACGGCTGACGATCATTCACCCCAATGCGCTGGAGTTTCGGCCCGTGGAAAAGTTCGACCCTGCCAATCCCAATGTCACCCAACCTTACCGGCACGTGTGGATAAAAGCCAAGGAGGAAGTTACCCTGGATTTGCCTATGCAGCAACAGATTCTGGCTTACGCCTCCGATTACAACCTGTTGGGAACCGCCGTGCTGCCTCACTTGCAAACTGCTGATTATTCTACCTTGTTTCTGGCCAGCCTGGACCACGCCATGTGGTTTCACCGCGATTTCCGCATTGACGACTGGTTGTTGTACGCGCTGGATAGCCCGAGTGCTTCCAATTCCCGGGGCTTCACCCGGGGTAATATTTTCAACCAGGAAGGCAAATTGGTCGCATCTGTCGTTCAGGAAGGGTTGATCCGTGAGGTCCGTAAGAAAGGGTAGACGTATTTTGTAAAAAGTAATTCCGAAAGAGATGCCAGCAATAGCACCCCATACCCCCATAATTATAGGCGTCGGTCAGGCGTCTGCTGGGGTTCCTGACGATCTGGAAGCTGCCCCCTCGGCAGTAGATTTGGCAGCAGCAGCAGCCCGGCGGGCGTTGGAAGACGCCGGCGGTATGCACCTGGCCAGCCAGATCGATACCATCGCGGCCGTCCGCACTTTTGCCGATTCGTCGCCGACCTGGCAATCTCCATTCGGAAGTACCAATAATTTCCCCCGTTCGGTTGGCCTGCGGATTGGTGCCCAGCCGGAACGCGCCATCTACGATTGTGTGGGTGGCGACTCCCCCCAAAAGCTGGTTGCTGAATTTGCTGAAAAGCTAGCCCAGGGAACCTGTGAGCTGGTTTTATTAACCGGTGGGGAGGCTATTGCCAACACCAAAGCCGCGACCAAGGCCGGGGTCACGCTCAATTGGAGCGAAACGGTAGCTGGCCAATTGGAAGACCGCGGAATCAGCGCTGGCCGGCTGATCACCCAAACCGAATTTATCCACCAATTGGTCTTGCCCATGCAGTATTACGGGTTGATGGAAAATGCCCGGCGGGCAGACTTACAACAGGATCTGGCTACTTATACGGCTGCCATGGGACGCTGTCTGAGTCCTTTCAGTGAAGTAGCTGCTGGTAATCCTTACGCTGTTGATCAACAGGTTTATACGGCCGAAACGCTGGCTACACCTGCGGCGAAGAACCCCTTAATCGTGGCACCCTACACCAAACTGCTCATGGCCAAAGACCGGGTCAACCAGGGAGCGGCGGTTTTAATGACGACGGTGGGCAAAGCGACAGAATGGGGTATTCCTCCCGGCAACTGGGTGTACCTGCACGGCTACGCCAACGTCAGCGACCGCGTGCTGCTCGAACGCCCACAGTTGGGGCATTCCACGGCTATGCAACAGTCGTTGTTGGGCGCTTTGGCCAACGCCGAAAAGACGGCAAAGGACATTCGCCACTTCGATATTTACAGCTGCTTTCCCATTGTCGTGAGCGAAGCCCGGACGATTCTGGACATTCCGGAAGATGATCCACGGCCGCTAACCCAAACCGGGGGACTGCCTTTCTTTGGCGGACCAGGTAATAACTACACCATGCACGGCATTGCTGCCCTGGTGGAAACGTTGCGCCTGGATCGCGGCAGCTTTGGCTTGGTTTACGCCAATGGGGGATGGATGTCCAAACACGCAGCGGGAATCTATTCGACAACGCCGCCACCGCAGGAATGGCAACCACAAGACAGCCAACCCTGGCAGGCCATCGTTGACCGCGACAGCCCATTCGGGATCGATCCACAACCGCAGGGGGAGGCCATTCTAGAAACCTACACGGCCCATTATTTTCAGGGCTTTCCGGTGAAGGTCATCATCGCCGGTCGGTTGACCCACAACAACCAGCGTTTTTACGCGACGACGCCGATGAGCGATACCGAAACCGCGCAAGCCGTAGCGCAAGGCGACCAACTGGGGGCAACGATCTACGTGGAAGCCGATCCCAAAGGCAATCGATTCGCCTTTTCGCCGGATCACCTGGCGCGTTACCGCCCCGTTCCTGTCCGTACGTTTAAAGAAAAATACAATTTTTGCACCGTTCAACGGAGTGGCTGGATCCTGACCGTCACGATCAACCGCCCCGAGGTGCGCAATGCGCTGAGCCCGCCGGCTAACGAAGAACTGGAAGGCGTATTTAATGCCTACGAAGCAGACGATTCCCTGCGGGTAGCTATTCTTACGGGTGCGGGCAGCGACTCCTTTTCGGCGGGCAACGACCTCAAGTACATGGCTGCGGGCAATCCGATTTGGGTGCCCCAAACGGGGTTTGCGGGTATTACCAGCAGGGTCAATAGAGTCAAGCCCATTATTGCTGCGGTCAATGGATCGGCGCTGGGTGGTGGTTTGGAAATTGCCATGGCAACGGATATTATCGTGGCGGCAGACCACGCCGTTTTCGGTTTACCCGAAGTAAAAATAGGCCTCTTTGCCGGTGCAGGAGGAGTGCAGCGACTAACCCGGCAGATCGGCCGTAAGGCGGCCATGGAAATGTTGCTCACCGGGCAGCCCATTACCTGCGAGCAAGCACTGGCACGGGGGCTGATCAACTACGCGGTGCCTGCCGACCAACTCCTGGACAAAGCCGACGCACTGGCACAGCTAATTGCCCAGGCTTCGCCGGTAGCGATCAGGAGTACGCTGGAACTGTTGAATGCTACGAGCCATCTGGCCAGTACCGACGAAGCGGTAACCTTGTCTCATACTATTTTCGACAACTTACTGAACAGTGATGACTTCTTTGAAGGAGCCCGCGCCTTTGCGGAGAAACGTCCACCCAAATGGACGCGACAGCAGGACTAGAGATGGGAAGGT
>Ga0075469_10001179_pt1 | contig 11821 bp, 13 predicted proteins | sample DEB08_DNA_13_FD_77577 | JGI IMG/M metagenome (GOLD analysis project Ga0075469, IMG submission 77577) | Aqueous microbial communities from the Delaware River and Bay under freshwater to marine salinity gradient to study organic matter... | ecosystem: Environmental > Aquatic > Marine > Coastal ...
AAAAAGAGAACGGTGACAAAAGTCACTCCCTGTTGTGATTTAAGGCACACGCGGACATTCATCTCCCCATTACTTTTGAGCCATCATCGTTCAGCGATTTCATTTTCAGCTAGGTTTATAAGGTTGGATAAGTGTAAGGGTGTATGCCGAAGGCCCCGTAGGGATTACTATGTGGCATGGCTATGCCAAAAGTGTAAAGGTTGCCCTAAACAATCAAACCATCAACACTAAAACAACCAAACTAACCAACAGTCAAACTAACAAATGCCCATCCTCCTTGATCATACTGCGGAAGACCAAAGCACCAACACATTGGATAGCAAGGGCTGCTACCATTGCGGAGAGCCTTGTGAAGAGGAGCTCATTCAGCTCGGTGATAAAAACTTTTGTTGTGTAGGCTGTAAAACCGTCTACGAGCTGCTCTCTGAAAACCAGTTGGATACTTTCTATCGCCTGGAAGCTACGCCCGGTAAAACCTTGCGCACCCGCGCCAGAGAGGATTATGCCTGGCTGGATGAAGCTGCGGCAATAGCAAAGATTTGTGACTACCAAGACGAAAACCGGTTAAAAGTCACCTTCCATTTACCGCAGATTCACTGTACTTCTTGTATTTGGTTGCTGGAAAACTTGTATCGCCTGGATGAAGGTGTACTCAAGAGCCAGGTCAATTTCATGACCCAGGAGGCCCACTTGCAAATTGATCCTCAGGAAATCAGCCTCCGGCAATTGGTCGAGTTGCTTTCCCGGATAGGGTACGCCCCACGGTTACAGATGGATAAGCTAAATGCGCCGAAAGCACCGGTGATCGACCGGACTTTTGCTTATCAATTGGGGGTGGCTGGCTTCGCTTTTGGCAATATCATGCTATTGAGTTTTCCGGAATACCTCGGCCTCAAGGAGCTGGCTTTTCAGCGTTGGTTTGGTTATCTAAACATACTGCTGGTGCTTCCCGTGCTCTTGTTTAGTGTAAAGTCGTACGGGCAATCTGCCTGGAACAGCTTGCGCCAGGGGCAGCTCAATATTGATGTGCCCATCACGCTGGGGATTGTGGTCTTGTTTTTTCGTTCCGTTTTTGAGATCATCAGCGAAATAGGCCCGGGCTACCTGGATAGCCTGGCTGGCTTGGTGTTTTTCCTGCTGATTGGGCGTTGGTTCCAACAACGGACTTATCACCACCTTTCTTTTGAGCGCAATTACCAAAGTTATTTCCCCATCGCAGTGATGCGCAAGCAAGCAGAAGGATGGGCAAGCATCACACTTGACCAATTGGCTATCGGTGACGAAATCAGGATAACGAATAACGGCCTTTTGCCCGCTGACGGCGTGTTGCTCTCCGGCGAAGCCCGCCTGGATTATAGTTTCGTGACGGGAGAAGCCGACCCTGTTCGTCGCCAACCAGGGGAACGACTTTTTGCGGGAGGCAGACAGACCGGAGGCGAAATTACGGTACTGCTGGAAAAGGCGGTGTCGCAAAGTTATCTTACCCAACTTTGGAACGATGAAGCTTTCCAGAAGGCTTATGTCCCCGGCAGTAGTCAGCTCCTGGAAAAGATTGGAAAGTACTTTACTCCGACCGTTTTACTGATTGCTTTGCTGACCATTGCCTACTGGTGGCCCATCGACCATCGTATTGCTTTGCACGCCTTCACGGCAGTGCTGATCATTGCCTGCCCTTGCGCCCTGGCCTTGTCGGTGCCTTTTACGCTGGGAAATGCGCTGCGCTTGTTGGGAAAAAATGAAGTTTACCTCAAGAACACCGGTGTGCTAGAGTCACTGTACGACGTGGATGCCATTGTCTTTGACAAAACGGGCACCCTCACTTCGGGCGCTGGAAAGGAGCAGCTTGTCGTTCCTTCGTCTATTTCCGCAAGGAATAAGTCTGTCATTAAATCGCTGGCGAGCCAGTCGGCACACCCCATCAGCCGATTGCTGACGAGTTTGTGGCCTTCCGTCAAGCGCTTGGAAGTGCTGGGCTTTGAGGAGCTTGCAGGGCGTGGTATCAAGGCTGTTGTCGACGGCGAGTTGGTTGCCTTGGGTTCGGCTTCCTTTCTGGGTTTAGCGCGCACCGAGCCGGGAACCTGGGCCAAAATCGGGGAGGAAATCATCGGTCCTTTTGCCATAAAACACCAGTTTCGCGAGGGAGTAGCAGCCATTCTACAGGAATGGTCCCAAAAGTATGAGCTTTACCTCTTGTCGGGTGACAACGATGCCTCGCAGAAACAACTGGCAGCTTTCTTCCCGGAGGATCATCTCCACTTTCAGCAGAGCCCGCACGATAAGCTGGCGTTCATAAAAAAACTCCAGTCACAAGGCAAAAAGGTCTTGATGGTTGGTGATGGCCTGAATGATTCTGGCGCATTACAGCAAAGCGAAGTAGGTCTGGTCGTGACGGAGGACGTCAATAACTTCACGCCCGCCTGTGATATCATCCTGGGCAGCAAGCAGTTTGCCAATTTGAGCAGCATCATGCATTACGGGCAACGGAGCATCCACCTGGTGTACGGGGCTTTTGTGCTTGCTTTTATCTACAATGTCATCGGTTTGAGTTTTGCCGTTCAAGGGCTTTTGTCTCCTTTGATTGCGGCTATTTTAATGCCCTTGAGTTCCATTACGATTGCCGTTTTTGGGGTACTGGGAAGCAGCTACTTTTTTCGTGCTGGTTTCAGCGCTGTGAAGGCTGCTAATCCAGCATCTCTCCCGGTGACAAAAGTCACCCAAGGGGCCGATTAATTTCATGTAGCAGGCTACCTCCTACTTCTATCTTGCAGCCCTAAACCAGCAATTATGAAAGTAATTTTCCTGCTCATCCTACTCAGCCTTATGATTGCTGTCGGTTTTTTAATTGCCTTTTTTTGGGCGGTGCGTTCGGGGCAGTACGATGATGAATACACGCCATCGGTACGGATGCTTTTTGACGATGAAAAGAAAAAGAAATAATCAACTTAAAACCAGCAATTCCTGGAAAAAATTAGTAGTATGTCGAATTTAGAAACCTTCAGCTATGACAATCGTACGGTAAAGAATTTTGCCATTATGACGGTCATTTGGGGCGTGGTAGGGATGTTGGTCGGTCTTTGGGCAGCAATAGAGTTGTACTGGCCGGCGGCTAATTTGGGGTTTGCCCCAACTACCTTTGGGCGCATCCGGCCGTTGCACACCAACGCGGCCATTTTCGCGTTCGTTGGCAATGGTATTTTCATGGGGGTCTATTATTCCCTCCAGCGCTTACTGAAAGCGCGGATGTATAGCAATGTGCTGAGTACGATCCATTTCTGGGGCTGGCAGGCGATTATTGTAGCCGCTGCCATTACCCTGCCACTCGGGATTACCAGTTCCCACGAATACGCCGAACTGGAATGGCCTATCGATATTGCCATAGCGGCGATCTGGGTTATTTTTGGGATCAATATGTTTGGTACCATCCTCAAGCGCCGCGAGCAACACCTCTACGTAGCGATTTGGTTTTTTATCGCGACCTGGGTTACCGTTACCGTGCTGCACATTGGTAACAACCTGGAACTGCCGGTAAGCATGTGGAAAAGCTACCCGGTTTTTGCCGGGGTACAGGACGCACTGGTGCAGTGGTGGTACGGGCACAACGCCGTGGCATTTTTCCTCACCACCCCCTACCTGGGGCTGATGTACTACTTTGTGCCCAAGGCAGCCAACCGGCCGGTTTATTCCTACCGCTTGTCGATCATCCACTTTTGGGCCCTGATCTTCATTTATATCTGGGCGGGCCCTCACCACTTGTTATACACGTCGCTACCCGATTGGGCCCAATCGCTGGGCATGGTCTTCAGCCTGATGTTGATCGCCCCCAGTTGGGGCGGGATGTTGAACGGCCTGCTGACGTTGCGTGGTGCCTGGGACCGCGTTCGTACCGATCCGGTGCTGAAATTTATGGTCGTAGCGATTACGGCCTACGGTATGGCTACGCTGGAAGGACCACTGATGTCGATTAAGAGTGTCAATGCCATCAGCCATTATACCGACTGGACCATTGGTCACGTACACATCGGCACTTTGGGTTGGAATGGTATGCTCACTTTCGGGATGCTTTACTGGTTGATTCCCCGGCTGTATGGTGCCAAGATCTATTCCACCAAACTGGCAAACACCCACTTCTGGATCGGTACCCTTGGGATTCTTTTTTACGCCATTCCCCTCTACTGGGCGGGTTGGACCCAGAGCTTGATGTGGAAGGAGTTTTTACCCGAAGGCATCCTGAAATACGGGAACTTCCTGGAAACGGTAACCCAGATTTTACCCATGTACCTGTTGCGGGCAATCGGCGGAACCATCTACTTGTCCGGTGTTTTCGTGATGATCTACAACCTTGTTAAAACCGCTCGTGCCGGTAGCTTCATCGGAGACGAAGAAGTGCAGGCCCCAGGCCGGGAGGTAGCTTTTACCAACGGCCACAAAGGCGAATACTGGCACCGTTGGATTGAACGCCGCCCCATTCAGTTGCTGATTGCCGCCACGATTGCGGTATTGATTGGCGGATTGGTCGAAGTTTTCCCAATGATGACCATCGATAGCAATGTGCCCAAAATAGCTTCCGTACAACCCTATACGGCACTGGAATTAGAGGGTCGGGACCTTTACATTCGGGAAGGCTGCCTCGGCTGCCACTCCCAAATGATACGCCCTTTCCGGAGTGAAACCGAGCGCTACGGCGAATATTCAAAATCGGGGGAGTTCATCTACGACCGTCCTTTCCTGTGGGGAAGCAAGCGCACCGGCCCCGACCTGCACCGCGTAGGCGGGAAGTATCCCGATAGCTGGCACTTCAACCACATGTACGACCCAACGAGTACCTCGCCAGGTTCCATCATGCCGCCTTATGCCTGGCTCTATGACCAGGAACTGGATCTGGGGATGACCACCCGCAAGCTGCAAGCCCTGAAAACCCTGGGTACGCCCTACACGGATGAATACATCGCACAAGCCGCGGAGGAAGCTAAAACCCAGGCGCAAGCTATTGCGGCCAGCTTGCAGAAAGACGGTATTGAAATGCCGGGTATGGCGGATAAGGAAATCATCGCCCTGATTGCCTACCTCCAACGCCTGGGCACCGACATTAAACCTAAAGCACAGGCAACTGTGCAGTAACCCTTAAAATCGCAGATCATGTACAAATATATCTTGGCCAGTGGAGGGGAGAATATCAATTGGATGGCCATTTTTTCGCTCCTGACCTTCTTCACATTGTTTGTTATCAGTGCCATCGCCATTTGGGGTAAAAGCAAAGCTTATATCCAACACATGGCGGAGCTGCCGCTGGACGAAGAATCCAAATAAGAGAAGGAAAACCAGAAACACATAATCATTTTGTTATGAAAGTGAAAGTACTCAAAATAACCCTTTCCCTGTTGCTCGTGAGCTGGCTGGAGACCGCTTTTGCCAACGAAGTCCTGCTGGGGGCTGCGAACACCAGTTGGCTGGATTGGGTCTACGACAATGCCTTGCCTTTGCTAGGCGCTATTACCATCCTGGCTGGTGTCAGTGCCATCGTTTACCTGAACAACCAGCTGATGGCGATCAATAAAATCCGCCTGCTTCAGGAACTGGGGCTGGAGACGGTCCAGAAACTCGACCTCGCTCCCAAAGAGGCCTGGTGGCACTATGTATACAAGCGGATGACCCGCGTGGTGCCCATTGAGCAGGAGCAAGACGTCATGCTGGACCACAACTACGATGGTATCCGTGAACTCGACAATATTCTTCCGCCCTGGTGGGTCGGCATGTTTTACGCTTCCATTGTTTTTGGGGTACTGTATTTTGGTTACTTCCATTTTACCGATCGCGGTTACAGTTCGGCGCAGGAATACGCCTGGGAGGTGGAGGCCTCAGACAAAGCCGTTAAAGCTTACCTGGCCCAACAATCGGATCAGGTAGATGAGAATTCGGTTGTACCGGTGACCGATGACAATGAGCTGGCGCTGGGTTCTACTATTTTCTTGAACAAATGCGTGGTCTGTCATGGTGCCGAAGGGCAGGGGGGCGTCGGACCTAACCTGACTGATCCCTACTGGATACACGGTGGAGATATCAAGGATATTTTCAAAACCATCAAGTACGGTGTGCCGGAGAAAGGAATGATTTCCTGGAAGTCCCAGTTGCGGGCCAGTGATATGCAAAAGGTGGCGAGCTTTATCCTGACCCTGGTTGGTACCAATCCACCCGATCCCAAAGCACCAGAGGGAGACCTTTGGCAACCCGAGCAAACACCGGAATCGGCTCCGGAAACAGCAGAACCATTGGGTTTGAAATAACAGTATTAGTTTAGCAGAGAAATCATGGATACCAAATCAATTAATGATACGGAGGAGTACCGCAATAGCATCAATACGGTAGATAGCGAGGGGAAACGGATTTGGTTGTATCCTAAAAAGCCCAGGGGGCCCTGGACCAATGCCCGCACCTACGTCAGTTGGGGTTTATTGGCCGTACTTTTTGGTTTGCCATGGGTTAAAATAAACGGCAACCCGCTGATTCGCCTGGACATCATCAGTCGTGATTTTTACCTGTTTGGGCTGCACTTCACACCCCAGGATTTTTACCTGGCGGTGGTGGCAATGCTTACCCTGGTGGTATTCATCGCGCTGTTTACCGTGGTGTTTGGGCGGTTGTTCTGTGGTTGGGTTTGCCCACAAACCATTTTCATGGAAATGGTTTTTCGTAAAATCGAATACTGGATCGAAGGAGACGCCAATGCCCAGCGCAAACTGGCCGCCCCCCCCTGGACACCGGAAAAAATCAGAAAGAAAACCATCAAACAGGTACTGTTTGTCTTGGTAGCCGTGGTCATTGCCCACACCTTCCTGTCTTACCTCATTGGGCCAGAGCGGGTCTTTACCATCATTACCTCGTCACCGGCTGACAACTGGGGAGGCTTCGCGGCCATGGTCGGGTTTACCGGGGCTTTCTACTTTGTTTTTGCCAGCTTACGCGAACAAGTGTGCACCACTATCTGTCCGTACGGCCGCCTGCAGGGCGTGCTGACGGACAACGATACCATCTTGGTGACCTACGATTTTGTGCGGGGAGAACCACGCGGCAAGCTCAAGCGCAGTAAGAAGGATCCGGTAAAAAACATGCAGGAGCAGCTCGCTCATAGCGATGTGGATATTGCAGACACGGCTGAATTGCCGTTAAAGGTACTCGGCGATTGTATCGATTGTTCCCTTTGTGTGCAGGTTTGCCCTACGGGTATCGATATCCGCGACGGGGTGCAGCTGGAATGTGTCAATTGCACGGCCTGCATGGATGCCTGTGACGAAGTCATGATCAAAATTGGCCGTCCCGAAAGACTCATTCGTTATGACAGTTACAATGGAGTCGTTAAGCAGGAAAGAAAAATTTTCACCCCGCGCGCGATCGCTTATTCGGCGGCCTTGCTCGTGCTGGTTGTTGTGAATGTATTGCTCTTTTCGAATCGTACCAAGGTGGAAGCCGTCATTTTACGGACGCCGGGTAAACTGTATTACGAACCAGACGAAACGCACTTCAGCAACCTCTACAACTACCAGCTCTTCAACAAGACCAACGAGGATTTTGTCCCTGCTTTCCGGTTTCCGAAACACCCCGAAGCCGTCATTCAATTCATTGGTGACGCCCCCGTGCTGACGCCTGAAACCATGGCCCAAGGTGCTTTTTTTATCGTCCTGCCGAAGGAAAACGTCACCGACCGGAAACAGACCTTGACCATTGAATTGTGGGATGGTGATGAGTTGTTGGAAACGACAACGACCAACTTCCTGGGACCAATTTAAAACCAAAAAACCATGCATATTACTTTCAACTGGGGAACGGGCATATTTATTTTCTACTGCTTGTTTGCAAGCGTTTTGTTCTTTTCGGTTTATAAATCGACGCAGTACGACCACAGTTTGGTGGTCGATAACTATTACGAGCAGGATTTGGCCTACCAGGACCAGTTCGACCGCATCGCCAATAGTGCAAAATTGACCCAACAGGTGCGCATCCAGGTTCTGCCGGCTACCGATCAGGTGCAGCTGGTTTTTCCCGCTGACCTGCCTGCCCCGCTAACGGGCAATTTGTTGTTCTACAAAGCCAACAACAAAGCTTTGGATTGGGAGCTTCCGCTAATGACCGATGGGGATAACCAAATGTTGGTTAGCATCGGACAACTGCCGCCAGGCCGCTGGAAACTACAAATCCACTGGGAAGCAGGCGACAAGCCCTATTACGACGAAAAAATCCTGGATTTAAAATAACGACCCGTTTTGACCACAGCAGTGGACAAAGCAGCAGAAGCAATAACAATATGCTGTTTACCGCCTTTATCTTTGGTTTATTGGGAAGTTTGCACTGTGTAGGCATGTGCGGACCGTTGGCCCTGGCACTTCCTTTTGGCCAACAGCCGGGTAGGGTGGGGGCCTTGCTGTTGTACAACTTCGGCCGCATCACCACCTACACGGCCATGGGAGGCCTGATGGGATTCCTGGGGCAAGGCGTATTCCTGGTGGGATTGCAATCCTGGGTGAGCTTGTTGCTGGGGGGGCTGCTGCTGGCCATCGGCTTGTTTTCCGTGCAGGTAGAATTTAATATTTGGAATGCGCCGCTTCTGGCGGGTGGCTACGTACGCCTGAAAAGCGCTTTTGCCCGGCTGGTGAAACAAACAGGATTTTCGGCCATCTTTTCCCTCGGCATGCTCAATGGCTTGCTGCCCTGCGGCCTGGTATACTTGGCCCTGGCCGGCGCCCTGACGGTGGGGAACTGGTGGGCGGGCATGCTGTACATGACCGCTTTCGGCCTGGGTACCTTGCCCCTGCTGCTAACCTTTACCCTGCTGGGGCAACGAATCGGAAAAATCGGGCAAGGTTATCTGCGGCGGGCTTATCCCATCGCTTTAGCTGGCGTAGGTATTTTCCTGATCTGGCGTGCCCTGCAATTTCAGCTCCCCGCTAATTTTAGCCTCTGGGAGGCCCTCAACAATGCACCCATGTGTCACTAAACCACCGGGGGAATTATTTTTCCGGCAAGTGGGTTAAGTTATCCGAGATTTTAGTACTTTTGCGTCGCTCTAAAATAGGGCACATTCCACTGCCCGGGTGGTGGAATCGGTAGACACGCAGGACTTAAAATCCTGTTCCCATTCGGGAGTGCGGGTTCAAGTCCCGCTCCGGGCACCATAGCGGCTTCGCAAGAAGGCCGCTATTTTTTTTGCCCGCTTTAAGTTCTATTGGTAAATTTAGTCGAAGAACCTGCTCTTAACAGGAGTAAGATCATGATGATACCCCCCGATACCAGCAGCTGTTGGAGAAACAGGCCGTTATTCGTAAGCGACAATTGGATCATAAAGACCAGGACAACCAGGGTGACTATAAGTGGCATTAAGGCAGACACATCCAACTTGTTCATAAACTTGCTTTGTGGTATAAGAGAAGTTCTATTGACAAGCCAAAGGTCTATTTTTTATTTATAAGTTATTATTTATAGTTTTAATGATTAGTATTTGTAATTCTAATGGTTTGGGCGCGGCCCGTACAAAGCCCGCAATTGCTGTAATTTAGGCTCAATCACATTTTGACAGTACGCCTTTTCCGGGTCAGCAGCATAGTAGTTCTGATGATACGCTTCGGCAGGATAAAACTGTGCAAAGGGTACGACCTCGGTGACAATCATTTCGTCCAGTGACTTTTGTACTTCCGCGATGGCTGCGATGGCCATTTGTTGTTCTGCTGGTGTGCGGTAAAAGATCAGACTGCGGTATTGCGTTCCTTTATCGGCCCTCTGCCCGCGCAGGATGGTCGGGTTGTGGGTGGTCAGGTGAATGACCAGCAGCTCCTCAAAAGTTATTTCTTCGGGGAGATAGGTTACTTCGATGACCTCGGCGTGGCCCGTCAGCCCCGAAGCCACTTCCCGGTAGGTGGGGTTGGCAAAGGCGCCGCCACTGTAACCACTTTTCACGTCCATTACGCCCCGCAGTTGCTGGAAAAGGGCTTCGGTACACCAGAAGCACCCGCCGCCAAAAGTGGCTCTTCGCTCCTTGGTTGCCACTTTCTTGAGCGCTACGGCGTTCATGCAATACCGCAAGCCACTGGGTGGTGGCCCATCCTGAAACACGTGGCCCAGGTGGGCATCACAAGTGTTGCAAACGGTTTCAATGCGGTACATGCCCTGGCCCCGGTCTTTGTGGTAGGCTATGGTGTTGGGAAGGAGGGGTTGGGTAAAGGAGGGCCAGCCGGTACCGCTGTCAAACTTTTCCTCGCCATCAAAGAGCAAGGTGTCACAGCACACACAGGCGTATTTACCGGGTTCAAACAGCTGGCACATCTCCGAGCTGTAGGCCCTTTCGGTTCCGTGTTGCCGGGTGACCCGAAACTGTTCGGGCGTGAGGATCGCTTCCCAGGCTGCTTCCGTCTTTTCTACCCGTTGGTCAGCTGGTGGATTGCCATTGTTGGCAAATTTCAGGACATCTATCCATTTCAGCATGTGCATTGTTTTTGCAGGTTCATACAGACCACTAGGCGAAAATTTCTGCCATCTTCAAATCCAGTCGCAATAAAGCATTGTTCGGATCGGAACCGAAAATGGAATAGCGAACCTTGCCATCTGCGTCGACCAGGATCCAATGGGGGGTACCACCGGCGCCGTAATTGAGGAAGGTGGTGTCGTAATTTTTGTCTTTGTAGAAGGGGAACCGGATATAAAAATCAGCCTTGGCCTGCGCAAACTGAGCAGGCTGAAAATCTACTCCTTCGAAGTTGGTGTGGATGCCCAGCACGTGCAGCCGCTCCCCATTTTCGTACACCATGCGGTTGGCATAAGGAATGGCTCTACCCAGGCACCCCGGACAACCCAGGCTAAAGAACAGGATCAGCAGGGGGCGACCCAGGAAATCGCTGGGAACGGGTACGTCCTCCCCAGCAATGGGGTCCAAAGACCAGGCTGGTAATGGCTCGTCCAGGGTTACCTGGCTCAACGCCAGTCGGTTGTTTAGCATGTTCGAAGCGCCTTTTTTTACTTTCTTAAACGGTTTAAGTAGGGAAAAAGATTAAGCACTTTTAAGATGGATTGTCTAAAAAGCGATAAATATATGGCCGTTTTCCAGGATCTGTCACTGTCAAGCCTACAGCACCGAACCCTGCCGAACCAATAATCTGGCAGCGCTGAGCACGGCGGAGGCGAAATATCATCCGTTAAAATGAATTTTTTAATCATAAAAACCGTTAACTTTATGGAACTACAATTAAAGCAAATGCTTATGAGTGCTACTGAAATACGTGCCGAAGTACATCAGATGATCGACGAGGTTGACGATAATCTTTTGGAAGCGATCCACGCCATGCTTGGAACGTACAAGAAGCGCCAAGAGGAAGACCCTATCGTGGGCTATGAGATCGACGGTACTCCCATTACCGTATCTACGCTGGAGCAGCAGGCCGACGAGGCGGTAGCTCAAGTGGAGCGAGGCGAATATATTACCTTAGAGGAACTGGCAAAAGAATCAGAAGAATGGCTGACACGTACCAAATAGTCGTTTCAAAAGCAGCCAAGAAAGACATCAACGAAATACTCGATTACTTACTTGAAAAAGTCTCTTACCAAGAAGCAGTCGATACTCGACAAGCAATCTTGTCTGCTATCAATAGGCTTGAAAAAATGCCAGATGCTCGCTCTCCAGTTAAGGAAGCCAATAAACCAACTACTCTGCGGCAAGTAGTGGCCAAGAAAGTATACCGAATTATCTACCGTATTGAAGAAGTCAAAAAAAGCGTCTTAGTAGTAAGGGTAATCCATGTCAAAAGAGGAACTGGATACGTAAAAAAAGCGCTAGACTGAGCCA
>Ga0075469_10001207_pt1 | contig 11689 bp, 9 predicted proteins | sample DEB08_DNA_13_FD_77577 | JGI IMG/M metagenome (GOLD analysis project Ga0075469, IMG submission 77577) | Aqueous microbial communities from the Delaware River and Bay under freshwater to marine salinity gradient to study organic matter... | ecosystem: Environmental > Aquatic > Marine > Coastal ...
ATGGATGTGGGAGAGCGCGCCAAGGCCATGGGCTCTTTGAACGCGGCCTTCGGTGCCACTGTTATTAGTCCTCTGATAGAAATACCCATCTCTACCACCCTTATGGTTTCGGAAGATGCCAGCGACAGCGAGTCTGATCTAGATCTAAAGAGCCTAAGCCCAGAGGAGCTGGCAGCTCTCAGGGCGGAGGAGACCATGGCATCTCTGCGCGAGAGCCTGGCCAAAGAAATTAAAGAAGGTTCAGTGGTGCTGCGCAAAGCTGACAGCAAAGTGATTGTCGAGCTGCAGACCTTTTCCAGTCGTGAGCCAGAGTCTACGGGTTTCTATCTGACTCAACCTGTTCTGGACGTGTCCGAGAAGGTGCTTGCGGCTCAGGCAGCTACCACCACTGAGATAGAGGTACGCAAGCAGGACCTGGCTGCTCTAGAGCAAGCCAAAGAACGCCGCCGCGAGGATGCCAAGGCTCAGTATGAAAAAATGACCCAGGATCTTGCCGAGGAAATCGAAGCCGGTGCCGTGGAATTAGTGCTGCAGGACGAAAACCTGATTGTGCGCCTAGCCAGTCAGGGCTCTTTTGTATCCGGCAGCGCCAATGTGCAGGATGGTTTTAGAGGCCTATTGACCAAGATAGGCTCAACTTTGTCCCTGTCAGAGGGCCGCATTCGAGTGGAGGGACACACGGATAATGTACCTATTGCTTTCAGTGATCGCTTTACCTCCAACTGGGATCTCTCCTCAGCTCGCTCCTCTTCCGTGGCCGCAGTGTTGATTCAAGAGGTGGGTCTGAATCAAGAGCGAGTTATTGTAGCTGGCCTAGCAGACTCGCGACCACTGGAGAGCAATGATAGTGCTGAGGGTCGATCGCGCAACCGACGTATTGAGGTAATTGTCCGTGGCAAGTAAGAAAAAAGAAGATTGCCCGGAGTGCGGGACAGGGGCACCTATGTGGATGGCCACCTTTGCCGATATGGCCACACTATTGATGTCCTTTTTTGTGCTTCTTATTGCCTTTGCGGAAATGGAGAAGCAAGACTCGGTGATGGCCTCGGAGGGGCAAACCGGCAAAAACCTCGGTGTTCAGGACGAGATTCCCTCAGAAGAGGCGCCGCCGGTCAATGAGGGTGAAGCCGAAGATGATGCCTTGAAAAAGGCGGACGCGGATACAGACGCAGGCTTTGAAATCGTCAAGGCCGCACTGGCAAAAGAAATTACCGAGGGCAAGGTAGAGGTCAGCATTAAAGACCAGGAGATTGTTGTAGAAGTAGCTCAAGCGGAGACAGCGGAGCCAGAGGCCAGTGCCAAAGTACTCCAGGAGCAGTTGGAAATCTATGCCAAGGTCAGAGACGCCCAGACTAAAATTGAGGTCGGCGTCAAAATTGCCCAGGAGGCAGACGATGTGTCTGCGGAACAGCTGGCGCGCGAGGCCATGATTGCCGAACAGTATCGACGTATTCGCGAAAACCTCTCCAATGAGATCGAGAAAGAGCTGGTAGAGGTGATCCGCGAAGGTGAAATTATTATTGTGCGGCTCGCCGAGCAGGGCTCGTTTACCAGTGGTGCAGCAACGCTTCAACCAGGTTTTGGCAAGCTGTTGGACAAGGTGGGTGTGTCCCTAAAAGGGGCCGAGGGCCTTATTACCATTGAAGGGCACACAGATAATGTACCTGTTGCCTTCAGTGAGCGTTTTAGATCTAACTGGGATCTCTCTGCTGCCCGTTCCGCTGCTGTTGCCGACTACCTGCTTGACTCCGCCTCTCTGGAGGGCGGCAATGTTATGGTCACCGGGTTGGCCGATACCAAGCCAATTATGCCCAATGACACCAAGGAAGGGCGGGCCAAAAATCGCCGTATTGAGATCGTTATTGACGGCAGCTAAATCTCCCCAGGCTAAGGTAACAGTATTCCCCGCTTGGGTTTAGGGGCAGAGCCCAGACGCTCTTTGGCAGAGGGTTTATTGCCCAGGACGTCCAGAGAGGTTAATAGCCTTGAGAGTGGAATGACCTAGAGAGAAGAACAACCTAGAGAGAAGAATAACCTAGAGAGAAGAATAACCTAGAGAGACAAATAGAAAGCCCAGATACAAAAAAACACCGCGCTAGCGGTGCTTTTTAGAGTTCCTCGATGATGCTAATAACTCTGGCCTTCAAGAAGCCTGAGCAACAGGAGCATCGTTTAACAGCATGGGCAGGATTTCCCAGGCGCCGTTAATTTCGCCCAGCAAACCTTTCACTTCGCGCACACCTTCAACATCATTGCGAAGGTTCGCTTTCAGCAGCCGGCGCGTGCAGTAATCGTAGAGATCGGCCAGATTTCTCGCCAGCTCCTGACCTTTCTCAAAATCCAGAGAACCCTGCAAACCCACAATAATTTTAGTTGCCCGACTGATGGCTGCATTTTTACCAGCAATATCACTGCGCTCAAAATGACCCTCAGCATCGGCCAGAGCTGTCATCAAACCATTAAACAATAGCTGAATTAGCTGCACACTATCGGCGTAGGGAACAGAGGTTGATACATCCACATTGCGGTAGGCATTTACGCCACGTTTGCTAAAGCTCATTGCTGACAAATCCTATGTGTTAAATCATGTTAACTATAAGATCGGTACAACAGGGGAATTCTTTAGTATTAAAGGCCGTTATTTGCCAATCAATCGATTATCTGTGGGCGTTGGTGGCAGATTGTCTGTTTGCCAGGTAGTTTAGTCCGGGCACTGAGCGTAATTAGTTGCTAGGCATTGATCCACAATACCCTGTACAGCACTGATTTCCCGCTCTTCCATCTGCATGGCCGCAACTGAGGTGATACTGATGGCGTCAGTTTTACCATTGTGTTCTGAAAGGGCTGCCCAGACCATAGCTTTTTGTGGTTCGGGTTCTTCGTCTCCACCCTGAGCAGACTGCAGCATATAGGCATACATAAACTGTGCGTTGGCGTAGGCTCTCTTGGCGGATTTTAAAAACCAGTCCCGGGCCCTATCGTAATCCGCCTCTCCCCCGTGACCCTGGTGATACATAAGACCCAACATATACTGGGCCTCAATCACATCCTGCTGGGCAGCTTTCTCAAACAGGCTAAGTGCCTGGCTATAGTCCTGTTCTGCTCCGATCCCATTGTAGTAGAGCATCCCCACATTATGTTGCGCTGCTGCCAGACCCTGTTCGCTGGCCTTGAGATACCAGCTTATGGCCTGGTCATAGTCCTGTTTTACCCCCAGACCCTGCTCATAAAAATGACCCACATTATTCTGTGCCTCTGCGCGACCAGCTTCCGCCAGCGGCAAAAATGCCCGCATAGCTGTTTCATAATGTCCGCGTTTGATCGCCATAATGCCGGCTTCATAGGCGTCGGCGAAGGATAGTCCTGGGGCCAAAATAGAGATAAGAGAACAGCAGCAAACAATGGTTTTAAGGAGTGGTTTCACAGACAAATTCCTTTGTTATTATTTTATTAATAGCGCTCTTGGCTTCGCGCCTGTTTTTGTACCGCGATGACCGCCTGAAAAAGTGACCCCTCTGTCACCGTACCCACAAGCCGCCCGCTGGCTAGGTCTACAATTGGCAGGCTCTCACCTACAAACTCAGAGGCGGTCGTCATGGCCTGCTCTAGAGACTCATGAGTATAAAGCCTGAGGGGAGCAGTATCCATAAAACCGGCAACGCTTTCCGCGCCGGCCTCAAGCACAGAATAAATACATAGCTTGCCAAGCAGAACGCCCTCCTTATCCAGTACATAGGACTCGGTATCGCCTCCGGCGCGCATAGCTTGCAGCAACTCATCGCCACGGCTGCTAACAGAGGCAGAAATATAGTTCTGGCTAGCATAGCTAGCAATCAGCACATGACTTAGGGCAATAGCTTCGCGCCCCTGGGACAAATCAATGCCGCGGTCCAGCAGCTGGCGATCAAAGAAGGAATGACCAAACAGCCTGTTGGTCAGCAGGCTGCAAACCACCACCGCCATCATTGCCGCCACTGCATACTGGTAGGACTGGGTCAATTCCAGCACAATAAATACCGCAGACAAAGGTGCGCCAATCACGGCAGAGCTTACCGCCGCCATGGCGGCAACACTGATAATGCCGGCGATATCAGCAAATCCCAGCAGGCTTAGCACCTGGCCCGCGAGAGCTCCGGTGGCCACACCTATAAACAGAGCAGGGGAGAACACTCCTCCAGGCAGCCCGCAGCCGAGACAGACTGCAGTCATCAAAATTTTAGCGATCAGCACAGTGGCCAACAGCCAGAGGCTAAACTCACCGGCAATCATATGGTTGATACTTGAGATACCCAAACCCAAAATTTGCGGTATCCACAGGCCAACCAGGCCGCAAATAGTGGCACCCAGAAAGAGCAGTTTGGTTGGTGAGAGCTTTAGTAGACTGGCCACTGAGGAGGCCCGGCGCAGCGTCAGCATAAATACTATAGCCACCAGGGAAAACATAGGTGCTAAAACAACCAGTGTGGGCACTACCTCGCTAAGGCTGGGCACCACAGCTGCAATGTTCAGTGAAGCCGTATTGGGAAACCAGTAGTTGCCCAATGTGCTCGCGCTGATGGAGGCTATAGTGATAGGGGCAATGGCCCGCATTGAGAAGTGTCTGAGCACAGCCTCGTGAGCAAAAATAATCCCCGCGATGGGAGCGTTAAAGCCTGCGGAAATAGCAGCGGCAACACCACAGCCGAGATAGATATCATCACTTAGGCGGCTAGAGACAAAGCGCTTTGCCCAGACCCCAACAGTGGCACCAAAATGAACAATAGGCCCGTACTGTCCCACCGAGGCACCGCCGCCAGCCGAGGCAAATGCGCCTAGGGTAGAGGCGAAGCCCTGTTTAATATTCAGCGGCTGATACTGCTGCTGAGCCGCAAATATGCTGTCCGCCGGTCCGGCCCATTGGTTAATATTTAAGCTGGTTTTGATAAATAGCACGGCGGCCGCTGCGGCCCAGAGAAACAGCAGGCTGGAAAAAGATACCATCTGCCCGCCGAGATTAACGCTAAACAAACTGGAGGCTTCTCTATGGGCGCCCAGAGATTCCACGCCTATCACGAATAGATTAGCTACCACCCCAACTGTGGCGCCAATCAATCCGCCGATAATTAAGGTGATACAAGCCTCAACCAGCGCTTCCCGAAGTTTAAACATGATGTTGGTCCCGTTTACTTACTGTGCAATGTACGCAACCCATCTACAGATGTCAGTATTTTTCTAAGCCGCGGCAGTGCCGTCTCATCATTCCTTATTTTAAAATGAATAACGGAGTGTTTTACCCGCCCTTGTTAGAAGAAACTCATACCTATATAGTGCGATTCATAAATACATATTAGAGCTCCGTCTTCGCCCGGGGCAAGGCGAGACCGATTTTTGCTAGAACTTCAATCTATTATTGGTAGCAGCCGAGAAATTACTGAATTACGCGCTCTTATCGAAATAGTGGGCCCCAGTGATGCAACGGTTATGATTCTCGGCGACAGCGGCACGGGCAAAGAGCTGGTGGCCAATGCATTGCATCAGTGTTCAGAGCGAGCTCAGGCGCCGTTTATTCCCATCAACTGTGGTGCTATTCCCCGAGACCTTTTAGAGAGCGAGTTGTTTGGTCATCGCAAAGGGGCCTTCACCGGAGCCATCACTGATCGCAAAGGCCGTTTTGAGCTGGCCAATGGCGGCACCCTGTTTCTCGATGAAATTGGCGATATGACCATGGACCTGCAGGTTAAGCTGTTACGAGTACTGCAAGAGAGAACCATAGACCCTGTAGGCTCCACTGAATCAAAATCTATTGATGTGCGCGTGATTGCGGCAACCCATAAAAATATCGAGCAGCTTATTAAGCAGGGAGAGTTTCGTGAAGACCTGTTTTATCGACTCAATGTTATGCCCATGGAAATTCAGGCTCTGGCCCAGCGCAAAGTGGATATTCCCCTGCTGATTGAGCATTTTGCCAGACTTCATGGTGCTAAAAATAATGCGCAGATTAGAATGACGGCATGGTCCCTGAAGCTAATGGTTGAGTACGATTGGCCCGGCAATGTGCGTGAGCTCTCCAATTTGATGGCGCGCTACACAGCACTGTATCCTGGCCAGGAAGTCGATCTGCGCCACGTTCCGTCGAGCATGATACCCTCTGGTATCCGTACACTGGTCGACCAGCAGAGTACGGATGCACTGTCTGCGCTACTGGTTGATGCCGATGCAGGGCATCCTGAGTCAGTTCCTCCAGAGGCGCTGCAAGGAGTTACAGCTGAACACCAGGCAGGCCCCACAGACAGTGCCACTAGCCATGACCAAATGGATATTTTTGCGCCTGCAGAACCAGTGGATGAGGTACAGAGAATTATTATGCTGGCTCAGGGTGGCGCATCATTCCCCGAAGAGGGCATGCAGCTGAAGCAGCATTTGCTGGAGATCGAGCGAACATTGATTAAGCAGGCTCTGGGCAAAGCCAAGGGCAATGTATCCAAAACCGCCAGACTACTCAATCTGCAACGCACTACCCTGATTGAAAAGATTAATAAGTACGGCCTCAGCGAAGCCTAGCTCCGCTATTTCCCAGCCCGCGGGCTATAGTTTTCCTTCTGTAATTCCCTCAAATATTGCCCTTTTATGCCGGTTAGGCCCTATTTGCGGCCAATAAGTGCCGCCTATGTGGCGGTAATTTGTCAGCTGGCCGACGCCTTGCCACTGGCAATAAATTGACAGTTCTTTGCCGCTCTTGGTCTAACCTATTGTTTTTGCTCAACATTTATATTTGGCACGCAACTTGCTATCTCAAGACTAAAGAAGCCAAAGTGGCAACGACGAAAAGGATCAACAAATCAATGAACAACATGACTTCGGTACTCTGGATCGACTCCGCAGGGACAGTAAACCCGCGAGATCTAAACGCCTTCAAAAAGCAGTCCATTGCCATAGTGCCTGCCTGTTTAACTCAGGTTTCAGAACATGACTTTATGACTGCCGATGTTGTAGTCGTTAATGTGGTGGGCAAAAGTTCAGCGCTCAAAGAGTTGCTGGCTAAATTAGCTGCCTACAACCTATCTGTGCCGGTGATCGCTCGAGTGCCTTCCGATAATTTTGATCTGGTGATCAAGACCATGAGGCAGGGCGCATTAACCGCTGTTCCCGATAATAAGCTTGCGCCGGAGGACTGGCGTCAGATTTTTGACGCCAGTGAGATTAAATCCAATAGCAGCAAGTCTGCCTATGTATTTGCCGACCCTGTGAGTCGCAATCTGCTCGCTCTGGCCGAACGCGTCGCCAGCGTGGACGTTACAGTTCTGCTGGCAGGCCCCACAGGCTCTGGAAAAGAAGTTTTGGCCCGCATATTACATGACGCCTCCCCTCGTCATGGGGGCCCCTTTATTGCTTTTAACTGTGCAGCCATGCCAGAAAATCTGGTGGAAGATATGCTTTTTGGCCATGATAAAGGCTCGTTTACTGGCGCGACTAAGGTGCAGCCAGGGCTTTTTGAACAGGCCCAAGGTGGCACTATCTTTCTGGATGAGATTGGCGAAATGTCTTTCCACCTGCAGGCAAAATTCCTGCGAATTCTTCAAGAGCGCAAGTTTATGCGCCTGGGGGGCCAGAAGCTTATAGATTTGGATATAAGAGTAATTGCCGCCACCAACCGCAATTTAAAAGATGCCATAGTTGAGCGTACCTTCCGCGAAGATTTATATTTCCGACTCAGTGCCTTTAAGCTCAGTATTCCCCCGCTGCGCGAACGCACCGGGGATATTATTCCTCTGGTGGAGCAGTTTATCTCTCAGCAGGCCGGTCAAAATCTGGCTATGACATTTACCCCGGAGGCGGAGCAAAGTCTGCTGGCCTATCCCTGGCCCGGCAACGTGCGTGAATTACAAAATGTGATGATTCGCGCAATGGTTCTGGCACAGCAGGGTGTCATTGATACAGAGCATCTGATCTATGATGATATTCCCACCATTGAAAGTTCTGATCTGAGTTATGCTCGATCTCTGGCCGATGCAAATCTGCGAGCTGCGCAACCTTTTTACTCGGATAACGCACCCCGAGAAACCTCGGTTAGCAAACCCATTGACCAGCTGAGCGATGCAATTAAAAGCAGCGAATACAAGACTATCTCCGAGGCCCTACAGGCATCGCGCAGCCGTGACCAGGCTGCGGAGAAGCTCGGCATCAGTCCAAGAACACTGCGTCACAAACTACAGCGTCTGCGTGAACAGGGTATGCCTGTCACCAGAGCCTATGCGCGCTAGGAGGGTTAGAAGATGATTAATCCAACTAATGCAGCAAATGTCGAGTCGGTTCTCAGCCAAATTCGAGAGTACCAGGCTCAGGCCTCGGAGGGAGTTAATATCTCTCCAAATTCTGGCCTAACCACAGAGCCAACAGGAGTTTCAGGCTTTGCTGATTCGATTAAAGGCGCGTTGCAAGAAGTCAATGCCACACAGCAAACCTCGAAAACTATGCGCACCGCTTATGAGCGTGGCGAAGACATTCCCCTGACGGATGTGGTGATGCAAATTCAAAAATCGTCGCTGGCCTTTGAAGCCACTTTGCAGATAAGAAACAAAGTGCTTAAAGCCTACGAAGAAATCATGAACATGCCAGTGTAAGCACTGAAAAGAGAAAATAGTTATGGCAACTACAGTCGCAAATCCAGCGGATATGAATATAGCACCAGCTAGGGCTGGTGGAGCTCAGGCTCCCAATAGAGCAGCCCCCACAGGACAGGCAAGTTCCGCTCCTGCAGCGGGAGCTGACTCATCGGGCCTGTCTATGGCCGGTGTTCAGGGTGTTATGTCACAGCCTGCAGTGAAAAAATCTATGCCGGCAATTATGGCTCTGCTGACCCTCGCTGTGTTTATTATTGCTTACTCCTGGGTACAGCAGCCGCCTTACAGAACCCTGTATCCAGGGCTTTCAGATGCGGACAGACAGGCGGCCTTTGAAGCTCTTATTGCAGCAGACTTCAGTGCCTCTATAGATTCAAAGACTGGACAGCTTAAGGTTCCTGACTCGCGTTTTCACGAGGCTCGAATTCTTTTAGCCTCCAAAGGCCTTCCCCAGAGTGGCACAGTGGGGGGCATAGCGTCGCTAAATGATGATGCCTCAATGACCACCAGCCAATTTATGGAGCAGGTGCGCTATGTATCCGCAGTGGAGAGCGAGCTGGCACGCAGCATTAGTCAAATAGGGACCATCCAGTCCGCGCGGGTTCATCTGGCCTCTCCCAAGCAGAGTGTATTTGTGCGCAACCGCACACCTGCTAAAGCCTCCGCAGTGGTCACTCCTTATCCAGGGCGAGTTATCTCAGCTTCACAGGTACAGGCGATCGTGCATATGATTGCATCCAGCGTTCCCTATCTGTCAGCAGACGACGTGGCCGTAGTGGACCAGCGGGGAAAATTATTGACAGACAGCAATCAACTGGCCTCATCAAGCCACAATGTTGAGCAGATCGCTCACAAGCAGCGCTTGGAAGATTCGTACCGCAACCGCATTGACGCCTTTCTATCCCAGGTTGTGGGCGCCGGCAATGTGCGCTCCGAAGTTGATGTGCTTGTGGACTTTACTGAAATTGAGTCCACCTATGAAGAATACGACGGCAATAACAATGGCCTGCGAGCTCGCTCAGAAATCCTGGTGGAAGAAAAAAGTTCAGGTGCGGGCTCTGGTGGTATTCCAGGCGCCACTTCTAATGCCGCTCCTCTGGATGCGACCGCCGTTATTGACGGGCAGATTATTTCTCAGGAAGGTTTAGGCGGAGCCAATACCCTAGATACTCTAAGCAGCAAGACAACCCGCAATTATGAGATGGACCGTGCAGTTCGCCATGTTAAGCGTCAGGGTGGCAAGCTGGAAAGGCTATCAGTTGCTGTTGTGCTCAATACACCTGAAGCCAATGAAGAGACAGGTATTGCCGAGGGTTATTCTGAGCAGGAGTTAGAGCGCTTCACCGACTTGGTAAAAAGTGTCGTTGGATTTAACGCCGCTCGCGGTGACGTGGTCACCATAGTCTCTACCAAGTTTGAGCCGGCACCACCGCCCCAACAAATTACGAGTAACTGGTACGAAAATCCCCAGGTAATCAGCATGATCAAAACCCTGGCTGCGGTTCTGTTATTTATTGCCCTGCTGTACTTCGTGGTAAAGCCAACCATTGGCACCTATGTGGCCAATATGGAAGCTGAAGCTGCCGCAGCCCAGGCAGCATTGAGGGGTAGCGAAAGCGCTGGAAAATCCTTAGATGGTGCACCCATGGGTATCCGCAAAACAGAGCAAGATGTGTCACTCTATGATGCGAAAAGGGCCCTGGAAAACAAATCAACCATCTCTCCAGAATTTATGGACAATGCACGAACCTATGATGACAAGGTGGCACTGATTCGGTTGCTTGTGGCTAAAGAGCCAGAGCGTGTGGCCAATGTTTTCAAGAAAATGATCCGCTAGGCTTGAGATTGATTAGGAATTAAGACTATGGCAAAGAAAGCAAAGAAAAATGATCTTGTCGAAGAGACGCCCAAGGCAAGTCCTTTAGATGCCGAATTTGCGGCAATGGCAAGCGCCCAGAAAGCAGCTGTACTTATGCTGCTGCTCGGCGAAGAACAGGCTGCCGACATTATGCGATTTTTAAATCGCCGCGAGGTAAATGCCCTGGGTAAAGCTATGGTAGAGGTCTCGGATCTCTCCAGAGATCTGGTTGGCATGGTAGTTGATGACGTTATTAATGTGATCAAGCATCAGACTGATCTGGGCATGGGCGCCAACGACTATGTGATCAATGTGCTCAAGGCAGCCCTCGGCGACGACAAGGCCTCCACTGTATTGGCAAAAATTATGCCAGCGGGCTCGACTAAGGAGCTTGAGATTTTACAGTGGATGGACCCCAGAGCCATAGGTGAAATTCTGACGGATGAGCACCCCCAGGTTTCGGCTATTATTCTTTCGGTTCTCGACAGCGATGTGGCCTCTCAGGTACTGAGTTTTCTGCCCAACGATAAGCATGCAGAAATTATTGAACGCCTGGCAAAACTGGATTCCGTGCAGCCCTCAGCAATGGCTGAACTCGAAGGCGTACTTTCTGAAAAGCTGATAAAGACTACCGCCAAGGCGTCGAATTTAGGGGGCATTACCACGGCCGCCAAGATTATGAACTTTTCTTCTGGTGAGATTGTCTCTGGTGTCTTTGATCCATTGACAGAAAAAGATGAAGAACTGGCAACCGAAATTCAAAATAAGATGCTGACCTTCGAAAATCTCGCCGAGGTTGATAACCGCAGTATCCAGACATTGCTGCGCAATGTAGAACAAGACTTGCTTATGCCTGCACTGAAAGGCGCGGATGAGGCAACCAAAGAGAAGATCCTCTCCAATATGTCTGCCAGAGCTAGAGTACTGCTTATAGACGATATGGAAGCCAAGGGCCCAATGCGCCTGGCTGAAGTGGAAGATGCCCAGCGTGCCATTATGAAGATTGCTCGCAAGCTGTCCGACGATGGTGAAATGATGCTGGTAGGATCTGGTGAGAGTTTTGTCTAATTCAAAATCATCCGTATCCTGGCGGCTAAATGGTCTGCTGCGAGCGCGCCAAAAGGCTAAGGCTTTTGCCGCCACATCCTGGGACAACAGTGACCCAAGTGGTCGGCCATCTAAGTTTACCAAGTGGCAGCCCCAGGTTCTGAGTGGCCCAGGGCAAGATACA
>Ga0075469_10001223_pt1 | contig 11625 bp, 17 predicted proteins | sample DEB08_DNA_13_FD_77577 | JGI IMG/M metagenome (GOLD analysis project Ga0075469, IMG submission 77577) | Aqueous microbial communities from the Delaware River and Bay under freshwater to marine salinity gradient to study organic matter... | ecosystem: Environmental > Aquatic > Marine > Coastal ...
TTGCGTTTGCGGTTCCACCACCACCACCACCACTTATCGGTTGCCATGTCATAAGATAAGGGTCATTTGATGAACCAGCACCGCCAGTTATTGATAAATAATAATTATTAGTAGCATCAAATATTGCATCATTAGAGTATTGATAAAAACGAATTGCGCCAGTGTCAGTATTTCTAAAATTGTATAAAGGGGCATTCACTTGAGTGCCACCGGGCGGTGACCTACAAAATTCAAACCTATCTATGCCAGCAAATTCAAAACGCTTTGCATTATTAGCGCTTGTGTCTATTTCCATTATCATCTCACATCTATTTTGGTTTCCTGTTCCAATACATTGTAGTCTATGAAATTGACCGGTTCTAATTGTTCCAATCCCTGACTCATAAGTAGATGAACTAACAGTAAAACCCCCGCTTGTTCTTTCACTTTCCAGTTTAACGCTTTGGTTAGTTGGGCCAATACTTTGGATGGTCATGGGTGTAGGTGCGTTCAATGTAGCAATAACAACAGAGGGGTCACCTGATGATAATTGACGGGTTGTAGAATCATATGTAACATCACCAGAACCAGAGGCGGGGGGCTGCCAGTTCAAAGTATATGGCGTTACATTACTACCATTACCGCCAGTCACCGTTAAAATATCGCCTATAGCCTGAGGGGCGTTATCAAAAATAAGACTACAACCTATACTTGGTAATTGATTAAATCTTATAATTGGTTTTATGGCTGTTGTTATTGCGTCACTATTTCCTGCAAATGAAAATGTATTAATATCATCGCAAATAAGCAACTCCTCCCCGTTACTATCACGTGCCATTTTAAAACCACCAATTAAAGCCCCTGTATTAGGCGCCCTATTTCTCCATGCGAATAAATCGCCATCTGTATTTTTAAAAGAATCATTATTATAAACACCAGTTGAAGGGGCTGACTGACTGCCCATGGTTAGTGTAACATCACCAGTTCTTGAAACAATATCAATATCACCTAAAAACGAATTTATATTAACATTACCACTTTGTGAAGTTATATCAACATCAATCACTGAATCAATATTAATGTCACCCGAAGTGGTTTCAATTAAAACATTACCCAATGACGAGGTTAAGGATAAAAGGTTATCACCTCTTAAAGTTGTTGTGTCTTGGGCAGCGTTAAAACTCAATCCACCGCCATCATTTTGTATGGTCAATGGTGCGTCTGTATAATTAATATTTGTAATTACAGTAGAACCAGTACCATTATCTACATTTAGCCTACTACCATCATAAATAACATTTCCTAAACCGCCACCGCCGCCGCCCCCCGCTTCCACGGCTCGTTGGTCAGTAAAAGGGCTATTTGATTCACCCGTCACTAATGGGTATTTTTTAGTGCTTACAAAAGGTGCATTACTATTATTAGACATTATATAATAATAGCAATATTTTTTATTTTTGCTTTTTATTTTACGATTAAAAAAATCATTTATCGGATACCATGTTAACACCTGTTAGCATTGCTTGAGTACGTGGGTCGGATTGTAGGGCTTTAGTTAAAGCACCACCAGTAAATTTATCAACCTTTCCAATTATACCTTTCGCTATATTTCCACTTTTACGAATAATGGAACCACCACGTCGGACAGTTTTAAACAATTTACGTCGAAAATTTCTACCAAATTTCATTATATATTAATACTAAATATTATTATTTTTGCTTATCTTTGTTCTTTTTCATAAATTTTAATTTAGTAATATCCAAAAGTTCTTTTAATAATTGCGTTGTTTTGTTTTCGGTGTGTGGTCTAATTATATCAATTTTCATCGTAAAAGTCCAGTTTTTGCGCGGTTCAATTTGTGTAAATCGTTCATTAAATAAAAATATATTTAAGTTATCTAAATACTTATTTGTAATAATTGTTGAAAAATTACTATTCAAATCATAAAAATACAAAGTTGAAAATGGGGGCGTAGCAACTGGTATTTTAGCAAGTATATTAGACGATGAAAAAACGTTTTGCACATTTGCGTTACCATAATTACCGCATGAATTAGCAATAGTAACATATAAATTTTCAACGCCGGGCGACATTGTTATTGGTACGGTTGATTGAGTTTCTAAAGTATTATTTCCGGTATCGGTAAATTGTATAATTGCGTCCACTTCAAAGCCCATTATTTCATTCATTGATTCATCAATATTAAAACTTACTAAATCAAAAACATCTTTATTATTAAAATTAAAAATAACTGAACCAACAGTAGAATTAGGTATTTTTGGTATTGCGGTATATTTAATCTGGTTTGTATTTGGTATATATGTTAAAATATAGGTGTATAAGTTTCCAGCATTTAAAACTCTTGTAAGTTCTACAATAAATGTTACTAAATTATAGTTACCTATTTCTATTGTAATTTCTCGGGTTTCTAACGGTTCCCCTATTACAAATTCAACTACTAAAAATTTATTATTAAAATTTTCAATTTGATAAAAAGTATATTCTATTGATGCTTCTTGCATGGTTAGTTTTATAAGTTCTCCGTTCTGTGGTTGTAACCCTATTAAATTATTTGGGAAAGAAAATTGCGGCGCTCCTATGCTTCCACCGCTTCGTAATCTTGTATCAAGATAAAATAAAATGCTTTTTACCGTTTCATAAACCATTATATATATATTAATTATATTTATTATCAGGCTTATAAATGACAAGTGTAAAACTAAAAGAGTCAATATAATCAATAGGCACTACCTCATTAGTATCATTAACTGCGGTTTCTGGAACAGGTTTCCCCCCTTCATCCAATATTCTAAACTTAAGCCGTCCATTACTCAATGCCTGCGGGTTATTAATCATTTCATATAAAATACTATCTTTATTTAAAACTCTATCTAAAGCAAATGTCGCCTCAGTCGTCAATTCTGAACTACCCAAAGTTGGACTGGCTATTAAAGGAAGACGTGCAAATATGTTTGTATTTCTACATCTTAGTTTCTCGTCAATATCTGTCTCTTGAAAAAGGGCAATATTATTACTCGTATAATCAATATACGGCGGTAGTTGGTATGATTCTAATTGTATATATGAGGTACTGCTCCAATAATCTTGTAAAAATCGTTGTATATTTTCATCGTCGTCTGACACATTAGGCTTTAAAACCATATTCTCAACACCAATAAAAACTTTATTGTTTAGTTCTTGCTGTCCTATATCCAATTTTGCATCAACATTTGTTTTATTTGAACGTATGAACGCCCTAAAAATAGTTCCGTTATTCCAATCCATTATATATTACTATATAATATTATTTTTTGAAACTTCTTTAATATCCCAAGTTTCACGATTTGAAACACCATTTTTATTTAACTCATCAACATTAGCCACTGCTTCAAATTCTCCGTCTTTGGTTTTCAATCGGAGTTTTACGTTTTCGTCTGGCTTCTGTTGTTCTCCAAAATCTAAATTATATTTATTCATTTTCGCCCTTGCTTCAGTATCATTTACAATATCATCATATTCACCTTTTTGATTAATTTCAATATTATCATAAAGCACTTCATCTTTTTTATACTTAGTCGTTTGGTGTTCCCAAGACAGATGACCGTATTTTTTCTTTTGCTTTGCGGTTAATTCTTCACCATTTTTTACTTTTGCTTCAACCTCTAAATATTCTTGATAGTTTGGATATTGACAAGCAAAATCTATTACTGCTTCAATAAGCCAGTCAGGTTTATCTTTTAACGATTCGGTTGAATTTTTGTAAAATTCCACTGCCTCAGCCTTGTCTTTAAAGTAATCACCGCTAAGTTTTGTCATTTATAATATTACTATATATTTTTTATTTTTCATTAGTATTTTTCTCGTCTGTAATATCAATGCGTTCGTTAAAGTTTTTTCTAAAGCCTTTTACTTCTCGACAGTCTATATATAAAAAATCATAAGGCTTACCATTACCCGTTGCATAATCAAACAGTTTTATAAACTGCTCTGGGCTGTAATGATTTGAACATGATTCAGCAAACTCCTTTATCATTTTTTCACTTTTACAAGGAAAAAGCATCATGACAGTTGAATTTAAACGAATTGAACGAGGGCATAACTTATAAGCCTGAACCAGATTAAAAACGCTCATTTTAAGGTGTCGGTTTTTCATTTGTAAATTTATTAGTTCTCCACATGCATTTGTATAAATGGGAGTGCTTGCCATGTCATCAATAATTAACATAGCGGTTGGTACTATCTGTTGAGGAAAATAAAAATCATCTGTAGGCTCACAAAAATCATATTTTAATAAATATTCTACATGTGGAAACGCAAAAATTGCATCTTCTGTTTTATCTTTTGAACGTTTCAAAAATTCCATAGCCATTTTATAAACTTTCGTGTATCTTTTCCACTCTTCAAAGTCTATTAAACATTGCCGTTGTCGTTCAATTATCTCAGTAATCAAACCCCTATGATAATTTGAATGTTCTTCATCAAAATCAATTTTTAATTTATTATATTTGGGTTCGGCTCGTTTCCCTCTTTCCACGTCATAACAACCAGTAGGAGATATTAAAATATAACGATTATAAAATGGTTTCAGTTTTTGAATAAGGTTAAGCGTTGCGTTTGTTTTACCACTTCCAGAATTTCCAACAGAAAGCAAACTAAAAAAACCCTGTGGTAAATGCTTAGGAACATTCATTTTATAATCATCTTCAACAATAATCTCATTATTATCTAAACCATTTATATGTTCTAATTTTACTACGGACATTATATATAATAACAATATATTTTTTATTTTGGAAATACCTGTTCCATCATATATTGCCGTCGCATTCTTATAAGTTCGTCATTATATTTCTTTTCAATTGCGGCATCTTCAACTTTTTTATCTGCCTCTTCCATTGTTGGCATGGATTGAAAATTTGCCCGTGGTTTTGGCTTTCGTGCTTTCTTTTTATAAACAATTTCAGGCTCTGGCTCGTCGTCTTCTTCGCTTGAACTATAATAAACAACCTTAGGCGGTTTCTTCTTCCGTGGCTTTTTTTTATAAACAACGGGTTCATCTTCAACATCCCCATCAATATTAACGGTATTTTGAATTGTGTTTAATTCTGCTTGTATTCTGTCCTCCTTCTCTTTTAGTTTTAATTCTCTTAATTTCCGTTCCTGTTGCTTAAGGGTGGTTGTTCTTTTCTTTTTTTCTGAAAGTGTTACTTTTGCTTTTTCACGTGCCTTTGCCAGATTTGCAAGTTGTTTATCACTCATTGCCCGTTTTGGTCTTATTGGTTTTTCTTCCTGAATTGCTTCAAGTTCATCATGTTCAATAGATTCTATAGGTTTGTTTTCAATATCTGTCATATATATAATATCTATAGAAAATAATTTATAAGTTTTTTTTATAATACATATATATAAATGTCTATAATACCGCAAATCTACAACCAAGGAACGGGGCTTATAGGAAGTACAACAGAAGGTAATAATTTACCCGACTCAGTAACCGATTTGATTGTTGAAAATACATTAACCGTTTTAGGTGACTCAACATTTAATGGCTTAGTTACAATAAATAATGATTTAGATGTAAACGGTATTATTACCGCTCAATCAATAGTGGCAAATAACATAAGCCGAAAATTACAAACGCTTATAGTGCCTTATACGGTTGTGTCAAATTCTGTTACACCCCAAACTGTATTAGGAACAGGAACACAAGTTATAGGCAATAATCAAATACCAAATAATTTACAAATAGGTGACACATTCACGGTAAAATCATCAGGGCAACAATCAAATAATAATAACGGAATAGCAATTTTTAATATTGTATTTGGTGATGGTGTGGCTATTGTTCAACAATCATCAATTGATGCAACATTGGGAACAAATGAAACAGGTTATAATTTAGATTTAACATTTACAATTTTATCATTAGGTGTAACCGCTACGGCATCATGGACTCTTATTTATACATTTTCATCTGTTGTTGATAATGTGCAAGGAAGAATTTTTAGCGATGATTTAATATTTGATTCAACGCAAGGCGGTAATATTGATTTATTGGCACGTGAGGATGTTGGGACAGGTAACCCAGTTACATTTAATATTAAACAAGCAATTATAACAACGTAAAAAAATATATAATACTATAATATATGACAAAACATAAAAATCCAAAACGTCTTAAACAAAAATTTTATACTGCTAAAGGCAAAGACCCTTTAAAAGCAGTGTCAAGTGATTTATTAATACAACAAAGCGAAACAAGCAAGAGTATAAAAAATTATAATACCGCCGGTATTGAGTATGACAAACGAATATATAATAAATTGGTGCGTAATATGGAAGCCCAAAAAGTAGCAAGTCAAAGCAACGACGCAGATTTAAAAATTAAATTGAAAAATTACGGTGATAACCTACGCAGTGATTTAAAAAAATCAATTGGAAAAACTCAGGTTACGATACCGCAAAATGTCCAAGCCACCCCTATATATAGACCACAAAGCCACCAACTTAATAATAATTATATACAACCTACAAGCGACCAACAGCACCAAACCGAATCACTAACGGGAGACGGCGTAACGGTTCTTGCCGAACCTCAAGCAACGCTTATTTCTACGGTTGAAGTAAATAATGCAGAACGTAAAATTTTAAGTTTGGTATCAAATAAAAAGTATCAAACAAAAAAACCGGATTCAAAAACTATTACAAGATGGGCAGTGAATTATGCCAGAGGCGATAAAGCATTTGTAAATAAGGTTTTGAGGACATATTATGAAGAAAAAGGAACAAGTGAGACACGAACACAACTAAGAGAAGAAGCCGTAAAACAGTCTAAATATAAAACAGCATCAAAGCAATTAAAATTAAATAAACAAATCCGAGCATTAGAAGAAGAAAGAAAAAAAGCAGTATCTACACCAAAACCACAAATAAGCCAAATAGCAAAAAATAGAATCATCCGAGAAAAGATAAAAAATATTCCAATTAATCAAAATATAACCAACTCAGCAAAAAAACGTATGGTAGGAACAAAAAAATTTAAAGATAATGAGATTTCGATTGAAGATATGGATAAATTTATAAATGCAAGACGTAAAAAAAAGTGAGTGTCAGGTTTTTATAAATAATATATAGATTATATATAAAATGACATTTAACACAATTGATATTTATACGGGTGATATATATTATCCTGAAAATGAAGGCATAAAACTATTTATTAAACAAGAAGGCTTAGATAAAATTGTTGTATGTTTTGATAATTCTATTGATACAAAATTTGAAAAACTTACGCGTTTATCCAAAATGGTTATAAATGCAATAGCCCTAATGACTGATGATAAACGGGCTTTAGAAAGTGAAAGGTTCTTTTTATATTTAATATCTTATCCACGAAAAGATATTAAAGATTATTTACAACCTGTTTTAGATTATTTTCATTTAATAGGTTACCTTAAATTTAAGAAAAATATCTATAATGACAATAAACAAAAAATTATAAGGTATCGTGTAGAATTTAAAAACACGGATGGTAAATTATTAATAATAAAAAGATATTCATCACTTGCGCAATTATCCGATGATATAGGTAAAAAAATGACCTCATTACATTATCAACTTTTTAAAACCAATGTCTGATGTTTTTTCGTTTTAAAGTGATTATATTTATGGTGGTTTTGCATGTGACAACCACAATCACATATAAAAAGTTTTCTTTTATAATTTAAAATATTCTGGCTGTATCTGGTTCTATAAAATTTTTGTCTTTCTCTCACGTCATGGACTTTTACAATGTTATGATTAACACAAGGGAAATTTTTAATAAAATAGTTTTCAGTTTCAATATATCCATCACCAATGTATAAAATAAATACCTCAAAATTATTATTTTCTATAATATTTTTGATAGATTTTGTCGGGTTTGTTTTATGACTATACATACGTTTTTTAACATTTTTTGATGAACCATAATAAGTATCATTTGTATCTTTGCATTTTACCATGTAAGTATACCCCATATAACATTACTATATATTTTTATTTTCAAAAATCATCCGTAATACAAAACTCGCCATGCCCTTCTGCCTTACTGTATTGTGTTACTCTTTGTTCAAAAAAATTTGTCTTACTTTCAATACTTATGCTTTCCATCCATTCAAACGGATTTGGCGTATTATACATTTTTTTATAACCAAGTTCATTTAGCCAGAAATCGCTTATAAATTCAATATACTCGCGCATTTTATTTTTATTCATACCAAGTAATGAACACGGCAACGACTCGTTTATAAATTCTATTTCAATTTGCAGGGCGTTTGAAAACATTTGATAAATTTCTTTTTGTGATAATTTTTTTTTTAATTTTGAATACAGAAGACACCCAAATTTACAGTGTTCGCCCTCATCTCTCGCTATAAATTCATTTGCAGTTATTAAGCCGCTAAGTTGTTTATCGCCTGATTTGTTTTTATTATAAAATATGCTTGCAAATGAACCACTGAAGAAAATACCCTCAAAAATTATGAATGCGGTTAGACGGTAACGAAACGGGCAACCGCATTCAATATATCGTTTTCCAAATGCAATTTTTTTAGCAATTGCGGGTATGTTTTCAATAGCATTAAACAATTTTTGTTTTTCCTTACCGTCTGGCACAATTGAATCAAGCAATAATGTATAAGTTTCAGCGTGTATAAATTCCATTGCGTTTTGAAATGCATATGTATTTTGTATTATTGGTATTTTACAATCTTGTATAAAATTCTCGCTTAAATTCTCAGATACAAGACCGTCAGCACATGCAAAAAATGCTAATACCGTTGAATAAAAATGTTGCTCGTCTTTATTCATTTTTAAAAATCTGGCTCTATCTTGTGAAAAATCAATTTCAACAGGTGTCCAAAATGATGATAATTGACGCTTGTAGCATTCATGAACATCTTGATATTCATTAAGTTTAGTATTCCAAACATAGCAATTTTCAACGTCCATTAACAAAGGTTCATTTTTGTCTTCCATATAATATTTTCTATATATTTTAATTTTACATGAAAGCCTTTCGGGCTGTCTTTCGGTTCATGCCTTTTTTCGTATTGGCAACATGTTTTTTTGCTTCTCCATGTGCTTTCTTAACAGCGGCTACGCTTTTTTTTGCTTGTGCGTGGTGCTTTTTTGCTTTTTTCAGTATTCCTGAAATGCGTTTAACGGTTTTGTGTGCTTGTCTGGTTGTCTTGTTGATTGCAGGCATTATATATAATAACTAAATATTATAATTTAAACCGTTTTTTATACATTTTTATCGCAGTTTGTTTATTTTTATATTCCCATAAAATATAACGGCTTAATGTTCCTGCCTTTGTTGCGTCTTTCCAATTTTCATTTTTTTGGTGTCGGGTTATATATCGTTTTTTACGTTCTTCATTGTGGTGTATAGTATAATCACTATAACCTGACGCTCCAAACTGAACAGTTTTCTTTTTTCCGTCTATATTAAAAATCGCAGTCATCTTTTTACCTTTGACATTAGATGGTTTTATTGATATTAGTTTTAACATATTAATTAATAATAATATTATTTTAATAATCGCTTTCATTATCTGTTTCATCATCGCTTGTTAAAACAACTTCCACCATCTCAACCTTTGGCTCTGTTTCAATTTCTGGTTCTTTAAGTGTCTCATTTTCCTTTAAACATTCTGAATTCCAACAAACATAAATAAAATGTAAAATTCCGTTTGATTTATGCTTATCTATAAAAGGTAAAACCTCACTTATAAAAACTAAAACTCCTGTTGCCATTGCTATATATTCCGTTGAACACATTATATATATGTATATATTATTTTTTTATAAAGTTGGCTTTTTTGTCATTATGTATATAACTAAAGCATATTTTTTTATTCTGTATAATTATAATGCCGTATGTAGTCTTAATTGTTGTTATGGTTTTTTGTTGTTGCTTTTGTAAAAACTAATATTTAAATATTTCAAATTGTAAATGCCACGGTATATTATATTTATTTAAAATCATCTTTTGTAACTGGCATTTTTCTACCTTGTCTCTTATAAGTTTTTTTAACTCAATTTCCCAATAATTAGTAAAACTTTTTTTATAAGATAGTCTATATGTTGTCATACTGTAGTTTAATTGAGAACATAAAATTTTAACTGTTTTATAAAGTTCTGTCTTGCGGGTGATTGTCATTAAGTATAATATAGAAAATTATTATCGGATATATAAATATAATGAAGATTTTAGAATTGTTTTCGGGAACTCATAGCGTCGGAAAAGTTTGTGAAAAACTTGGTTTTAATGAAATTGTTTCACTTGATAGAGATTTAGAAGGGTTTAAAGAACATAAACATTTTAAGGTTGATATTCATGATTTTGATTATAAGCAATACCCACCTGATTATTTTGATGTTATTTGGGCTTCTCCTGTTTGTGCTTTCTGGTCTCATTTGAAAGTTTCAAATATAGGAAGGTATAGTAAGCGATATGAACGAAATTTGACACATGATGATATTAAAGATGATATTGATAAACTGGGGAAGCCAATGGTAGATAAAACCCTTGAAATTATTGAATATTTTAAAGGCAATAAAAACTTGCTTTGGTTTATTGAAAATCCACAAAGTGGAAAAATGAAAACATATATAACTGAATTACCTTTTTATGATGTTGATTATTGCATGTATTCGGATTTTGGATATAGAAAGCGCACGAGAATTTGGACAAATAAAGAAGGGTTTGAGCCTAAACTTTGTAATAAAAAATGTTTTGGTTATTCAAACGGACGCCATGTATCACAGTTGGGAGGACAGACAAAAGCAATTAGTATGCTTAATAAATATAGAATACCATTTAAATTAATTGAACAGTTATTGACTTAAATAAATATTATGTATATATATAGTAAGTATGACAACACCCGCACAGCGTGAAGCCAATAAAAGATATAGACAAAAAAACTATGAAAAAATAAAAGCCATTAATAATAAGTCTAATCGTAAAAGTTATGATGAGTGTAAAGATAAATTTAAAGCCAAATCAAAAGCAAACTATCTAAAAAATAGAAATTATAAAAATGTTCAAAATATGGGGAAAACATTAAACTCATTATTTGATATATAAAATACTATAGAAATTTCAAAAATATATAGAAATATTCTTTTGAAATTTTTTTAAGTGTCATAAAAGTTACTTAAGAAAAAAATGTTATACATGTATATATACAATGGTAAGCATGAGAAAAATGGCAATCATAACAAAAACTGCAAGTGCTTTAACAAGTGCAGAAAAACGACGAATATTGAAGACATTGGGACTAAAAAACCAAAAAGAATTATTTCAATATGTTCAAGATTCTGGCGGTTCATTATCCGGTAATGCAACTACCAAAAAAACAAAAGCATTCACATTTGGGAAAATGATTTATAACGCAGACGTTAAGCAACATAATAAAAAATTAATCGTTGCCCAGCGAAAACAGAAAAACATGACCCAATATATATACAGATTCAATAAGAACCTTAGAGAACTTATTACCGACGAACAAAATTTTAAGATAAGGAAACCAAGCCAAGACCAGTTTAAACGGATTCTTACGAGATTCTCACAACAGGTAATGCCAAATGTATTAATG
>Ga0075469_10001224_pt1 | contig 11621 bp, 9 predicted proteins | sample DEB08_DNA_13_FD_77577 | JGI IMG/M metagenome (GOLD analysis project Ga0075469, IMG submission 77577) | Aqueous microbial communities from the Delaware River and Bay under freshwater to marine salinity gradient to study organic matter... | ecosystem: Environmental > Aquatic > Marine > Coastal ...
AAAAGGTAAAGCGAAAGTAAAGGTCACCGCTAGCGGCAAGAAAGTCTCCTACGGGCAGGCTGGAAAAGCCAAAGGCGGTGGTTCTCGTGTGAAGCCTGGAACAAAGAAGGGTGATTCTTACTGCGCTAGGTCTTTAGGAATTAAGAAAAGGCTTTCAAAAGAAAAGCAGAACGATCCCAACACGCCTAACAACTTGAGCCGTAAACGCTGGAAGTGCAAGGGTGCTAAGTCCACAAGAAGCAAAGGTGCTAAGTATGAGTGACGGCCTGTACGCTAACATCCACAAGAAGCGCAAGCGAATTAAGCGTCAAAAATCCCAGGGTAAGACACCAGAGAGAATGCGAAAGCCAGGCTCGAAAGGTGCTCCTAGTGCTAAGGCGTTTAGGCAATCTGCCAAAAATGCAACATTTGAGTGAGGTGAATTATGCCAATGGTTGACGGAAAGAAATATCCCTACACAAAAAAAGGCAAGAGCGATGCTGCCAAAGCTGCTAAGAAAAAGCCCAAAGGCAAATTCAAAGCAAAGGGAGCTATGTACGAATAATGGCTACTGTTGCTCAAGTTGCAAAGGCATCTTTACAAAGAATATTAGTCCAGGCTAGCGAAGCCCCGTTGCAGCCTGATGAGTATAGTGACTTCATATTTGCTATGAATAACTATATGAATGATTTGGACGCTTCAGGGATACAGCTAGGATACACAGAGGTATCTGACTTAGGCGATGATGTAACTATCCCTACAGGCGCACTGCGAGGCTTGATAGCTAATATGGCTATTGAAGTTGCTCCTGACTACAACGGCATTATCTCGCAAGGCTTGGTAAAAGCAGCAAGAGACGGTTTTAATACAATGCGATTAATAGGGCAAAGTATGGGCGTTAGCAAAATGCCATCTACCCTACCTATTGGTTCGGGAAATGAAGATAACTTGTATGGCTTTTCTAGTCACTTTTATCCAGACGCTGAGGCAGAAATACTAGCAGAATCTACTGGGGCAATAGGCCTGGAGCAAAATACAAATGGTTGATCGATCGCAAGGCAGAAAGAAATCAAATTTTGTTGCCAAAACATCTGTAGATGCTGGCGCGTTTATGGATTACTTTGTAAACGGCACTAATTATAAGATCAGCTACACCAATTTTGTTGGTGGTCTTGGTGTTACCGGAAGTATAACTCAGACGGGAGCTGCTACTGGTATTGCTGTCTTAGATATTGATGGTTCTGTAAACAAGATTAGAAACATAGAGAGCGGCTCTGGCATATTGGCTAGTGTATCTGCCGAGAACGGTTTAGAGCTAAAACATAACTTCTCTGCTGACTCTACTGGCGTTCCACTGTTACTCAATGTAACGGACGCTACTCCTGACATTGCAAGCCTGGTTGGAGGAAGCGGAATAAACGTAACCTCAACAAGCAATTACGTCACGATAGATGCTGAGGCGCAGCCATACGCTCAAGTTACTGTGCAAGGAAACACTGGAGCCACAACGATATCCACGGCTGGCACTCCTGTAAAGGCGGCAGCAACTTTTGTTGTTGGTGTACAGTCTGGGTTTACTGGAGATACAACAGGAAAGATAGTTTACAACGGAACATCTGAAAGAGTCGCTGCTATTCATGTTAGCGCCACATTCAGCCCGGTTGCTTCAAACAATCAAGAAATATTTATACAGATTGCTAAAAATGGCACTGTTGAGGCTGGCAGTAAAATTACCAGAAAAGTAGATGCTGCTGAGTCTGCTAATGCTTCTACGTTTTTCAATGTTTCCTTGTTTCAAAATGATTTTATTGAGCTTTATATTGGTAACGACACGAGCACAGATAATGTTGTTCTGATTGATGCAATTGTGGGTATTGTGAACTAATGCCGAAGGTTATCCTGCCAATAGCTAACGGATATTATGAGAGCGATTCTCTGCCGATATCGGCGCAGGAATGCACTAACTTCTATCCGAATATAGCTCAGGCTCCTGCGTTAAATCAGGAGACTCTGTTTGGTACGCCCGGTCTTACACAAGTAGCTAGCGCAAGTGACATCAGTAACTGCCGTGGCGCACATGAAATGAACGGTGTGCCTTACTTTGTGATTGGTAGCAAGTTATACAGTATGTCATCAAGTTATGCTTTGACAGATCACGGTCAAATAGCAGGATCAGGCAGAGTATCGATGGCTGACAATGGAACTCAGTTGTTGCTGTTGGTTCCTGGAGGCAATGGGTATATTTACAACCACGTTGCTGATACTTTTGCACAGATTACAGACGCTGATTTTACGGCTAACGGCAATCCTCAACAGGTTGTGTTTATTGACGGGTTTTTCTGCCTCACTACTGACACAAAGAAATTTATTGTCAGCGCACTGAATGATGGTTTGTCGTATAACGCGCTAGACTTCGGTACTGCAGAGTCGGACCCAGATGAGATCGTTGCTCCTATAGTATTTAAGAACCAGCTATTTATCGGCGGTTCGCAGACGATAGAAGCATTTCAAAACATTGGCGGCGCTGACTTTCCGTTCCAGCGTACTGGGTTGTTCCTCAGCAAAGGGATATCTAGCCCGTTCAGCATTCAGTCTATTCAAGATACGTTTGTGTTTGTAGGCGCGGGTACTAATGAGTCACCTGCGATCTGGGCGCTAAACGGCAACAACGTAGCCAAGATATCTACCACTGCAATAGATAAAGAGTTAAGTGCTTTAACTGAAGCCCAGATACTAGATATATATTCATGGGCCTACGCAGAAAAAGGCGCATACTTTGTTGGATTTGCTTTACCTGGTACTACGTTAGTGTACGACACAATAAGCAAGCGATGGCATGAGCGTAAATCATTTGTGGATGGCTCATTAGGTGCATATCGGGTAAACGCACTGGTTAGGGCGTATAATCAATTATGGGCAGGTGATCTGGTAGATGGAAGGATTGGCCTGCTAGCCCAGAACGTGTACACAGAATACGACACCGAGATTCGCAGAACTATCGTAACTCAGCCGTTTCAAAACAATATGGATTCTTTTGTACTCCCAGAGTTAGAGCTTACGGTAGAGAGCGGTGTAGGTAATTCCTCTGCTGTGAACCCGAAAGTGGGATTAGAGCGGTCTGTAGATGGTAAAATATGGTCAGATGCTAGATACCGCAGCATTGGTAAAGTGGGCGAGTATAACCGCAGAGTTATCTGGAACCGTAATGGTAGGGCTTCAAGGTTTGAGCTTTTTAGATTTACAATTAGTGACCCGGTAAAGCCTGTATTTATACAGATGACTGCTGACATTGTGGCAATGCAATGAGCTATAAGTTAAACGCGGCCCAGCCGATAGTTGATGCTAATGGCACGATGGAGCAGCCATTCAGACAGTTTACGCAGGAAGCGGCGTTATCTATACCTATAACGGGTGTAGGCAGTCCAGAAGGAGTTGTAGAGGCGGTACAGTTTAGTTTATATCTCGACACTACAGGAAGTGCGGGATCAATCCAATACAGAAAAATGCAGCCTGAGATCGGTGGTGACCGAAGCAAGGGCTGGATAGCGGTTTAGGAGAATATTATGGCAATACCATTTTTAGCACCATTAATTGCGGCAGGAAAGGGCATAGCTGGTGCTCTTGGAGGCGCTAAGGGTTTGGCTGCTATAGGTAGCACTGCTCTTGGTTATAAGGGCCAAAGAGATGCTAATAAAATGGGCGCGAAAGCAGCGGAGCAATCTGCTCAACAGCGAGCGGAGCAAATGGCATTGATCAGAGAGTTTGGTCAGAAATCTCTAGCTCCGTTGGCTCCTGCATATCAAAGGTCGCAAGACATACGTCAAAATGCTGTAAATCAAGCTCTTAACCTTACTGGCTCGATGTTTAGACCGCAGCTTGAACAATTCCGAGAAGGCAACTATATGGCCCAACAACGAATAGCAGAGGCCCAGCCTTTTATGCAATCGGCAATACTTGGCAGAGGATCGCTAGATTATCGGCCCGAAGCGGCACGAGTAGGCGGTCAAATAGATTACAGCACTCTTGATTCCATAATAAATCCGCAGCAGATGCAGTTTACTCCTGTAACACAAGCTCAACCAACACAACCAACACAGCAAGCATCTGCTCCAGTTGATCTAATGCAACAAGCAATGATGCAATTCCAAACCGATGGGCAGATACCGTTATGAGTATGAGAATAGAAGACACGGAAGGCGGTAAAGAAGCTGAATTTATTGTACTTGACTTTATTAAGTCTACTCCTAATGCATCGGTTGCAGATATCGCAACTCTAATAAATGATGTTGGTGCTGATCTTAATTATCTTTCCACTGTTTTAAATGTTGATCCTGTAATCGCAAGGCAGGCTTACAGCGAAGTTATTTCGACTGCGCCTCCGATACAGGAAGTAATCAAAAAACAAATAGATTCAAATCCTGTAGTTCCTCCTACTAGACCACTAGATCAAGTAATCGATCCTAGCGGTCCTGCATTTTCTCAAGAAGAAATAGATAATGTTGTAGGTCAACTTACCCGTGGCGATAAAACGCCAAGTGAGATTGCTCAACAGTACGGAGTAAGCGAAGACTTTGTTAATACTAATCTTCTAATAGTACAAGAGCAGGCTTTTCAAGACCTTAACTCAGGTGCTAAGACACCAGAACAAGTTGCTAGTCAGTACAATCTAAGCAACGAGTTTGTTGTTAGCAATCTTGCAAGAGTGAACCAAGAAAGAAACATCGATCGCAATGTTTATGATCCTGAAAGGCCTGAACCGCCGGTTTATGATCCTGAGCCGCAGCCGCCGGTTAATGTTGATCCTGAAAGGCCTATGCCGCCCAGTGTGCCTGTATCGCCTGAGCCACAATTACCTGTGGGCCTGGCGGCAGCAGAACAAGCCGCTTTGGGCGGTGCAGGAACGGCCACAGGGCTTTTGGGTGCTACCGCAGGCTCGGCAGGCAGAGAATTGACTGCAGGCACACTGGGCGGCATAGGTGCTCTGAGAGGCGGTATAGGACAAGCTAGACAAGACATAATGCAGGGAACTCAAACTGGCATAGGCGCTCTCCAGCAAGCACTGGGAGGCGCTAGGGCTGACATTGAGTCAGGATTCACTGGAGGCCGTGGAGACATACAACAGGCTCTCGCTCAGTCCAGAGGAGATATTCAATCTGGATTTGGAAGAGCTGAGGCAATGTTTGATCCCTACGCTCAGGCTGGCGGTCAGGCGCTACAACAGCAACTAGCACTGTCTGGCGCGTTAGGTCCAGAAGCATTTCAACAGGCTTATCAAGAAAGTCCACAGATGAGATTCTTGCAAGAGCAGGGCGAACGTGCTGCTCTTAGAACAGCAGGCGCAAGAGGCGGCTTAGGAGGCGGCAGGGTTATGCAGGAGCTTGCTAGGTACAATACTGGCCTGGCTTCTCAAGACTTGCAAAACCAAATAGCCAACCTTCAAGCTCTATCTGCTCAAGGGCTTGGTGCTAGAGGCAGTGCGGCTAATATCGCCACAGGTGGCTCTCAGCAGCTTGCGGGACTAGCCTCTGGTGCTGGTCAGAATCTGGCTAATTTATCCACTGGTCAAGCTCAACAGCTTGCTAGTTTGGGTGTGCTTGGCGGTACTTCTGGATTACAAGCAGCTACTCAACAGGGTACGCAGTTGGCTAACTTAGCGCAGCAGCTAGGTGTTAGCGAAGCTGATTTAAGAACATCTCTCGGTGCAGGACGCTCTAACATTGCGCTAGGTATAGGAACTAGAGCGGCAGACTTAGCCGCACAAACAGGCTTGAATGTAGCAGGCATGAGGACTCGCGCTGGCGAGCAACTACAACGTCAATTTGGAACGACCGCATCTCAAATGGGTGGTTTGCAACAAGGAATGGGTGCTGGTACTGCACAAATGATTGGAGCGCAGACCGATCTTGTTAGCAGATTACAACAGGCGGCGGCTCAGGGTGATGCAGCAGCTCAAACAGAATTGGCTTTAATGCAAGCTCAAGGCAACAGCAACATAGGTGCTCAATTAGCTGGCGTACCGCAATCCTCTACATTTGTTCCTCAAAGCCCGATCTCAGGAGCTTTAGGTGGTGCGGTTGTAGGAGCGAGACTTGGCGAGATGTTCCCAAAAGAGGAAAAAGTGCAGGCTCCTGTGTTTGATTCTCAACCGTATGTGCCTACGATGAGTTATCATTCCGGCGCAACGGTATATCCTGGTAATACTCAATTTGGCGGTAATCCAAGCTCTATGGGAATAATCAGAAATCCTTTAAGTTAAGTAATATAGGCGATTAGGTATAGATATGGCTGACAACTTATCATTGTTAGGTGGAAGAATGCCTACACAGCAGCAAGGTCCACAACTAAGCACAATATTGCAAGGCTTGCAATCAGCTTACGCTGGTCAAGGTCCACAGTTTTTGCAGCAAATGCAGCAGCAAGAGCAATACGGCAGACAAAAAGCTATGCAGGATTTTCAAATGCAAGAAGTCCTTGCCAAGTCTGCTGCTCAAGATGCTGTAAGGATCAGAGGTTTACTACAAACTGGAAATGTAGGTCAGGCAATTGAGTTACTGCAAGACAGGACTCAGCTAGAGAATAGAATTGGAGCTTCTAGCGAATCTACTCAAAATATGATTCAGATGCTTATGAATGATCCTATGTCAGCTATACCTTCTCTTGATTCTGCAATAAACAGCGCGTATCAGATTGGCTTAATACAGATGCCCAAGCAAGACGAACTAACTGTAAGCCAACTGCGTGAAGTAGGCACTAGTGCTAGAAAACTTAATCAAAACGTAGACGAGATAACGACCGCTTACAACAAGGTCAAGGGCTTAGAGAAAGAAATGAGAGCCAAAAGCAGATCAGCAATCAATGCGGGCATCATGAACGTAGCTCGACTGATATCACCGGGTGTTGTTACGGATGCTGATGCTAGGCAAATTGCTGGAGCGGATACGCCGATATCTGCGGTTATTGCTGCATTACAGGGAAGAGGCGTAAATACAGAACAGTTGATGCGAATTGTTGATCCAACAAATCCAGATACGTTTGACGTTGATCAGCTTATGGCTGTGGCTAACAGCGTGACTGCGGCTGGCATACCATCGATATATGATGCTTACTCAGATTTGCAGAGGACAGCTACAGACTTCGGCGCTAACCAAAGATTTATGAGCGCTTACTTCAATCCAGAGTCTAAGAGAATGCAAACTTTGGCTAATATAAGAACAGAAGTTAGCTCTCCCGCCTCAAATATGATTCAGTTTGAAAGCGAAGAAGACTTGAATACTGCATATCAAGAAGGACAAATAACAGATGCTGATTTGTCTAGGGTTAGAGTAAAAGCCGCTGATGGAAATTATTACCCAACAAGATTTACGGATTGATTTATGGCTCCTCAAACGAAGACATTAATAGCAGATACAAATCAGGCTCCTGTTTTTACTAGTGCTCCTGCACCTCTAAGAGAGATAGGCGAGCCTCAAAGAAGTCTTGTGGCTGATATACCTCTTACGCCCGAGCAGGAATCTGCAAGAGAGCTTTACCCTACAAGAGTGGGCGAGGTGCTCCCTGACAGTGGAGTTGTCGCTCGCACAGGATTGGGTGCGCTCAGTGCTTTAACATTTGATCCAAACGAATTCGCGCAGATACTAAAGGTTGCTGATCCTAGAATACAGGTAAGCACAGGGCCAAGAGGCGGTGTTTACATTAATCACCCTGAGAATCCTCAGACCTATGTTGTTAATAAGCCGGGTTTAAGCTTAGGAGATGTTCCTCAAACAATAGCAGCAATTACTGCGGCAACTCCTGCTGGTTTTGGTAGAACTGTGTTGACCAGGGCGGCATTAGAAGCGGCAACGCAAGCTGCAATAGAATTAGCCCAAAGTAAAGCTGGTGGCGAGTTTAATGTCGGAGAAGTAGCTATGGCTCCGATGTTTAGCGTTGCTTCAGATTTGCCCGGAGTGGTCTCTGCGGGAAGACAAGAATCTGCAATGAGAGGTCAGGTAGCCGGAACGCTCGAGGAGGGAGCAGCTCCTGAAATATCTCGCGTAGCAAGAGAGGCAACAACTGGGCGGGCTCCGCAAGCTGCTGAGCGTATGGTTGATGTTGTTCAACCTGATCCTGTTAGGGCTAGGGCTGTTCAGGAACTAGGGTTAGAAGAAATTACTCCGGCAAGAATCGTTTCTGGAAATCCTCAGTACATTCAGGTTGAGCAGGCTGTGGCTCAGATTCCTGGCTCAGCAATGGCTAATTCGGAGAAGCAGTTTATAAACGAATTAGCCGCTAGGGCTGGAAACTTCATAGACGAGTTTGGAGGGAGCCGGGACTTAATTGCCGTAGATGATCTCATCAAGAAAGAGATGAGCGATATAATGGACGGTCTGAGGGCACAGTCTGATGCTCTTTACACAAAGATTAGCGCAACGATTGATCCTAGAGCTAGGATAACTAATTTGCGTCCGCTTAGGGACGCGCTTAGGTCAAAAGCAATAGATGCAGGCGGTGTAAGAAACTTATCTCAGCCAGAACAACAATTGTTTAGAGAAGTGCAAAAATCAATGTCAGCAACTGGTAGAGCTGGGCAGATGACTTACTTTCGACTTGATGAGCTAAGGCAAAAAATAGGAGAGCAATACGGCAGCGCGTCTAGAGGTATGGTTCAGGGAGACACTGCATCATTCCAGCTCGGTAGATTGTATGACGCTCTTACAGAGGCGCAGGATCAGGCTCTTAGAGACCTTGACCCATCTATGTCTCAGGTTTGGGAAGCAGCAAAAGGTCTTGTCGCTGAGAGAAAAGGTCTTGAAGAGATAGCCAAGAATGTTGCTGGCAGGAATATGGAGAGGAATATTGTTCCTCAACTAACCAGAGCTATGAATCGGTTATCTGAGGGAAACAGTCAATTGTTCAAGCAGGTTATAGAAGCGGTCCCAGAAGGTATGAGACAAGAAGCTGTAGTAACTGCTCTTGGTGGTATTTTTACCCGTGGAGGCAGAACGAACGTGGAATTATCTCCCGGTCAATTTGCTGCTTGGTGGAATAAAATTAAGAGAGACTCTGGAGCTAGGGATTTGCTTTTTAGAAATCTTCCTTCTGGCGGCGCAAGGTATCTCAATAACTTAGCGTCTATATCAAAGGCTTATGCAGATGCAACAGCCTCTGCTCCCAGAACTGGTATAACTAATGCAATGGAAATGATGAATAATGACAACGGATTCATCAGCAAGTTTTTTGGAGAAATTCCCATTGCTGGCGCTTGGGTAAAATGGGCTTTGGATTCTGCCCCAGAAGATACGCTTAAAGCCGCAAGTCAAATGATGGGTGATCCAAGTTTTAAAAGAATTATTGTTAGGTCTGCAAGAGGGGAACCCACAGATAGGGCTGAGGCTAGCTTTATTAAAAGCAAGGTATTTAATAACTGGGCAAACACTGTTCCAGCCAACATCAAAGAAAGAGCATTAGCCGTAGGTGTGGCTAATTACTTTTTGAACAGTACAAGCGGTGAAGAATAATGGCTAGATTTAATGAAATAAATGCACAATATTTTGATGACGCTGGCGATCCGTTAAGCAACGGTAAGATATATTTTTATGAGACGGGTACGACTACTCTTAAAGATACTTTTAGCGATATTAATCAAACTATAGCTAACACCAATCCAGTTATATTAACTGCGGCAGGTAGGCAACCAAATATATTCTTCAGCGGCACAGCTAAGTCAATATTAGTAGACAAGAATGATGTACAGATACTGGTTCGTGACCCGGTAGGTCAGACAGCTAGTGTATTTGGTGATGGATGGGTAGCTACGAAGATATACAGTGCTGATGCCGTAGTATTAGGTAGCGATGGTCAATACTATCGATCTCTAGCCTCCGGTAACCAGAACAACGATCCGACTTCTACGTCTGGATACTGGACGCTACTTTACTCAGTCGAATGGAACTCGGGCATAACCTATCAGGAAGGTGCTGTAGTCACCTATAACGGCGAGCAGTACCAGAGCCTCCAGAACACCAATCTGAACAATAATCCGTCCAGTGCGACAGCGTACTGGGTGCTACTGAGCTTTGCCTGGCTGTCTACCAAGACATACGCAATCAATGAAAATGCGGTAGGTACTGACGGCATTCTCTATACGTCTTTACAGAACTCTAACACTGGCAACATTCCGGCAAGCTCTCCTGCCTACTGGGTAGGCACATCTGCGGCGGCAGCGGCAAGTGCTACGGCGGCGGCAGCATCTGCGACAGCGGCAGCAGCTAGTGAGACAGCAGCGGAAACAGCAGAGACTAACGCAGCAGCGTCTGAGACGGCAGCAGCAGCTAGCGAGACAGCGGCGGCGGCTAGTGAATCAGCGGCGGCTACAAGCGAAACCAATGCAGCTTCTAGTGCCTCAGCAGCGTCTACAAGTGAAACCAACGCAGCGGCTAGTGAGACTGCGGCAGCAGCGAGTGCTAGCGCAGCCTCTACCTCTGAGACCAACGCAGCTTCAAGTGCTAGTGCGGCCTCTACTTCAGAGACCAATGCAGCAGCCTCAGAGACAGCAGCGGCAGCTTCAGAAACAGCAGCAGCGGCCTCGGAGAGTGCGGCAGCTACCAGTGAGACTAATGCAGCTAACAGCGCGTCAGCGGCCTCTACAAGTGCCACAAACGCATCTACCTCAGAGACTAACGCAGCTACTTCCGCAACTAATGCAGCGACTTCCGCAACAGCAGCGGCGGGTTCGGCTACCTCGGCAGCTACCTCGGCAACTGACGCAGCGGCATCCTTGGATGAATTTACCGATTTGTACCTTGGCGCTAAATCTACTGCGCCTACGGTAGACAATGATGGCAACCCACTTCAGACAGGTGCTTTGTACTTCAACACTGTCTCTAACACGATGTTTGTCTACACAGGCTCTTCGTGGGCAGCAGCAGGTTCAGCAGTTAACGGTACAGCGGAACGCCAGGAGTACACAGCGACTTCAGGCCAGACTAACTTCTCAGCAACCTACGATGTGGGTTTTGTAGATGTCTACCTGAACGGCTCTAAGCTAATACCTACTACTGACTTCACAGCCACAGACGGCGCTACGATTGTACTAACTACCGGAGCTACCACAGGCGATAATGTCTCTATCATTGCCTACGGTGCGTTCAATGTTGCTGATGTGTACACACAGGCTCAGAGTGACGCTCGATACACACAGAAGTCTAATAATCTGTCTGATCTTGATAACGCAGCCACAGCCAGAACAAACCTTGGCCTAGTTATCGGCACAGACGTAGAAGCGTTTGACGCAACTATCCTAAAGTCAGCAGACATTGGTGTAACTGTTCAAGGCTATGACGCTAACACTACTACGTCTACAAACACTCAGACGCTTACGAACAAGACCATCAGGGACACTGTCTACGCTCTGTCAGGCACAGCCTTTGACGCTACCAACGGCGCAGTACAGACCAAGACTCTAGCGGCTAACACGACCTTCACGGATTCTTTAAGCTCTGGTGACGCAATCGTTCTACAACTCGAAGCAGGTGCTAGTTACACAGTCACTTGGCCTACAATGACTTGGGTAACCTCTGGCGGCAATGTCGCTCCTACGCTGACTGCTAAAGACACACTGGTGTTCTGGAAAGTCTCCTCCGTACTCTACGGTGCTTACACTG
>Ga0075469_10001228_pt1 | contig 11614 bp, 9 predicted proteins | sample DEB08_DNA_13_FD_77577 | JGI IMG/M metagenome (GOLD analysis project Ga0075469, IMG submission 77577) | Aqueous microbial communities from the Delaware River and Bay under freshwater to marine salinity gradient to study organic matter... | ecosystem: Environmental > Aquatic > Marine > Coastal ...
GAAGGGCCGTCAGAGAGTGGGTTGCTGCACGAAACCAGTTCGCTATCCTATACCCAGAACGGTTCAACAGATGACCCGTCAAACCGGCATGGACTGAGCCTCATACACAGAGTTTCGGATCCGACGCTTTGCCGGCACAGACACACCCATTCATGGCCAAAACAAAACTTTCACTTGTAATTTCGTGCGACTACCCCCACATGAGGGTTGCAGCCGATACAAAACTCGACCCACTGTTCTCCTACTAGGCCACAGTCTTCGATATTGAACTGACGCCGCCAGGCTGTCGCACTCTCGCGGACAGCACGGAATCTAAAGGATGAACACGATGGCTAATGGCACCGTGAAATGGTTTAACACAACAAAAGGCTTCGGCTTTATTGCCCCCGATGGCGGCGCGAAGGACATCTTCGTTCACATCTCCGCAGTTGAGCGCTCAGGCCTCACAGGTCTGCAAGACGACCAAAAAGTGACTTTCGACGTAGAAGCTGGCCGTGACGGTCGCGAATCTGCTGTGAATCTCGCACTCGCATAAGCGATTGAATACAGTGGCGTGCATATCTTGCACGCCACAACTATGAAAAAACCTCCACATTTTATCCGATCAGAGCCCAATCTTGAATTTTATCAAGAATTGTGCTAAGAATCGCGCGCGACGTTGACCTATCGACCACTGTTACCTTTTCCGGCTCAGTCTTCCGATCACGTTCTACCGAGCCACTCCGCTGCATTTCCGCGAGCGGACACAACTAAGGAAAAATGACATGGCCTCAGGCACAGTCAAATGGTTTAACTCTACCAAAGGTTTCGGCTTTATTGCCCCCGATGGTGGATCCAAGGACGTATTCGTCCACATCTCAGCAGTTGAGCGTTCCGGCCTTACAGGCCTCAAGGACGACCAAAAGGTCACTTTCGATATCGAAGCTGGTCGTGATGGCCGCGAAAGCGCCGTCAACTTGGTTCTTGCTGACTAAGACGCTTAACGCGTTATCTGAATTTGAGACGGGCACCTTTCAACGGTGCCCGTTTTTGTTTTGCGTGTACGCTAATCGCCCAAGTCATCGCACATTCGCGATCAGTTTCAACACCGCAGGCCCCATCGCCGCAACGATCACGCTCACGCCTTCTGTATTGGGATGAATGCCATCGGGTTGCAAAAACTCCGACATACCTTCTTGCATGCCAGATGCAGCCCGCAACCCGGATGCAAAATCGGGATAGAGCGGCACGTCGTATTTCACCGCCAGATCGCGGTACATCCCTTCAAATTCTTGCTTGTAATCAAGACCGTAGTTCGATCCTACGGACAAACCAACCAATAACATATCAACCCCCGCATCTTGGCCAGCGGCCAGAATGCCATCAAGGTTCGCCTTGCTCACTGCCGGATCAAGCCCCCGCAAGAAATCATTCCCCCCCAGCGCCACGATCATTGCGTCGACATCCGGTGTTAGAGTCCACGCAGCGCGGCTAAGACCGCCTGCTGTTGTGTCACCAGAAACGCCTGCATTCATCACAACAACATCGGCACCTTGGGCCTGCAACCAACCTTGCAGTTGCGGCACGAACCCGTCGCCCTGCGCCAATCCGTATCCGGCTGTCAGGCTATCGCCCAGCGCTGCGATGGTCACAGATTCGGCATGTGCCAACCCTGTTGTCATCAAAAGGGCCGCTGCCAGCTTGCTGCCACGCGAAACGGCCCCATATGCAAAGGAACCGATCTGATCCGAGGCATCTTTCATGACCGACCCCGTTCTATCCATAACCAACGCCCAGCTGTCGCTAGATGGCAACGCAGGACGCGTCGATATTTTGCATGACATTTCGCTAGATGTCGCGCCGGGCGAAACGCTGGGTCTGGTCGGGCCAAGTGGGTCTGGCAAATCGTCGCTCCTTATGTTGATGGGCGGGCTGGAACAGGCCACCGCTGGCACGATCACGGCATTGGGCCACGATTTGACGGCGATGAACGAAGACCAGCTTGCACTCTTTCGTAGGGATAATATGGGGGTGGTGTTCCAATCTTTCCACCTTATCCCGACAATGACTGCGCTTGAAAATGTCGCGACCCCGCTCGAGCTGGCTGGCGCACCTGATGCGTTTGCCCGTGCAGAGGCAGAATTGCGCGCTGTTGGTCTGGCCGACCGCATAGATCACTATCCCAGCCAGATGTCGGGCGGTGAACAGCAACGTGTGGCCCTTGCCCGCGCCTCTGCCCCGCGTCCACGTCTTTTGTTGGCGGATGAACCCACAGGCAATCTGGATGAAACCAATGGGCAGGCCATTATCGATATGCTGTTTGAGTTGCGCAACCGTCATGGTGCCACGTTGATCATGGTCACACATTCAGGCGAACTGGCCGCCTGCTGTGACCGCATTGTGCGCCTGCGCGATGGCCGCATCGAAGGCCAAATGGCCAAGGCAGCTGAATGAGCCTTCGGATTGCATCACGCTTCGCCGCCCGTGAACTGCGGGGCGGCTTGCGCGGCTTTCGCGTGTTCTTGGCTTGTCTGGCACTTGGCGTCGCAGCAATTGCAGCCGTCGGCGCCGTGCGCGCAGGGATAGAAGCCGGTCTAGCGCGTGATGGCGCGGCCATGCTTGGCGGCGACGCAGAAGTCGAATTCACCTACCGCTTTGCCCGCGCCGATGAATTGGCATGGCTGACCACTATTTCCGAGAACGTGTCCGAAACGGTCGATTTCCGCTCTATGGTCGTGGTTGACCGCAACGGCGAGGCGGAGCGCGGCCTTACGCAAATCCGTGCCGTCGATGATCTTTACCCTCTGATTGGACAGGTCCAGCTTGATCCCGTGATGCCTTTGACGGACGCATTGGCTGATAAAGGTGGTGTGATGGAACGGGTGCTGGCCGACCGGTTAGGCCTTGTGGCAGGTGACAGCTTTCGACTTGGCGAACAGGAATTCACCTTACGCGCTATTCTTGATCGCTACCCTGACAATGCCGCCGGTGGTTTCGGCCTAGGGCCCCGCACAGTCGTGTTGACTGACGACTTGGCGGACTCGGGTTTGTTGATGGAAGGCACTCTATTTTCAACACAATACAGGCTTGATCTGCCCGACGGGACGGATCTTGCGGCGCTTGAAACCTTTGCAGAAACAGAGTTCAGCGATAGTGGTTTGCGCTGGCGCGATAGCCGCCGTGGCGCGGGTGGTGTTGCCCAATTCGTCGATCGTATTGGTGCCTTCTTGATCCTTGTGGGCCTGTCGGGTTTGGCCGTTGGTGGTGTGGGCGTCTCCGCCGCTGTCAGAGCATACCTTGCAGGCAAAACCGGTGTGATCGCGACATTGAAAACCCTTGGGGCCACACGCGCAATTATCTTTCAAACATACTTTATCCAAGTCGGCGTTCTAACGATCATCGGCGTTCTGCTTGGGGTGATCATCGGCGCGGGCCTTCCCGTCCTTTTCGCCCCGCTGATCGAAGCTAGCCTGCCTATTCCCGCGGTCTTTACCATTTACCCTGCCCCACTGATCGAGGCGGCTGTTTACGGCGTGCTGGCCGCATTGGTCTTTACCTTATGGCCGCTTGCCAAGACCGAAGACATTCGTGCAGCAACCTTGTTCCGCGACGCATTTTCGTCAAGCGCTACGCTGCCACCGATGAAATACCTGCTCGCTATTGGTGTGCTGCTTGCCGCATTGATCGGGGCCGCAATCTGGTTTTCCGGTACGGTATTCCTCACGCTATGGACCGCGGGCGGGATCGCGGGTGCGTTGGCGATTTTGGTAATCGCCGCAGTGATCATTCGCTGGATCGCACGGCGTTTGCGCAAAACGGCGCGCGGCCGCCCTGCCCTGCGATTGGCCTTGGGCGCAATCGGCGCGCGCGGAGGCGAGGCAACATCAGTCGTTCTCTCGCTTGGCCTTGGGCTGACAGTCTTAGCCGCAGTGGGACAAATTGATGGCAACCTGCGCAACTCGTTTTCAAACGACCTGCCAGCGGTCGCGCCAAGCTATTTCTTTGTTGATATTCAGCCAGACCAAATCGACGGTTTCCGCGAACGCCTCGACAACGATGATGCAGTCAGTCGCGTTGACACGGCGCCTATGCTGCGCGGGATCATCACCCTGATAAACGGCCTGCCCGCTGACGACGTCGCAGGCGGGCATTGGGTAGTTCAAGGCGATCGCGGGATCACCTACGCCGACGCACAACCGACGGGGACCGAAGTAACCGCAGGACAATGGTGGCCCGCAAACTATGCAGGGCCACCGCAAATCAGCTTTGCAGCCGAAGAAGCCGCAGAGATGGGATTGTCCCTCGGTGATATGATGACCGTCAATGTGCTGGGCCGCGACATCACCGCAGAAGTCACCAGCTTTCGCGATGTGAGTTGGGAAGACGCCGGGATCGGCTTTGTGCTCGCCATGAACCAAGGGGCCTTGGCTGGTGCACCACACAGTTGGATTTCAACTGTCTATGCTGAAGAAGAGGCAGAGGCTGCGATTTTGCGGGATTTAGCGACCGCATACCCCAACATCACCGCAATCCGCATCCGCGACGCGATTGATCAGGTCATCGAACTGGTCGGCGGTATCTCTGCTGCGACGCGGTATGGTGCGTTGATCACGCTGGTCACTGGCTTTCTGGTCCTGATCGGAGCGGCTGCTGCGGGCGAACGTGCGCGGACATTTGAGTCGGCGGTTTTGAAAACCCTTGGCGCGCCACGCCGTCAAATCATCGCAAGCTTTGCATTACGTGCCGCTATCTTGGGGCTGGCCGCGGGAACGGTCGCACTTGGCGCTGGCATCTTGGGCGGCTGGGCTGTTTCGACCTTTATCATGGACACGCCCTATGTCCTGATCTGGGGCAATGCGTTGCTGATAATTGGTGGCGGGATCGCTGCATCCACGCTTGCGGGGCTTGCCTTTGCATGGCGACCGCTGTCAGCGAAACCCGCGCAGGTTCTGCGTGCCCGCGAGTAATCAGCGGCGATGATGTAGCAGACTAAACAGGCGCGCTTGGCGGGCGAATGGTTCAGATGGGGCACCATCCGATGGCTGCGCCATGACCTTGCGAGCAAGCATGAGCGCCAGAACTGCAAAGACAGCGCCGCCCAGAAACTGACCGACCAACACACCGGGCGCGCCAAACCAAGCAGCCCCGACCAACACAAAGGGGACGGTCCCAAATGTATTTCGCCCCCAGTTTATAATCGTCGAATAGAACGGGTGACCAAGGTTGTTGAATGCCGCGTTCGACACGAAAATAACGCCGTTGAAAAAGAACATCAGCGACAGTGGGCCCGCGAATAGAAAGACCAGCGTTAGCGCTGTGCCCTCTAGCTGGAACAACATTTGAATGGCTGGACGTGCGAGGAAAAACAGCGTTGAAACCACGACAACGACTATTGCGGTAAACAGCAATCCGTCGCGGAAGGCCCCACGCACACGGTCGTTCAACCCGGCACCCGCATTCTGGCCAATGATCGGCCCTATCGCACCCGACAGCGCAAAAATAACCGCAAAGCCAACAGGCGACATGCGCGCAATGATCGCCATGCCTGCAACGGCGTCTTCACCGAAATCAGACATCGCGCGGGTGACATATGCTTGGCCAATTGGTGTCGCGAGTTGGGTTAGGATCGCAGGAATGGCGATAGCAAAGATCGGGCGAATATCGATTGTGAGACTGCCAAATGTGGGTTTGTCAAAGCCGTCGTAATATTTAATCAGCGGGATCAACGCAGTAACCGCGATCACAATGCGCGCGCAGACACTGGCGATTGCCGCACCCGTCAGTTCAAGATCAAGGCCAAAGATCAAGATCGGATCAAGCACCGCATTAACCAATCCACCCCAAATCGTCGCCATCATTGCGCGCCGTGCATCGCCGTGCGCGCGCAAAATCGCGCCACCAATCATGCCGACAATCAAGAACGGCAACGATGGCACGATGATCGACAAGTAGTGCACAGCAAGGTCCAACGTGGCCCCTGTCGCACCCAGAAGGCCCGCCAGAAACGCGAGGTTCATCCAGACGATGGCGGCAAAAATAGCGCCAAAGATGACACCGTAGATCAGCGAGTTTGTAGCACGCCTGCGGGCCTCTTCTGCTTCGCCGGCACCCAAAGCGCGGGCCACGACGGCACCTGCCGCAATCGCCATGCCGATCCCGAAGGACGTGGTGAAAAACAAGACCGCGCCAGCATATCCCACGGCAGCTGCCAATTCTGCTTTGCCCAGCATCGAGATGAAAATCATGTCGACAAAATCGACCAGAAATACCGCCATCAACCCCACGGAGGCTGTCAGTGACATCACCGAAATATGGCGAAACAAGCTGCCTTGCGTAAAGACAGCTCGCGTGTCGCTATGTGCTTTTGGTTTTGCTTCGCTCATCGAAATTGCGCCCACGCGTGTCAATGCTGCGCACAACAGCAGGACAAACCAGTGAACTCAAGCACTTTCGCGGTTTCTAGCAACACTTCGGCGATGTGAACATGTTACTACAGCGTCGGACGAACCTGCAGCAGTGGCATCACATCTGCCATTTCAGGTCCACGCTCGCGGCCAGTTACCGCTTTGCGCAGCGGCATGAACAGCCCCTTGCCTTTACGGCCAGTTGCCTCTTTCACTGTGGATGTCCAAGCACCCCAGGTGTCAGCATCAAAGGGCAGTTGCGGCAATAAATCAAAGGCCTGCGCAATGAATTCGCGATCTTCATCTGCAACCAGTGGCGTAGCGCCGTCGCGGAACAAGGCCCACCAGTCAGACACTTGATCAAGGTTGGTGATGTTTTCACGCACGACCTGCCAGAATGGTTCTGCTAACTCTGCGGGCACACCCGCCGACGTCAAGACATCGGCCACGTCACCCGCGCTCAGAGTGGCCAGATGACGGGCGGTCAGTGGTACGAGGTCTTCTGCATCGAATTTCGTTGGCGCAGAGCCAAATTTCGAGAGATCAAACGCCGCAACAACTTCGTCAAGATTTGCACGTAGCTCAATCGGCTCGGAAGACCCCAAGCGCGCCATGAGAGACAAGATCGCTTCTGGTGCGATACCGCGTTTGCGCAGGTCACGCAGCGCCAGCGTGCCAAGCCGTTTCGACAGTGCTTCGCCTTGTGGTCCGGTCAGCAATGAATGATGCGCGAAACGCGGGACATTTCCGCCCAGCGCTTCGATGATCTGAATTTGGGTTGCCGTGTTCGTCACGTGGTCTGAACCGCGCACAATGTCAGTGATGCCCATTTCGGTATCATCAACAACAGACGCCAAAGTATACAAAATTTGACCGTCATTCTTGAACAAAACCGGATCACTAACCGACGCTGAATCGATTGAAATATCACCGATAATCCCGTCAGTCCATTCTGTGCGCAATTGATCCAGTTTGAACCGCCAATGCGATCCACGTTCTGCGCGCAGTTTGTCTTTTTCTGCGTCCGAAAGTGCAAGTGCTGCACGGTCATAGACCGGAGGTTTGCCCATGTTCAGTTGCTTTTTGCGCTTGAGGTCAAGTTCGGTCGGGGTTTCAAAACATTCGTAAAGCCGGCCCATATCGATCAGCTTTTGCTTGGCGACCAAATAGTTTTCCATCCGCGCTGACTGATGTTCGGTTTGATCCCATGTAAAGCCAAGCCACTTTAGATCTTCCTTAAGACCTTCGACATATTCGTCCTTTGACCGCACACTGTCGGTATCGTCGATCCGCAGGATGAATTTACCGCCGTTCTGGCGCGCAATCGCGTAGTTAAACAGCGCGGCACGCAAGTTGCCGATGTGTATCCAACCTGTGGGCGAAGGGGCGAATCTGGTCGTGGTCATGAGTATGTCTCCTGTTGCGAGGTATTGACCATGCCGCGCAGCGGATGTCCAGTTTCTGGGGCGATGCCCCTCACCCCGAAGTTTTCGGGGAAAAAGAAGATCATACTTCAGGTTGCCTGAACCGGCCACTTGCCTTTCAGGTCCTTTAGTCCCGCGCGCACGAGGTCTGCCAGCACATCCACGTCAACATCTTCGAGCTTGTTGAGATAAAGGCATGACTTGCCGGTTTTGTGCTTGCCCAGCCGCGCAAGAATACCGCTAAAATCCGCATAGCCCGGCATGATATAGATCGACATATTCGATTTGCGCGGACTAAAGCCGGTTGCCAGAAAATCACCGCTGCGCCCACTGTCATATGTATAATGATAACTGCCGTAACCGATGATGGAAGGACCCCACATTTGCGGCACCCAACCGGTCACTTGGCGAAACATCTTGTCTAGAGCTAATGCATCGGCCTGCCGTGTCGGATGCGCGATAGCATTTATGAAATCGCTTACGGATTGCGTCGTTGCTTGGGTTTTATTCTCTGCCATGTCGCATCCTAGCACGATCTTCTTTTGTGCCAAAGACTTTGCCCGCTGTCACACGCCTGTTTCCGTGCCCAGCTCTGGCGACTAGTCTCGTTATCGAGGCATTGCCTTTTTCCCAAACACACGGAAATGAGGTGAATGATATTGGACACCTGGTTTTGATGGCTTGCAGATCGCACAGTTAGATCACCGCGGTAGCGTGAGAACTAACCCCAAGAAAACCAAATAGCTGCCACCGGTTTTTCGATAGCGCAGGCTTGCTTTGATCCGTGTTTCAGCCTTTACGCGGAAACATTTTCTTAGCTGTTGTCACGCCACTGGTTCACGATCGGATACCGGCGGTCGAGCCAGAACGCGCGCGATGATAGACGTGGGCCGGGGGCAGACTGAAAGCGTTTATACTCGCTGATGTACAGCAGATGTTCCACACGTTTGACCGTTGCGCGATCATAGCCCGCAGCCACGCAGTCCGCCACCGAGGCGTCTTGATCCACCAGCATCATCAGTATCCCGTCAAGGATATCATAAGGCGGCAGGCTGTCTTCGTCTTTTTGATCAGGGCGCAGTTCGGCCGATGGCGGCTTGTCGATAATCGCCACAGGGATTACTTCTCCTGCGGGGCCTTGCATCCAAGCGCGGTGGTTCGCGTTGCGCCAGCGGCAAGCCTCAAACACGCGGGTTTTGTACATGTCTTTGATCGGGTTATATCCGCCGGCCATATCGCCATAGATGGTCGCATAGCCCACGGCGACTTCGGATTTGTTGCCCGTCGTCAAAAGCATTTCGCCGAACTTGTTGGATTGGGCCATCAACAGCAAACCGCGGATACGTGACTGGATGTTCTCTTCGGTCAGACCTTCGTCTAGCCCCGCAAACAAAGGTGCCAACGCTTCGGTGACAGCCGCGCGCGGCCCCGCGATACTAACAGTATCGTATTTGCAGCCCAATGCCTGCGCCGCCGCCGCCGCATCATCAAGCGAGCCTTGCGATGTGTATTCGGACGGCAACATCACGCAGCGCACGTTTTGCGCACCCAACGCGTCTGTTGCTATCGCAGCTACAATCGCACTGTCGATGCCACCTGAAAGGCCTAACAGCACCTTCGCAAATCCTGTTTTGCGCATATAGTCGCGCAGCGCTTCGACCATAACTCTGTAGTCTTGCTCAATGCTGTCGGGGAAAATCGCCTTTTCGCCATCCGCTGCATGCCAACCTGCGTCCGTCAGTGTGAAATCGACATGCACGACAGAGCTTTCCAAGAACGGCAGTTGCACAGCCAGCTTTCCGCCCCGGTTCAGCACGAATGATCCGCCGTCAAACATTTGATCGTCTTGCCCGCCGACCATGTTCAGGTAAACTAACGGCACATCATTTTCGATCACCCGAGACACCATATTGTTCATGCGGATCGGAAATTTGTCGCGAAAGTAGGGTGACCCGTTCGGGATCACTAAAATCTCTGTGCCGCTTTCGACCATCGCTTCGCAAACATCCGGATACCATGCGTCTTCGCAAATCGGATTGCCGATGCGCGCCCCATTGTTGAGGGCATAAGGCCCGGCGATATCGGCGCTTTTAAACAAGCGGACTTCGTCAAAGACATTGAAGTTCGGAAGGAAGTGCTTGCGCGCGCAGGCAACGATTTCGCCGCCGCGCAGCGTGAAATAGGCATTATAAAGCCGCTCGTCTTCGACGAAAGGACCCCCAATAGAAAGCGCTGGTCCATCGGCGCAGTCGCGGGCCAATGCATGCAAGTGCTCTAACGCGTCGGCCACAAATGCTGGTTTCGCGATCAAATCCTGAGTTTGGTAGCCGACCAAGAACATCTCTGGCAATGCAACCAAATCAGCACCATTTGCTTTGCCTTCGGCCCAAGCCTCGCGCGCCTGATTTGCATTGCCTGCAATGTCGCCGACGGTCGGGTTCAGCTGTGCCATCGTAAGACGAAATGTTTTTGTCATAGTTTTGTCCCAATGCCTTGCGATGCATGTAGCAGAATAGTGCGCGGGGGAAAGCCGATTGCATACGAATGCTGTTAGACATTGTCAGCCGCGCTTTGCTTTCCTAAGCTGCCCACGAGAAAAATATATCGGAGAAGTCGATGACGATGTTTGGATTATCAAAAACTGTTGTAGCTGCAGTGCTCGCAACCGGGCTGGCAACAAGTGGATATGCACAAACTGTCGAGACAAAACAATATGATGACGGCGGAGTCTACGAGGGGACGTTCCTTGATGGCAAGCAACATGGCACCGGAACATACCGCCTTCCCAACGGCTACGAATACACCGGAGAATGGATCGAAGGAGAGATTCGCGGCCAAGGTGTTGCGACATTTCCCAATGGTTCTGTCTATGAAGGCACCTTTTTAGCGGGCAAGCCGGAAGGTCAGGGGCGAATCACATTTGCCGATGGCGGAACGTTTGAAGGCGACTGGTTAGACGGAAATATCACAGGCCAAGGTATCGCGGTTTACGCAAACGGCGTGACCTACGAGGGTGAGTTCCGCAACGCGATGCACAACGGCACCGGCACAATGACAAGCCCGGGCGGCTATATCTACGAAGGATCGTGGATCAATGGCGCAAAAGAGGGCGACGGCAAAATAACATACCCTGACGGCGCAATTTACGAGGGAAACCTCAAATCAGGCACGCGTGACGGCGTGGGAACGCTGACAATGGCGGATGGCTTGATCTACAGCGGCGACTGGGTTGATGGCGAAATTCAGGGTGCAGGCACGCTGACCCAACCCAATGGTGACGTCTACGTCGGCACACTTGTGGATGGCCGCCGCGAAGGCGAAGGCGCAGCGACTTATGCCAATGGTGATACATATAGCGGCACCTTCTTGGCCGATCTGCGCCATGGCACCGGAACATTCACCGGAACTGACGGGTATCTTTATTCGGGCGAATGGCTTGATGGTCAGATCGCTGGCGAGGGCGAGGTCACCTATCCTGATGGCTCCGTCTATGTTGGCACATTCACGAATAACGTCGCCAATGGGTCAGGCAAGATCACATACCCCAACGGTGCGACATATGATGGCACTTGGCAGAATGGCGTGATCAATGGCGCTGGCATTGCAACATACGAGAACGGTTTGGTCTACGAAGGCGCTTTCTTGAACGCCCAATATCATGGCCAAGGCAAGATGACTTACGCAGATGGCTACGTTTACGAAGGCGAGTGGGCCGAAGGACAGCGCAACGGCCAAGGCCGCGCGACTTATGCAGATGGCACGGTCTATGTTGGGTCCTTTCTGAACGGACAGCGCAACGGCGAAGGC